>JAEHJW020005145.1_pt1 | contig 27313 bp, 42 predicted proteins | sample 9271431 | NCBI WGS metagenome assembly JAEHJW02 | reverse complement strand
AAAGTTAAAATTCTTCTTGCATTCTGTTCGTTTTGGCGTATAATTAAATCATGGAGCGACGGATTACGAAGCTCTCAACTGACCAGGAGAAGATCATGAAGACCACTGAAATTACCTTTGAAGCAGCCATCGCCGCCAGCAAGAATGAAGATGCCGATTACGCACCTTTCGCCATTCTTTCGTATGCCGGAAAAACTAAGGTGCGAGAATTCGCCGACAAGTTTTATGATGGAGAACATTACAACGAAAGCGCCGTTTTTTACGAATTCGAGCAAGATGCCGAAGAATTACTTGCCGGATATAGTCACGTCGTCGAACTGCGTCGCGTCAATACCGGAATATTCGGCGGATTTCATGTCGATACGCTTACCATGGAACCGTCAGACTTCGATTGGATGATAAGCGAATGATGGTTAAATTCATCACCCCCGCCCAATATGCCGCGCTCCACGGCATTTCAGAGCGCCGCGTCCAGATCCTGTGTAAACAAGGGCGACTTCCTGGGGTACAGCTAATCGGATCAAGGTATATCATTCCAACCGAGGCAGAATACATCAGAAAAACTCCGGGTAGAAAGAAGCCCTGATTTTACACCAAGAAAGGAAACTGAAATGGACGACTACGAAATCATCGACAGCAAGCTCATCATCCACAATACGTCGCTTGAGGCGCTCGATCTGTCGCGCACCCCCGTGACGGACATCAGCGCATTGGCGGGGTGCACTGCGCTGCAAGCGCTCCACCTGTCCGGGACCCTCGTGACCGACCTGAGCGCACTGGCCGCGTGCAAGTCGCTCGAATGGCTCGACCTGTCCTACACTCCCGTGACTGACATCAGCATGGTCCCATCGACCTGTATTATCTACCGCTAAGGAGAACTGAAAATGCCTTTTACTGGATTCAAAAATGTAGCTTTCAAATCCTCGGTAGTTAGCAAGGACGGATTTACATATTACCGTGGCCGCACAATCCGTTATGAAGATGGTCGGAGACTGTGGCAAAAAACGAGCGATATAAATAGGCTTTCGCGCGGCGATGCTTTGCAAGACGCGCAAGCAATGGCGCGGGAATATATTATTAATTCAATCTAACCACGAAAGGAATCATCATGTACGATTACGAAATTATCAATGGTGCGATCATCATCCACAATACATCGCTCGAGACGCTCGATCTGTCCAACACCAGCGTAGCGGACATCAGCGCACTTGCCGCGTGCGAGTCGCTCAAGACGCTCGGCCTGTCTTGGACCCCCGTGACGGACATCAGCGCATTAGCCGGATGCTTGGCGCTCGAATGGCTCGATCTGTACAACACCAGCGTATCCGACACAAGCATGCTCCCCGAAACCTGCACAATCTACCGATAAGGAGAAATGAAAATGAAAGACTACCAAAAAGCCATCTACGCGGCGCGTGTGCTCTTCCCGATGTGCGGTCGATATGCCGCCATGCGTTACGCAGAGAAACACGGCATAGTGGGCCTATATCGGATCGCTAGGCAGCTTGAAGCGGTTAATTAACGGAAAGGACTTAAGATGTCAGAACTTAAAGCATTCCCAGTAGAAGTGACTACCATTGCTGTGGTTATGGCAAAAGATATGGATCATGCCGTCCAAGTTGCCAAGTCGAATCACCGTGATATTTGCTCGGACGACCCACATCCTCGTTTTACGGCAAGGTTGCCACTTTCCAAGGCAGAAGATGCTGGGCATGGGTGGGATGGGAATTGTATTCCTTATGGCGGCGATGGTAATACTAGTCTTGGCGAGTATTTGGCGAAATCTGGCAACTAGCGCGGAAAGGACAAACCATGCTGAAAGAGATTATCAAGGTCGTTTCATGGCTGGCTTGCATGACGGGTTGCTTTATCGCAACGGTCGCGATAATGAAGCTCTTTATTTATTGCTCGATTCCTGTCATTGGGCAATTTATGTCCGCAGCAGTCAGGACTACTCTTGGAATCTAATCGGAAAGGCAAGAACATGGCAAAGCGAATGGGTGATTGGGATTGTGGCGTATTGATGGCCGTGTCGCTTCTCATTGCCACACATGATCAGCCGTCGATGGCGGCTGATGTTCTGAACGCTCTTGGTTTATGCGATGTCGATTGTACTGAGCTGGGTGAATACGATAAAAGGAACTTGAGGAAGGTACAAGGCTATCTTCAAGGAAAGATTCAATTGCGTGGATTGGAGCGCGGTGATGGGTCATGAGAACTGTCCAGGAGACATCATCGCCTACCGCATCATCAAGGAGGAATTATGAAACACTTCTACCGTATCAAATCTGATTTCGTATGCAATGTATGCATGACGATCCAGAAGAGCGGTTTTGTGTCACAATATGATGTGAAGCGAGCCATTTGCGACGAATGTGTCGTTTTGGCGCATGAACTTTGTATTAAGGGGGATCAAAATGAATGATTCAGAAAAAAGAGCTAAACTGTACGAAGAGGCTGCAAGAGTTGAAAGGATGTGCAAAGGAACCGGAGTACATCCAGGATATTGCTGGAAGTTCAGGGGAAAGCAGTGTGCTGATATTATTCCCACATTTACCAGTGATCCCAATGAGTACGAAGCCGCGCTCACCATTGTTGAGAATAGACCGGCTTTCAATGGTGATACGCTTTACACCAAAAACGGTGAAATAGTGAAAATCACTTCCAGCATGCAGCCAATCAATGGATTGGTTTCGGTAAGATATCAAAATGGTCACCAAGTCGTAGCGGATTCTGCGGAACTTTCTTGGAATCCTCTGCAACGTGTTTATGCCGTGATCGAAGGAAAATCGGTTCATCATTTGGATGAACTTTATCTCAAAGACTGCGGTGAAAAGGTTACTATTGTCGGTGAGCTAAATGGAATTCTTTTCGGTAATGGCCCTGTTTCTGCAACTCATGGAACATATTTTATTCCGCCAGAAAATCTTTCATGGAATCCCCCAAAGCCCAAAACCATCACCATCAATGGAGAGGAATTGCCAGCGCCTGATGGTGGTAAAACAGGAGATTGGTGGTTTTCCGATACTCCAGGCTGTGCGCCATCTGATTTTTGGTGGAAACGAAAAGAAGATGCGGATGCCGTTGAAGCTGCTATAGTTCGCGCCCTTAAAGGTGAATCCAAATGAAACACTTCTTTCGAGTAAAATCGGATTTCGTCTGTAATGTCTGTGTTACTCTTCAAAGAAGTGGATTCATTTCTCAATACAACAGTAGCTTTGCGATTTGCGATGGATGTGTTGGGCATATCAAGGAATTATGCAATAAGGATGAATCCAAATGACTTTCTGCATACTCGATTTCAAATACTTGTCTGGCGAGTATCCATTCAACATTGCCCATTTTTCTAGGCCACGAATAGCCAAGCAAAATTTCGATATGCTTTTTGATGGCCGCAAGGAACGTGCGAAGCGTGAAAAGGAGGCCGTATTCAAGAATCTCGAGGCTCACTTTGCAAGTTATGAGGAAGGTTACATTTTCAGCGTGAATCGCCTGAACGAGAAGAAAAGCGGCGGTATTGGATGTTCCCGCGAATTAGCTCTACAATTCATTGAAATACTACTCGATCAAAAAAGAATCGTGACGATCAATGACGGCAGAAAAGGAACTTTTTACAGGAAGGTTGCATGAACGACGAACACTCAAACGCTTTCCCGGCGGTTTTCTATGGAGATCCCGCTGCAGCATACGAAAGAATGGAAAGCATGACATGCAAAGGTTGCACCCATGAATTAATCATCTTGCTCGGCGAGGAAAAGAACATTTCTTGCGACAAGGGAAGGCAACATGGAAATCGATGCAAACACTACAGGGAGAAATAACATGGCACGACACGTACACGCTGATTTGATTCATGCATGGGCTGAAGGGAATGAAATTCAAGCGCTTCAATCTTACGGAGATTTAAAAGGAACATGGAAAGATATTCCATTTCCCCAATGGGACAATGAAGTACAATATCGCATCAAGCCAGAGAAGAAGCCCGATTCCGTAGTGTTGCTAGATGCTCGGTTCGACGGTCTTATCATTTCAGGAAATCATTGGAATAACAATTTACGCCTCACTTTTGACAGCGACACCGGAAAACTCAAGAAAGCCGAGGTGATCAATGGATAAATCTTGTTGTACATGCATCCATTGCGATGTTGCCCATGACGAGGAGCCGTGCCGCAAATGCAGGATGGGCGACAAATGGGAATTGGACGAAGACACCCAACATGGAAGGGATTCATGATGGATAAGTGGGATTTGATGGGATATGGACTTGCGCTTGGATTTTTGTTGCATTGGTGGATGTCTATTCGATATGCGAGAGGAAACTCCGTTCTAGATTACAGCATAGGCTATTCTCAGGCGCAAATTGACATGTTCATTCAATATCGAAGAACCGGGGAAATCAGCCAAATTCCTACAGACACCAAGAATCAAAGAATCGAAGAATTCAAAGGGCTATTTCCAAATGGATGAAATCGACATCGCCAATGACAAAGCTCAGGCGGATTTAGAGCGCAGCATCGCCGAAGCCCGCAAGCCGATTCCAGAGGGTGAGCCAGGTGAATGCCAAGGATGCGGCGAGTTCTTTTCAAGGATTGTGCGCGGGTATTGTGGTCGATGCCGTGATATACTCAGATTGCCTTGATGGAGATATATGAATTTCAAAGAACCCGTAGCCGCAGCACTTCATTCCAATCTTGATGGCGATGATCTGAAAGAAAGACCCGTCGATCGGCTGGCTTCATTTGCGAAAGCGGATCGTCTAGGAACGCTGCTATGGCGTTTGAAATATGCCAACGATGCAACATGCTACACTCCGGCACTTTTCCTGCTGGTGAAGGAAATGGAGGCCGAAAGAAAGGATAATTTTCACTTTCGTCAGAATTGCGCCAAGATTGCCCTAGATGAATGGCTGGCCGATAAGTGCATTTCTTGCCTCGGATCGGGTGAGGTGATGCAGGAAAGCCTTCCGGTTCCATGTCCCGTATGCGGCGGCCATGCGATTGTTCACTATACCGACCGAGATAGGGCTAGAAAATTGGGCATCACGCCCGACCAGGCTGCAAAAATGTCAAAACGGATTTCGAATGCACAGGAGATCATCACCAACATGGATAGAAAGGTGAACAGGACTGTTGCTTTCAATCTGGAAAAGATTTGACAACACCTTGAATCAAGAGTATAAAGAAAATATCCGTATCCAACTTAAGAGCATAAGCGGAGTCTTTCATGGCTTCGTTCGCTCTGAAATTGGCAATACGCATGAATTCTCAGCATCATCATAACGGCATAGGGTCGCCCTTTATGCGAGGTCGGGAGGGGACGGCAAATCCCCGCAACCTTGGCAACCCGGATGTGATGCATACTAGTCAGCATCGGAGAATTCAGCCGCATTGCTAATTGGAAAAGATTTTTAGTTTTCTCTGCATAGCGCAGTCCGGTAGCGCGTCCGCTTTGGGAGCGGAATGTCGGAGGTTCAAATCCTTCTGCGGAGACCAGGTGTCAGACCTCCGTCTTTCAGACGGAATGCAATGGTAGTGCCGGGCGACTGACTGGGCCGGATGGCGGCTGAAAAAGGCCGCGTTGCAGTAACGCTCCACCCGGTGGAATTTAAGTGAAGGTGGGCCGCCAGGGGCAGAAATGAACAACACTGACGGAAGCGGTCCTCAAGTAGCATCAAGAAGCAAGGGAATTGGTCGAAAGACAATCGAATGATCCATCCGTATTTGGAGCCGTTGGATCTTAGAGTCCAAACAGTTTCCCCGCTTGTTGGTGAGTGCAAGTGTGCATGCCGGTGGCGGCACAGTAGAGTAGAAATACTCGTACATGTCTAAAAGAAACATCGGATATCTAGGTCGCGCCTAGTCACCAACAAAGCCCAACGTGGCGAATGGCCTGCCCACCATTACGTGCCAGACGAAGAGGGATGAAATACTCCCAGAGTTTTTTGGTTTGCTACGCCTAAACCATATGGGCAACCTTTCATCGCTCCCCGCGATCCTTTATCCCCAAAGCCAAAAGCTGAGGGGATTCTTTTTGGCTGTTTCGCGTAGTGCATTGCAGCCCAAGGCGTGAGTGGGTAAAAACCGCGTCAGTCCGTGATAGCGACTCCCTTCCAGCGAAAGCTGTTTATATCAGGCGCGGACATTCTATTTGCTCAATTTGGTGACTCTAATCTACTCGACAAATCATGGCTGATCATTCTCAGAAGATCCCGCTAATCATTTCGGATTGGAGGACGGGCAATTTCACTCAAAGAGATTTAGCCGGAAAGTATCGAGTAAGCGTAGGGTTCATCAATAAGCATACGAAGGGCATTGACCAAGACACGGCAAAGACCGTGAACAAACTTGTCGAAGCTAAACAAGAACTTGCAGAATTAGATGAACAGGCCGTGAACAGCGTGAACGAAGTTGTTCATGAGCGCACAAAGCATATTGAGTTCTTCACGAATGCGGCGTTGAGGAATGTAAAAACTGCTGTAGAGAAGGTTGGGCCAGAAACCAGCCAAGCCGAACATAGGATGTTGGCGGATACGATTCTCAAGGGGAAAGAAACTGTCCTTGGGAAGCAGCCGGATACCGCAATTCAGATCAACAACAATAATGCTGGTGATTCCAGGCCACCACAAGAAGCATATAGGCAGATTGCCCGAGAAGTTTTGTCCGAGGTCTGATAGTCTCGGCAGAAATGCCATTGGACTAAATAGAAATGAGTGCAGGCAAAGAATTTGATGCGGAAAAGCTGCAAATCGCATCTGATCTGGCTTACGAGGATTTCTATTTCTTTTTGCGCTGGATGTTCTTGAGGCAGCGTGGTTACAAGTGGCAGAAAGCCGATCATCATCAAATCATCGCTAATGCGTTGATGCGAGTGTATCGGGGGGAGTGTAAACGACTCATTATCAACATCCCGCCGAGATATTCCAAGACGAGCTTTATCGAAGCATTCATTGCGTGGACATTGGGGCATCATCCAGATTCAGAGTATATTTACACCAGTTACTCTTCAAGGCTGGCGTCTAACTCCACATGGAAGGTTAGAGAAGTTGTCCAGAGCGAAGATTACCGGAGGATTTTCCCTGCTTGCGAACTGAGACAGGATTCTCAGGCTCGTGATGAATGGAGAACTACTATCGGCGGCATTGTCTATGCCACTGGTTCAGGTGGCACGATTACCGGATACGGTGCTGGCAAACATAGACAAGGTTGGGGCGGCGCGATACTTATAGACGATCCAATCAAGCCAGACGATGCCAGGTCTGAAACTATTCGTCAGAATGTGATTGACTGGTTTCCACAGACGCTGGAAAGCAGAAAGAACTCCCCTGACACTCCAATTATCTTAATCATGCAGCGATTGCATGAGGATGATTTGTCCGGGTGGCTGTTGGATGGTGGAAATGGGGAAAAGTGGGAACATATTTGCCTTCCTGCATTGCAGCCCGATGGCTCTGCGTTGTGGCCTGAAAAACATGATGCAGATACTTTGCGGAACATGCAGAAATCGGCTCCGTATAGTTTTGCCGGACAATATCAACAAAGACCCGCACCGCTTGAAGGTGGATTATTCAAACCCGATCAGATTCAAGTGATAGATGCCCTTCCGTCTGGACATATCACATGGGTTCGAGGATGGGATTTGGCGAGCACAACTGACGGTGACTGGACAGCAGGGGCGAAGCTAGGAAAGCTTCAAGATGGACGGTTTGTCATTGGAGACATGGTTCGATTGAGGGCCGGTCCTGATGAGCGCGATGCGGCCATAGCAAACACCGCTTCGCTGGATTCTCGGAATGTGAAGGTTGATATCCCTCAAGACCCTGGGCAGGCTGGAAAGACACAAGTTCTTTATCTGACTCGCGCATTGGCTGGATATCGAGTATTTAGCTCCCCTGAATCCGGTGATAAGGTAGTTCGAGCCGAACCATTCGCTGCCCAAGTAAATATTGGGAATGTGTTGATGCTTCGAGGTCCGTGGAACAAAGAACTAATCGATGAAATGAGAATGTTCCCAAATGGATCGTTTGATGATCAGATCGATGGGCTGTCCAGAGCATTTGCAAGACTCATGGATGTGACGAACATGAACATTTCCGATACAGCCCTTAAACAATTTCAAGCAGGAAAATTCCGTGGTCGCTAAAAAACCTCAAGCCAAAGCTGATCCAGAAGCCAAGAAGCAGCGCATCAGCATAGATGCAACGATGGGCATGAGGCGGAAATCAATGGCCTTGGACGCAATGGGGATACAAAACCTGTTTTCTGCTTGCGAGCCGGTTGAAGGTGCAGTTCCCAAAGGCTTCAAGCCGATGGCGATGGATAACTTTACTCAAGACATCGCCACAAACAATCTTTTGTTGGATAGCATCAATTCCGCGTTTGAGCAGGGATATGCATTTCCTGGGTTCACTGCTCTAGCGTATTGGGCAATCATTCCTGAATACCGTCGCCCTACCGAGACATACGCTCGGGAAATGACGCGGAAGTGGATTAAGTTTACTTCGGCATCTGAAACCGACGAGAACGGCGAAAAAGCCGAAAAGTTGAAGCAGATTGAGGCTGAGTTCAAACGACTGAATGTTCAAGCGAAGTTCAGAGAAGCCATCGAACAGGATGGGTTCTTTGGGCGCAGCCAGATCTTTCTCGTGATGGATGAAAACGAGAATCGGGAAGAATTGAAGTCCGAGCTTGTTATAGTTCCCGAGAAGATAGGTAAAGGCGATACCATCAAGCGACTGGCCGTGATAGAGCCTATCTGGTCATATCCAAATCGCTACAATGCAGACGATCCATTGAACCCGACATTCTACAAACCAACATCCTGGTTTGTAATGGGCAAAGAGATTCATTCAAGTCGCTTGCTCACGATTGTCACCCGAGAAGTGCCGGACATTCTGAAACCGGCTTATGCATTTGCAGGCCTTTCTTTGTCGCAGATGATGAAGCCTTACGTTGATAACTGGCTTCGAACAAGACAATCCGTTTCCGACCTCATCCATGCATTTACTACATGGGTTCTTGAAACGTACATGACCCAGATATTGAATGGTGGTGCCGCAGATGATTTGTTCAACCGCCTTCAGATATTCAATCTGGGGCGTGATAACCATGGCGTCATGGCGCTCAACAAGGACACGGAGCATCTCGACAATGTGAGCGCCCCCCTTAGTGGATTGGATAAGCTCCAAGCGCAATCACAAGAACATATGTGCGCCCCTTCTGGGCTTCCCCTTGTCTACCTTACGGGAATTACTCCCGCAGGTTTGAACGCTTCCAGCCAAGGGGAAATTGAAGTGTTTCAGGACAACATTGGTGCGAATCAGGAAATCTATTCTCCTCACGTTCAGAAAATTCTGAATATCGTTCAGCTTTACTTGTTCGGTGAAATTGATCCCGATATTGGTTTTGAGTGGATACCGCTCAAGACGATGAGCAAAGAACAAGAGGCAGGAATAAGGAAGACCGAGGCAGAAACGGATCAGGTTCTGATCGACTCTGGCGTAATCAGCCCGCAAGAAAGCCGCGAGAGATTGGCAAGCGAAGACGGGTCACCCTATGGTTCTCTTGATCTCAGCGAGAGCGCATTACCTGAAGAGATTCCGGGTCAAGAGAAAGACGAAGACGGGAAGCCGATTATTGAGGAACACGACATAGGTTAATCATGACAAAACAAGTCTTCATGTTGATTGCCATTCTTGCCGCTGGAGTATTGGGTTCGGCAAACTTTGCTGATTCTGCTCCGGTATTTGGCTCGGTAGTTCAAGGGTTCATTGGTCGATATGTCACAATCATCAGTGCGGCTTCGAGCGTGGCGGCCACTCCCACATACAGTTCATCGACGCTCAATAAGGGCTTTGTAGCGACGATTACAGGAACATCGGCTACCGCTACTGTCCTAGCTGAGATAAGTCCTGACGGGACGAATTGGGCGACAGTTTGCACATTCAATTTAAGCAATTCCGTTCCATCGGATTCATGCAACGTTGTTGGCCCCTATCCTTTTATACGTGGCGAGATAACCGCGGCAAGCGGACCTGCCGCAGTGACTTTGACTGAAAGCGAGTAATGCGCAAGTTCATTTTTCTGCTTTGTCTGATTCCAGGATTAGCAAATGCAGAATGCTATCCTTCGGCTGCTGGAGCGGTTGGGGCAAATGCGCAAACTATGCCTTGCGTATCCATTCAAGGGTATGTGAATGGCAATGGCAATTCTCAGTCAGTAACCGGCGCGAATTACACTGGCCTGACCATCGTAACGGTTGGGACTACTGATTACACGGTTGTATGGCAATAAAGAAAAAAACCCTACGTGGTATTCAGCCGAATGCGGGCATAGAGAATGATTACGAGCGCAAGCTTGTTGCTCTGATAACCGCTATGCACAAGAGCGTCGAATACTGGCTGAAAGCTGCATACAAGAAGCACGAGCCTAGCACGATGGCAAAGGATGATTCGTCTGCCAGCGCTTTGAATAAAGTCATGCGGAAACTGGCTTCCTATTGGATATCGAGGTTCAATAAGGCCGGCCCCGACATTGCGAAACACTTCGCCACCAAGGCTATAGAACGCGCCGATAGCACACTCGAACGGGCTTTGAAGGAAAGCGGATTCGCGGTTGAATTCAAGCTGACCGAGAAAGCCAACGATGTTTTGCAATCGACGATTCAAGCAAATGTCAGCCTGATCAAATCTATCGCATCTGAACATTTCACCGAGATCGAGGGAATGGTCATGAGGTCCGTTCAGGTCGGCGGAGACTTGGGCGGATTGGCAAAGAATCTTGAGAAAAGGTTTGGCATCACGAAAAGACGCGCCAGATTCATTTCCCGCGATCAAAACTCGAAAGCAACCGCAGCAATTACCAAAGTCCGTCAAGAAGAACTCGGGATTACTCAGGCCAAATGGCTGCATTCCCATGCCGGGAAAGAGCCGCGCCCCACTCATGTCGCGATGAACGGCCAAGTTTATGACATTGACAAGGGCATGTGGGATAAAGACGCGGATGGGAAAGATAAAGGACGATTTGTATATCCCGGCGAGTTAATCAATTGCAGGTGCGTTTCGCGTTCCATCGTTCCCAGAACTTGAGATAAAGACATGGCAAAAAAACTAGCAACTGATCCCCCTGTATCCGAAAAGCAGCGTAAGGCAATGTATGCGGCTGCCGAAGGAAAAAGCAAGCTCGGTATTCCGCAATCCGTGGGTAAGGAATTTGTTGCCAAGGACGGACGAATCAAGGGTGCAGGAATTTGTCTTCTTGCTCCCACTGGGAGAGCTTTGTTTCTGCTGAGAAGCCCCGAAGCCAATCATCCGGGTGAGTTTGATTTCCCTGGAGGGAAGGCCGATGACAACGAAACCCCGGAAGACACCGCAAACAGGGAAACGATCGAAGAAATCTCCGCCCTTCCCTATGGCGAAATGCGCCCAATGGGGGACACGACGAGCATAGACGATGCGGATGAGAAAGTAGATTTCATCACCTATCTCAAGCATATTTTGCACGAGTTCACCCCGAAGCTTGATCCGAAAGAACACACGAAATTTGTCTGGGCATCTTTGGACAACCCACCTGAGCCGCTTCACCCGGGCGTCAGAAAGGTAATCCAGAATTATCTCGAGTCGCAGAAGACGGCAAAGGACGCTCAAGCCGAAGAAGAGAAAAACAGGGGCAAACTTTCCAAGACCGCAGAAGAAGAGGTTGATACCAAGAAGAAGCGTGAAGAAATGCCACCCGGCGCTTTTCTCGAACCGGAATCAATGAAATACCCGGTGAAGCGCAAGAGCTCAAAGGGTGAATGGAAATATGATCATGGCCTTTTGCTTGCCGCCGCCCGAGAAGCAAGGATGCACGGACACGAATCGCTGGCGGAACGCGCCGACCATATCCGCAAAGGAATGGAAGATTCGGACATTGCCAAGGATTCTGAATTCCTCGCATTTGACCGCGCCACAGTCAGAAGTATTGACCAAGACGGGCGACTGCATATCGAGACAACGCATATCTCGAAGGCGAATATCTGCCCCTACCTTGGTAGCGAAATCCCGGACTATGAAAATCTGGGACTCGACCCGAATAAGGTCTACATGCTTTACCGCGATGCGGAAGAACTGAGAAAGGCCGCGCCGACCGCAAACAACATCCCCCTGCTTGATGAACATATTGCTGTTGATGTGAAAGATCATCAGCCCGATTCGGTTGTTGGGGCCACTGGTTCAAACGCGGCTTTCAATGCTCCCTATCTGGATAACTCCCTCGTTATCTGGACCGACAAGGCCATACGCGGCGTAGAGAGCGGAAGGCAGCAAGAAATCAGCTGCGCCTATTATTACCGCGCCGATATGACGCCTGGTGCGCATAAAGGTGAAAGATATGATGGGGTCATGCGGGATATTCGTTTCAATCATGTGGCCCTCGTAGAAAAAGGGAGATGTGGTCCCACCGTTGCGGTAGCAGATAGTGCAGAAAAGTTGCTTCAAAAAGGTCGCGCCGGACCGGACGTAATTGTCGGCGACAAACTCAACCTGAAAATAGGAGAAAGATCCATGAGCAAGTCCCTCAGCAAAAAGGCTGTCGTGGCGAAGGGGGCCTTGCTGCCCGTCCTGAAGCCCATTCTGGCAACCGATTCCAGTCTCGATCTGGACAAAGTTCTCGAAGGCGTGAAGCGCAAAAACTGGCTCGAAAAGAAGCCTGGAATTGTCGCGGCAATTCGCCCTCATCTGGCAAAGGATGCGGATATCGATGAAGTTATCAAACTGCTGAATACCCTGGACAATGACAAGTCCGATGATGACATGGGCGAGGATGACGACAACGCTCTTGAGGATATCCTCACGTTGCTTCGCGGCAAGATCAGCGATGAAGACCTCAAGGAAATCGAAGACAAGCTCAAGGAACACATGAGTGAGGAAAAGAAGATCAATGCAGCTGATGAACCGCCTGAAACCAAAGGCGCGGCAACCAATGATCCCAAGAGCGGCAAGAACAAGGAGATGATTGCCGACAATGAGGAAGAAGAGAAGATGGACAAGAAAGCAATGGACGCTGCTATCCATGCCGCCGTTGCCGCCGCAGAAGAAAGAACCATGCGCAGGATGCGCGGTATTGCTGAAGCTGAGGAAGTTGTCCGTCCTTATGTCGGCAAGCTGGCAATCGCGGCAGACAGCGCCGAAGGTGTCTATAAGGCCGCGCTGAAAGTTCTGGGTGTCAAGACCGGCGAGCTTCATCCGAGCGCTTACAGAGCCGTTCTGCTGGCCCAACCGCTGCCCGGAAAGAATGTATCGCTTGCTCAGGACAGCGTTTCTTCTTCCGAGGTCATGTCGGACGCCTTCCCCGATCTTCATCGCGTCCAATAATCAATCAATTTTCAGGAGACTAACATGGGATTTCCCCGTCAAGTAAATGTAGTCGCGGCACCGGCGGTTCTGGGTGACTTTTGCGATTCCAATCCTCGTGCTACCGTCAACGCAAGTTACGGCGCACTCGTTGCCGGATCGACCGGCTGTTCCATTGGCCGCTTCGCATGGCTGAACTCGGATGGCGTATCGGTGAGCAATGCCGGTATCGGCGCTCCGACCGGCTTTGTCCATCGCGATCAACAAGCAATCATCACTGCTTATCTGGCCGACAACACGCTGACCATGGCCGAAGGCTTCCCCATTACCCTCTTCAATGAAGGCGGTTTCTGGGTGGCGAACGATGGCTCCGTGACCTCGGCAATCGGCATGACTGCATATGCAGACAATTCGACCGGAAAGATTACTTTCAATGTCGCAGGCACGCCCCCGACGTCCGGCTCCGCTTCGGCAGCTACGCTTCAGCGGATTGTATCCGCAACCAGCGGCGGCGCTCTTCCCACGACCAATACCTGTACCGGCTCGATCAGCGGCACGACTCTGACGGTCACCGCAGTTGGCGCTGGCAGTGTTTTGGGTGCCGGTCAAACGATCAGCGGCGGCTCTTCGGTGACGGGATACATTGACGCTAACACGACCATCGTTTCCCAGACTTCCGGAACGGCTGGTGGTATCGGTGTTTATGTGGTGTCCATCTCGCAAAATGTCACGTCTACGACCATCACCATGTCGGGCGGCGGATTGACTCTGACTGGCGCAAATACCTCCGGTGTTTTCGCTCCCGGCATGACGATCTCCGGCACCAACATTCCGACTGGCACCACGATCCTGGGTTATGGCACGGCTACCGCTGGTGGTGCTGGCACCTACTACGTCGATCGTCCTGCAACGACTGCCGCAACCGCCTCGACCATCACCGCAGCCAATGAAATGTTCCTGACCGTGGATGCAAGTTCGACCGGAACGTGGGCGCTGTATGACACGTTGACGGGTACGGGCGTTGCTGCTGGTACGGCAATCATCGCCACAGGTGCACAGAACGCGAATCTGACGGGCCTGGGTGGTGCAGGTACTTACCTGACCAATACCTTCCAGACCGCCATCACGGCACAGACGATCGGCGTCAATTCCGGCACGGCTACGAAATGGGTTGCGGCTTCGATTGGCGCTCCGGGTGAGCTTGTCAAAATGACCACCTGGACCAACGGCTAACCGCCCTTCACACAAAGGAAAAATCATGGGTAAGAAACTCGCGTATGACATGAAGCCCTCGGAACAACTGAGGACGATCAAATATGCCGAACAGGCATGGGACATCCACTTTCCAGGGGCGACGATGTTCTGCCGCCCCGAATGGAAACGGGATTTCAATCTGGCAATGGACGCGCAGCCGCAACTGGTTTCGACTGCAAACTCCGGTATTCCCGCCTATCTCACCTTCTTCATGGACCCGGATATTCTCCGTATCCTGACGGCGGCGAATGAGGCGGCGGAAATCTTCGGCGAAAAGCAAAAGGGTGATTGGACGAGCACCACTCTTCTGTTCCCCGTTGTGGAACGCACGTATGAAGTCTCCAGCTATGGCGACTACAACAACAATGGCCGCGCCGGTATCAACACCAACTTCCCCGAGCGCCAGCCCTATCTCTATCAAACCGTGGTTGAATACGGCGACCTGGAGATCGAGCGCGTCGGCTTGGCGAAAATCGGGTTCGTTGCTGAACAGAAGGAAGCCGCCATCGATGGCCTGAACAAGTACAGCAACCTGACCTATTTCAGGGGTGTTGCCGGCTTGCAAAACTACGGCGTGTTGAACGATCCGTCCCTCTATCCTGCAATCGCTCCGGCTCCGAAAGCTGCTGGTGGTGTTTCCTGGATGAACGGAAATGTGATCAACGCGACCGCCAATGAAATCTTCGCGGATATTCAAGGACTCGTCACTCAGGTGATTACGCAATCGTCTGGATTGATCAACACGAAATCACGGATGATTCTCGCGCTTTCGCCGAAGTCGGAAAATGCTCTGACTGCAACCAATACCTTCAACGTGAACGTCGCGGCGCTTCTGAAGAACAATTACCCGAATCTGGAGGTGAGAACCGCCATTCAATATGGTGCTCTTTCCGCCCAGAACCCACAAGGAAACGCAGTTGGCGAAATCGTTCAGTTGTATGTTCCGAAAGTCGGCGGCCAGGAAACGGGTTATTGTGCTTTCAACACCAAACTCCGCGCTGGTCCTGTTGTGCGTGAACTGTCGGCCTACAAACAGAAGATGTCCCAGGGTTCTGCGGGCTTTGTCCTGAGACTTCCCTATGCGGTTGGCACGCTTGTGGGCGTATAAAGAGCACTCTTGAAGTGTCGGCGCGGATAGCGTGGCTTGCGAAAATCCTTGAACAAGATTTCCGCGCCGTTTAACTGTTCATCAACTTTTTGTTCAAAAAGGAAAACGTCATGGCAAGGCCAAGCAATCAACAAATAGCAGAAAGACAAGAAGCACAGCAGGTCAGAGAAACTCAAGATCACAATGGTTCGACGGGAAGCGAAACCGTCACCGTCGCAAGCAAACTCCCGATGGATTTCGTTCTCCAACTTCACGACAAGGTAACACGTCATGAACCCGTCATCGGCGGCGGCATGCGAGAATTCGCTGTATATCAGCAACGCTTCGGCGCTCCGACATACATTATCAACGGAAATTCATGGGCGCAGAACAAAGGGCCGCATCAACAGATTCAGTCCGGCTTTGCGATCACTCATGGAATCCCGAAGGCATTCTGGGAAGAATGGCTAGATCAGCAAGGAAACAGTGATATCGTGCGAAACGGCATGATCTTTGCGCATTCCGATCTGGCAAGTGTCACGGCTCATGCCAAGGAAAACGAGAACGAAAAAAGCGGTCTGGAACGTCTCGATCCTGCCGACATGAAGAAATTCGGCCTCGAAAAGTCTGATCTCCGCAGGGCTTCGTAATGACCACCTATGTTGTGACGTTCAATTATGTGGCGTGGCAACAAAGGTATCCAGAGCTTGCGCCATACGTTTCATCGTCCCTGGCGCAACTATATTTCAATGAGGCGCAGCTTTATTGCGACAACACGACGCAAAGCCCCGTCCAGGATGTTCCGACACTCACAATGTTGTTGAACATGGTGACGGCTCATATCGCTGCCCTCAACGCGCCTTTGGGCGCTCCTTCTTCTCCTTTGGTTGGGCGCATCACGAACGCAACCGAAGGAAGTGTTACTGTAGCGACTCAGAATGATTATCCGCCCGGATCGGCACAATGGTTCCAGCAAACGAAATACGGCGCGGCATTTTGGGCTGCGACTGTTCAATACAGGAGCATGAGATATGTTCCCGGAAGAGCTAGGGTAGGAAATCCATTCCCATCTGCCTATATTGTTGGGAAATTCTGATGAAGAAAGTGTTTTCAGGTGGTGACAAACTTGAAAAGACTTTGCGGTTATTGGCGGTCAAGGCGAAAAATAGCGGTGTTCTGAATGTCGGATTCCCTGAAGGATCAACCGAAAGCGACGGAACATCAACCCCATTGGTTGCATATATCAATGAGTTTGGAAAAGAAGGCCAGCCGCCCCGACCATTCTTTCGCAGGATGATTGCCAAAGAAAGCCCGCATTGGGGAAAAGACCTTGGAAAATTCCTGAAAAAGCATAATTTTGATGCTATCTCGGCTTTGAAAGACATGGGTGAAGAAATCCATGGCGAATTGGTCGAATCTATACAGGAACTTGTAGATCCACCTCTTGCGCCATCCACCATTGCAAGAAAGGGCTTTGATAAGCCTTTGATTGAAACTGGCCGCATGTGGCAAAACATCACTAGCGAAGTAAAGGAAAAGGAATAACATGAACCCCATCACGCAAATCGGCGAAAGCATCCCGGACGCACTTGGAAACAAGATTGTCACCTCTCAAGAATCGGTGACGGGCGGCACACTCTACATCACTTCTATCATCAATCGAGAAGGCTCTGTTGCCGTTACTCAGGATTTCGTTCCGACTTCGATTGCCGGAAGTCAGCGATTCCTTGCTCTGACTAACGCAAAATCAGCGGCCGGCGTCTCGGTTACTGCAACCCCTGGAGGCGGCGTTGTTGGCATTGCTCGAACAGCCGGAACCAGTCTTCGGCTTGCCGGCGAAACCACTTCGGCGAGCGCGGTTACAGATACTGCGTTTTTTGAATTCAATATTCCCGATTCTTACATTGCCGGATCGAACATTCCCCTTACCGTGAATGCAGTTGTTACTGGAGCGGGCACGTTGACGGCGGCAAGCACTACGATTACCGCCTCGGCTTACACCGAGACGAATGGCGTTGAAGCTGCTTTGACCGTGAGCGCAGCACAACAATTCGGGCTTGTTGCGGCTGATCTGATTTTCACGATTACCGGAACCAATCTCATCCCTGGTCAACATATCGGGCTTCAATTGGCAATGTTGGTGACTTCCTCGGCTGGTGCGAATACGGGTTACATCAACTCGGTCAGCTATCAGGCATGAATTTACACTCTATAGCCGTTGGGTATGTCAGTGCGGTTAATCCTTTGCAGGCCTGTTCTGTTCAGATCAGCAATGGATATACCACGAACCCTGACGGCACTAGAGTACCCGCTTATCAGCCCGCAGTAACGATTCAAGGGCAAGTCCAGGCGCTGACTTATAAGGACTTGATCCAGACCGAAGGACTCAACCTTCAGGGCAGTCGATATGCAATTTATCTCTATGGGGATATAGAAGCGATTGTCCGTGCAGATAATAAGGGTGGAGATTTGATTACCCTGCCAAATGGTCAGGTTTATCTCGTCGCGCAAGTCCTCGAGCATTGGTTCGATGGTCCAAGTACGTCATGGTGGTGCAAAGTCGTGGCAACACTCCAAAATGGATCATGACATTCTCGATCAGATCAATGGTGATTTGCCTGATCTCAAGGTGAAGATTCCATTATCCGAGGATGTTGATCTGAAACTGAACATCAAGCCCAATCTTGAGGAAGAAACCCCGCAAGAAGTTGGGGCAGAAATAGACATAAAATTCTGAGGTGACTTGTGGCCGCTTCTATCGATCTAACGGAAACACAAGTCTTCACAGTCTTGAGAAGTTTCATTCTGAGCGTCATCCCTTCGATTGAATGCATTCGGGGGCAAGTAAATCGTGTGGCCGAACCTGTTGGAACGGACTATATCGTGATGTGGCCGCTTTTCCGCGAGCGGTTGAAGTGGAATGAATCCTCTTATAACGATGTCGCATTTGTCGGCAGCATAAGCGGCGCTGATTTGACGGTGACGCAAATCCTGACCGGGATAATAGCAACCGGACAATTCATCTCAGGACAGGGAATAGCAGCGAATACGTCCATAACCGGACAAGTTTCAGGAACACCGGGAGGAATTGGGGTTTATACCATCACTCCAACACCACAAACCGTCGCTTCAACCACAATCCAGGCCGGAACGGAATCTGTTCAACAGGGTACGAAAATGACTATTCAGGTCGATGTGCATGGCCCCGCATCCGGTGAAAACGCCCAAATCCTTTCAACTCTGATGAGGGATGACATAGCTTGCCAGTTTTTTGTGGATGCGGGTTACAACATGGCCCCGCTCTATGCCGGCGACCCACATCAGGCACCATTCATCAATGGAGAGCAGCAATTCGAAGAAAAATGGACCTTTGATGCGGTTCTGCAAATCAATCCGAACGTAACGGTTTCACAACAATTTGCCGCAAATGTCGCTATAGGATTGATCGAAGTCTATGAAGCCTATCCGGGATAAAAGATTCCCACAAACACAAGCCGCCTTCGGGCGGTTTTTTTTGGAGTAAAAAATGGTAGCCAACACAATCCCCGCAAATTATTTTGCAAATGTGACTCCCGGAGTGCTGTCCGCTGGCGGCAATGGACTGGACTTGATCGGACTGATGCTTACCGAAAATACCAGAGTGCCTATTGGAAGCGTCTTGTCTTTTCCGAGTGCAACTTCGGTGAGTACCTATTTCGGCCCGACCTCTTCCGAATTGGCCTATGCAAATGTCTATTTTGCTGGTTTCGACAACTCAAACGTGAAGCCCGGTGCGCTTCTGTTCGCTCAATATCCGAATGTGAATGTAGCCGCTTATCTTCGCGGCGGAAACATCGGTGCGGCGCTGACTCTTGCGCAACTCCAGGCACTTCCTGCAAGCACCCTGACCATCATTTCCGATGGCGTTGCTGAAACCTCGGCAAGCATCAATCTTTCGACCGCCACAAGCTTTTCTGATGCGGCCACGAAGATACAGGCAGCCTTCACTACTCCCACGTTCTCGGTGGCGTATGACAGCATTGCGGGAGCCTTTACCTTCACCACGACCGCGACTGGTGTTGCGGCGACGATGGACTATGCAAAGAGCGTCACCGCAACAGCTTCGGCCTGTACTTCTTCCGGTACGGTTTTGACTGTTGGTGGCACGATTACCGGCACTTTCCATGTTGGCGACATGGTAAGCGGAACTGATGGCGTGAATAGCCTTCCCACCGGAACCTACATTGTCAATCAACTTACCGGAACCACCGGGGGCGCAGGAACCTATACCATCAGCGCAGCAGCAACCCCAGGAAATCTTGGAAGTGCCGCAGTCACGGCCACGGGATATCTAGGCACTTTTGCGACTGACCTGCTGCTTACCCAAGCTACGGGAGCTGTTACTTCTCAGGGCGCAAATGCCGCCGTTCCAGGTACATTCATGAACGACATTGTTGCCCTCACGAAGAATTGGGCAACTTTCATGACCATCTTCGATCCAGATGTTTCTGGAAATGCAAACAAACTGCTCTTCGCGGATTGGGTCAACACTCAAAACGATGAGTATGTCTATGTTTGCCGTGATACGGATATCACCCCAACCGAATCCACCTCGGCTACAACTTCTCTGGGCTATCTGTTGGCGCACAGCAACGCTTCCGGAACCGTTTTGATTTATGAGCCTTCCGGGCAAACGCTTTATGGAAATGCATTCTTCTGCGGCATGGTGGCATCGATCGACTTCACCGAAAATCAGGGTAATGTGAATTTTGCCTACAAGTCGCAATCCGGACTTATCCCCGGGGTCACAGATGAAACCGTTTTGGCAAATCTGATTGCCAATGGTTACAACGCTTATGTCGCGGCAGCCACAGCCAATCAAGCATTCAATTTCTTTTACAACGGCAACATTTCCGGCCCGTGGAAGTGGGCGCAGCCTTTCGTCAATCAGATTTGGATGAACAATTCTTTCCAATTGGACATGATGACATTGCTGACCCAGCTGAAGTCCATTCCCTACAACAATTCTGGATATGCTGCGATTCATGCGGCACTTCAGGATACGATCAATGCCGCCCTGTTCTTTGGGGCAATCCAGCCCGGAGTAACACTGTCCACTCTGCAAATCTACGAAGTCAACAACGCGGCAGGAGTCAAGATCGATCAGACTCTTTCGACTCGCGGCTGGTATCTTCAGGTTCTGGATGCATCCCCGGCAGTAAGACAAGCCAGGACTTCACCCCCGTGTACTTTCTGGTACATGGATGGCGGTTCGATCAACAAGCTCAATCTCGCCTCAATCGACGTTCAATAAGGAAAGAACATGGCAACCATTACATCCGCAAATGCCGTATTCAAGTTGGGCATTCAGAATCTTTACAATACGCCCGTGACCATTGATGGTTTCGCCGTCGATGATGCCTTCATGGTTTCTGAAGTCGATATGGCCGAGACTTTGATGGGTGTCGACGGGAAACTGTCGGCTGGTTTTACGCCCTACATCGTGCCTTTTGAATTCTCCATCATGGCGGATTCGAATGCGGGACCAATCATGGATGCGCTTATCGCGGCTGAAAAGATCACGAAAGAGAAGTATGTCCTGAATGCAACCATCATGCTTCCGAGTATCGGTCTGATCTATGCCTTTACCACGGGATACCTGAAAAACGGTTCATTGATGCCAGCGGCTAAGAAGGTCTTGCAGTCCAGGAAATTCTCCATTGATGTTCAAGACATGACGCCCGCACCGCTATGAGAGAGCCGCTAATCATCACGATTGAAAAGGGGATGGATGCGGGAAAGGTTTTTCGCATTACCCCAATGGCGGCGCGTCCTGGGCATAGATGGGCTTCAAGAGTTATCTTTGCCCTGATGAATGCCGGGGTAGAGATTCCAGAGAATATCGCAGATGCCGGAATGGCGGCGATTGCTGTCATTGGAATCAAGGCCCTTGGAAAAGTTCCTTTCGAAGTTGCCGAACCTCTTCTGGATGAACTCCTGGACCAAGTTTCAATCATTCCCGATCCATCAAAGCCAGAAATTGTCCGAAAGTGGATCGATGAGGATTTCGAAGAAGCCGGGACCATTTTCCGGCTGCAAAAAGAATCCCTAATGGTGAACATCGATTTTTTTATGAGCGCCGTGAGGTAGATTTCGGCCTGCACGGCGATTCTGTCAGGGGATTGCTTGAATATACCAATGTTCCGAAATCAATCGGGGCAATAATCTCAAGCGGTCTGGCAACACTTCATGAATTGGATACAGTTTACAGCACCGAGGATATGTACGATCTTCTTGAGATCATCGCAATCGACGCGCACAACAAAAGAATCCTGAACAAGTTCGAGGAATAAGATGCCCACAATTATCGATAGCTTGATGGTCACGCTCGGACTTGATGGTTCCGATTTCGAGAAAAGCGCCGAAGAGTCCATTGAGGTTCAGGCCAATCTCGAATCCAAGATCACGAAATCGGTCAAGAAGATCGATCAGGAAGAAAAAAAGCTTTCCGAAGCCGAAAAGAAACGCGCAAAAGAAATGGAGCAACGAAGCAAGGAAATTGCTCGCGGATTGAATGTTATCCGCAATGAAGCACTTGGGCTTCTGGCCCTCTTTACTGCTGGCTTGGGGATCAAGGATTTCGTCAAGGATACGATCACTTCAGAAGCAAGTCTTTCCCGCATGTCTCAGAATTTGAACATGTCGGCCAAAGACCTAGCCGAATGGCAATTGGCTAATGTCAAGGCTGGCGGCTCTGCTGAAAGCATGACCAACCAACTGAAAGAGTCAGCCAATGATTTGGCGCGTCTCAAACTTGGTTTTGGTCCATCTGAAGCAATGCAGCAATTTTTCCGTTATGGCGGATCTTCAAAAGACCTGAAGGATGGAAATACCTATCTTCAGGCTCGAGCAGATATCATTGCAAGACTGTACAAAATCAGTCCCACGGAAGCCTTTACAGCGGCCAAGTCGATGGGGATTGATGAGGATACATTCAACCTTCTGAAACAAGGCTCTATTGAAGTCGCGAAGCTCCGTGAGGCGCAAAGTGGTCTTGCAAGTGAACTTTCTGGAAATTCAGGGAAGGCCGAAGCATTTAGGCAACAGATGGTTCAATTGATGTTCGCTTTCAAGGAATCATCTGTAAATATCGTGACGGCCTTTATGCCAGCATTAAAAGGCGTTGCGTCTGCTCTTAAAAACGTAGGTGATTGGTTAACCGCACACAAGAAAGATATTTCTGAATTTATTACAGATGGGACCGAAGCGCTAAAAGCCTCATCGCCGTTTATTCTCGGAACTCTGAAGCTGATTGCCGAAGGCTGGAAAAATATTTTCGAATGGGGAAAGAAAGCGGGTGATGTAATTTCTGGATGGCTCCCGGAATCATGGAAAAACAATATCGGGAAGTTCATGGCCGAAATTGCGGCCAAAGGCGGAAGCAAGGAAGCTGCGGAAGCGCTCGGAATCAATGAAGGGGGAAAAGGCGTTCCTCGGGGAATCAGGAACAATAATCCAGGAAACATCCGCTATGGAAACTTCGCTATTCAGCATGGGGCTACAGGAAGAGACTCGGCTGGATTTGCAATCTTCCCCAATATGACATCAGGAAAGGCCGCCCTTGATTCACTCTTGCGTGGAAGGGGTTATCTTGGCGGCGGATTGGACACGATATCAAAAATCATTTCCAAATACGCCCCGGGCAACGAAAACAACACTTCTGCCTATATCTCCGCCGTATCAAAGCAAACCGGCATAGGCGCAAATCAAAAGCTTTCCATGTCTGATATTGGGGCCTTGTCTGCCGCGATCATTAGACATGAAGAAGGCGCAAAGTATGGCGCGGCATTGGCAATGGCCGGGATGCATGTTGGCGCTGGAATGGCTATTCCTGGTTCTGTTCATACCTCAAACACTTCTTCGTCTGATGTAAAGATCGGTGCGATCAACATCCAGACTCAAGCTGGCGATGCTGCGGGAATAGCGAAATCCATAGGCGGGGCAATTACCCAATACGGGTTTGTTCCTCAAGCTAATACCGGGATGTCATAATGCCGTTTCCTTTTCTTCCTGGTGTTCCACCTCTTCTAAATCCTTATGTAGCCGGGGCGGTTACGCTCGCTTCTGGTGCAATCTTGAATGTCCTGAACACGTTCAGATTGAAATGGGGAATCTATGATGCTGCCGGAAACCTGGCGATCAATCCTGATAGCTTTGTCGGGATTGAGTATGTGAACAGTTCCAGGATTTCGAGCTATCCAGTAGAAAAAGGAGCTTTTGCTTCTTACAACAAAGTCCAGAATCCGCGCTCATATTCGATCGTTATGTCTAAGGGTGGGACGCAAGCATCCATGGATAATTTCCTGTCTATTTTAGAAAACCTAGAGGAAACAACTGATCTCTATACAATTGTTACCCCAAATCGTTCGTATTCGAATACAAATGTAGATAGAACAGAATATCGCAGAGAGATAAGAAATGGGGCCGGGATGATCATTGCGATCATTCACTTCACGGAAATTCGGCAGGCTTCAGAGGCTTTTTCTACTTCGAATAACAGCCTGGTTCCAGCCTCGGCAATTACCAATTCAACGACCGGATTGGGTTTGCCAAGCGCAACGGCTACGGTTCCTTCTTGTCAGGCATCAATTAATGGTGGTGTTCTCTATCCCATCACGACAGCCTTGACACCGGCCGGGACGATTTCCTGATGCAGACCATACCGATTAGCGCGGTTCCTTCGCAAAAGTTCAATATCACGCTTGCCAGTCAACCGTGTCAGATCAGTATTTATACTCTATACACTGGTCTTTTCATGGATGTGTTGTTGAACAATGTTCCTGTTTGCAATGGAGTCTTGTGCCAGAACAACAATCGAATCGTCAGGGCTTCATATTCTGGATTTATTGGTGACTTCATCTTTAATGATACCTTGGGAACAAGTGATCCGGTCTACATGGGGTTGGGGACACAGTATCAACTGATCTATCTCGAAGCCTCTGACTTGGCAACTCTGGGGCTTGTGTGAATACTTTCACAGACAAGAAAATTGATCTAACGATCACGCTCGGAACGGGAACCTTTGGGGAAAGTATAGGTGACACGTTTACTCTTTCAAATCTCCGAATCTATGCTGATTTGAGCGCATCTTGTGGTGAATCAATGGGAGCGCTCCAACTTCGAGTATTTGGGTTGACCCAATCCATGATGAGTCAGCTTACGAGGATCGGATTGATTGGACAGGCAAAACCAAGAAATACAGTACTTTTATCGGCTGGTGATTCAACCGCCATGTACACGATATTCGAAGGCACGATTTATGAAGCATGGGCTGATTATAATGCCGCTCCTGAAGTGGTATTCAACATAATTGCCTATGTCGGAATGGACTTGGCCCTGAAACCTGTCAACGCAACTAGCATACAAGGCACGGCTGATGTAGGCGATATCATGAAAGCCTTTGCATCTTCTGCGGGATTGGCTTTCAATAATTTCGGAGTCAATACAAAACTTTCAAATCCTTATTTCCCCGGTACGCTTTGGACCCAGATCAAACAATGCGCTTTGGCTGCGGGGATTAATTACGAAATCGGTTTCGGGGCTTTATCCATCTGGCCCCAAAATGGAAATACTTCAACGGGCAATATTCCCGTTATATCCCCCCAAACTGGAATGGTTGGATACCCATCGCTTTCAAGCCAGGGAATAACAATCAGATCAGTTTTTAACCAGAACATCAAACAGGGTGGATTGGTTCAAATTGAAAGCAGCATCATTACAGGCACTTTCAATGTGTTCAAACTTCAGCATAGCCTTTCAAGTCAGGCACCCGGAGGGCCGTTCTTCACGATCTTTGATTGCACACCTCAAATATCATGAACTATCAGGAAGCCTATAAAGGAACGCAAACCCCGCAATCAGGAGCAACGGAGTTTAACGCACAGCAGTATCAGATTCGGCAATTACTGGCCATGGTTAATGTCGGCACTTTGGTTGAGGTAGTTTCAGTTACGAATAGCGGCGGATTATCTCCTGTCGGATTTGTCGATGTACAGCCGCTTGTGAATCAGCTTGACGGATATGGAAATCCCGTTCCTCATGGGATTTTGCACAATCTCCCCTATTTGAGAATTCAGGGTGGCGCAAACGCGGTGATCATTGACCCGCAAAAAGGTGATATCGGCATTGCGGTTTTTGCTGATCGAGATATTTCAAAAGTCAAGGCATCAAAGTCTCAAAACAATCCAGGCTCATACCGCCGGTTTGATATGGCCGACGGTATGTATTTTGGTGGCAGTCTTAACGGAACTCCTTCTCAATATGTGCAATTCAATTCGACGGGAATAAATATTGTCTCCCCTTTCGATGTTTCGATACAGGCCCCAACAGTAAACGTGAGCGCAACAACCGCATCGGTTACGGCAAACACATCGGCAACCGTGACTTCACCTTCGATCATTCTGAAAAACGCGGGGACGGCATTGAAGAACCTTCTGAACTCACTTTTTGCCACATGGGCATTGAACCATGTCCATTCGAATGGCAACGGAGGTGCAGATACCGGAATACCAACAACAACTCCAAGTACGGGATATGAAACCTCAGTGGTGCAAGCCGAATGAAAACGATCCTTCTTGATCCTAATGGATGGGATTTTTTGCTCGATTCATCTGGCGATATTGCCGTTGCTGATAATCCCTATGCAATCGCTCAGGATGTGGCATCGGCCTGTAAATTGTTTTTGGGCGAACTTTACTACGATACATCAAAAGGCGTGCCTTATTTTCAATCCATTCTCGCCCAAGATCCTTCGGCGGCTTTCATCATAGCGCAATTAGAAGCGGCGGCTTTGACTGTTCCAGAAGTGGTGGAGGCTCAAGTGACAGCGCTTTTCAATGACAACCGGACATTGAGTGGAAACGTGAGAGTAATTGATTTAACCGGCCAATCGCATAACGTCAAATTTTAAGCGAGAACTACATGACCGCCGTTCCTCCTTTGGTATTTTCCTCGACTGGACCTCAAGCACCTGCCGAGGCCGCGATTCTTGCCGGTACTCAGCAAGACATGAATACCGCTTTCGGCGGTAATCTCAATCCGAATCTCGAGACTCCGCAAGGTCAAATAGCTTCTACCCAAGCCTCTCTAGTAGCGAATGCTGATAATGCATTGGTTTACTTGGCAAGCCAGGTAGATCCCGCTTTTTCAACCGGAAGATATCAGGATGCACTCGGGAGAATTTACGAGCTTGCCAGAAATCCCCCTCTTCCCACCACAATTCAAGTCTCATGTGTAGGCGCTGCAACCACTTCCATTCCAACAGGATCGACGGTCTGGGATCAATCTACCGGATATATCTATACCTGCACGGCAGGCGGAACGATTCCGGCAGGCGGAAGCATAACCTTACCTTTTGCCAATAATACAGTTGGTCCTCTTGCGGTTCCAATTTCTGTCACCCCTTATCAATCCATAAGCGGATGGGATACGGCTACGGTGATTAGCGGTGTTTTGGGCCAAAATATCAAAAGCCGCGCAGAATTCGAAATAAGGCGACAGGGGACTTTGCAGGCAAACTCTTCCGGCATGATTGCATCTATTCGGGGTGCGGTTTTGAAAGTTGCTAATGTCGTTTCATGCTATGCCTATGAGAATGACACAAAAGA
>JAEHJW020001131.1_pt1 | contig 27323 bp, 30 predicted proteins | sample 9271431 | NCBI WGS metagenome assembly JAEHJW02 | reverse complement strand
CCGAACTGGCTCGTCCCTGCCGCTGAAGCCCCAGTCGTAGCATCCTGAATGCCACATCCCGTGCGCTGCCAACTGACCCCGCTTGTCGCCCCAGAAAATACGTAATTGGTGCCGTTGCCAAAATATACCCATCCAGTAGTCGAGCCCCACGGGAAGATACCGGTGACTGCATCGTAGTTGGTGGCGAGATTTGCTGCTGTCCCCCACGCGTCTGTCGCACCACCGTACCCTCCAGTCAAGCTCGATAGCGCGACCGTGGTTTTAAGGACGTAGGAGTTTCCGTCTGCCTCGACCGTAGTATCCGTCGCGTTCGCACCTGGACTGGTGATGCCGAGGAGCACCTGATACATCGAACCGTTGAGGTCCGCAACCCCGCACGCTTGGCCGTTGTGGGTAGTCTTGGCGAAAGGCGACCCGCTGCCGGTCTTTGGTTTCGCGGATGCCCCGGAGTCTCCGGCTGTGGTGTAAGTCACCGTCGCGTCATTGGTATCGGCGAGCGAACCGTTATTGCAGCCCTTCGGAAAATTCATCGTTCCAGCCGCGTCATACCAGGCGCAGTAGGTCGCGCTCGTGCTGGCTTGAGCGTGTGCGAGCGAGAGCAATGCAAGCGCGGAGTACATAAACACCGAGGCACAATTGAATGTCCCTGATGCCCGCGAGCGCGAAAGAACCACTGCATCCGCCAGAATGCCGGAACACCCCGTCATGCCGCTGCTCATGGTGTATCCAGCACTCGAAGTCAACGAGATCGGCACGCCCAGGGCGACGGATTTGCACGACGTGGTGCCATTCGGACTGGCGAGGTACTTGTCGATGAAGAATCCGCTCTTGTTTGCGCCCCCATCCTTGAAGGCCCGGTGCATCGCGTAACCTGCCGTATTAGCCGCCGCCTCGGTCGCATAAGTATCCACCCCCACCACATCAATGGCATTGGCTCCATAGGTTGCGTAGCGCGGACTGGCGGCATTCCCGAAGCGATAGTAGAAGCATGGGACGAAGACCTCGATGGAGCCGTCGGTGAATTGATAGTTCCCGAAATTCGCGCTTGTCGGGTCGGTGCTTCCAGTCAGTGCAGAAAATCCGGAAGGCAACGTGGTCGGGTACGCGCCAACCCCGAAGCCTTGAGCCCCTGGAGTACCGATGAGACCACCAAAGGTCGCAGAAGTGGCGAAGCTGAAGGGGGCCGAGTACGCAGAAACTGCGCCATTTGCCCCCCTGTACCTCACGCGCCAGTAGTAGGTTGTGGCCGCCAAGAGGCCCGTCACCGTCCAGCTTGTCAGGTCCACGGTATCTGCCATGCTGCTCGCAACGACGGTGACGAAGCCGCTGTCGGTCGCCACTTGCCAGTCGCTGTTGAGCTGCGTGGTGGATATGCCGAGCCAGGAAAAAGCCGACGCCGTGAGAGTGACACTGCTCGACTGTCCGGTGGCCGCATTCGCCGGCGAAGTGTTCGTCGGGGTATTGATGCCAGCAGCGCCGACGGTGATGGAAATCGTCTTCGTCGATCCGCCGCCCGTAATGGTCAGCGTGTCCGTTCCCGCGGTTGCCGGCGCGGTGTAAGTGATGGTCGCGCCCGAGAGCGTTGCCGTCCCGAGCGCCGCGCTGGCCGTGTAAGTGGTAAAGGAGTCGGGCGCGTTGATTGTGAACGTGCTGACGAGCCCCACGTAAGTGCTGCCGCTGCCAGTGACCGAGATGCCCGCGCCCGAGGGCATCGCGGTCTTCAGGTCTGCCAGGGTGATCTTCTTCAGCGCGAAGGATGCAGCGCTGTCGATCAAGGGGAACTCGTCGGCATTCACCGGGACCGGCTTCTCTACGGTGGCGTGCGTGGCCGGTGCGATGACCGTAATATCAGCGGTCCCCGTGAAAGATACCCCGTCGATGTTCCGCGCAGTCTGCAACGCGGTCGCGGTTCCTGCGTTCCCGGTCACATTCGTCTGATCGCCAGTGTTCGTGCCGGTACTTGACCCGCTGCCAGATGGCGCACCCACGTCAGAAGCTGCCAACGTCACGACGCCCGTTTTTCCATTGACGCTCGTGACAGGGCCGCTGCTGATGCTCGCCGCGCTTGCCGCCGCAGCGGTTGCGCTGTTCGCCGCCGCCGTTGCCGAGGTAGCGGCATTACCAGCCTGCGTCGTAGCTGTTGATGCACTCCCGGATGCCGAGGTGGCAGAACCTGCTGCTGCTGTTGCACTGTTCGCCGCCGCCGTTGCCGAGGTAGCGGCATTACCAGCCTGCGTCGTCGCTGTGGCAGCCGCAGTCGTCGCAGTAGCCGCGTCAACCCACAGGCCCCAATCCCCAGCGGTCACATCGGTAGCGAGAACGCTCGACGTGTGCGCCGTGAGGCAGATATAAACATTCTGCGTGCCTGCCGCATCCTTGACAACGTCATTGACGTTGTAGGCAGTCGCCGTCGCCCATGCGCCGCGATAGAAAATCCCCAAATCAATCGGAGACCAGTAAGCCGCATTCGGAGGTTGAATCGCGGTATTTGCGACCGTACAAAGATAGGCCGAACTGTTTTCAAGCACCCCTTCGCCGACCAAATAAGCGGTGGTCGAATTCCAAGCGCCTATCCAGTTGATCCCCTTTCCGGGCGAACCGGACAAGGAAATCTGCCAGTCAGTATGCGCAACAGACCCCGCAGAAATCGACACAGTCACCATCAGATTCCCGGCCACAGGATCGTAACTCGTCACCTGTCCCGCCATGTAGTCGCCAGGAGCAGATGCGCTTGCAATGGTCAAGTATTGGGGGAAAGCGAACTGTTTTCCGGTCTGGGTAACAAAGGCCTTCGCTCCAAGCCCCGGCATAACACTCGTCACGCTCGTTGCGTTGATGGTGACGCCGGGGGTTGCCAGATCCTGATCGATCAGCAGCATTGCGCGCTTGAGGATGGTCGCGGTTTCCACGTCGCCCTGCTCAACATAGGGGAGCCCCAGGTTCGGGGTAAAGCTCGTGCCGATGGTGTAGGAAAGGCCGCTGGCTGTCGTTCCGCCGTAGTTTGAGGAAAGCGTCAAGTGTGTGTTATCGGTGACACTGGCGACGACATAAGGCACTGTCGAGCCGACGACAGTAAAGACCGAGCCGGCGGTAACATAGGAAGCCCATGACGTGCCCGTGCCAACAATAGCTGCGCTTCCATTTGTTGCGGCCGCAGTTCCTACGCGATATTGGCTCATGATGCTTCCCTATGTTCAGGCGAAAAAAAACCGCCCGGAGGCGGCCGATTGAGCGGAGCGTGTTACTCCGCAACGGCACCCAAAAACACCGAGCCGTCGCCCGTGGCGATCTCCTGTTCGGCCCATGCGAACACGTCTCCATCAATCGGCGGGAGTCTTGGGATGGTCAATTGCGTATAGTCGGTGTAGTTCTTGCCAGCGGAGAATTTATCCTTATTGACATATGACTTCACAGATACCATCGACAGTTTCTGGTCTCGATCAATCGTGACCGCTGCCACATGGTGAAACTCCACATCAGCCCCGGTGTTCGGCGATTCCATCGTCTTTGTAATTCCCATCTCTCAATCTCCAATTTTCAGCCGCACAGGTAGATGCAGGCGACCATTTGAACATCCTTCGGACCTTTGAATTTCACCCCTTCCCTAGCTTTCGCCACGGTGTAGTCATGCATCACGCCATCTGATTGCTTCATTCCCTTACCCGCCATGCTGCTCGTCACAATGAAGTCGCCAGCAATGATGTCGCCGCCTTCTCCGCAGACCGACATCTGCCCTTCTCCGACTGAATTGATGCCGACTAGGTGATAGTCGGCCTCAACTTGCGAGAGGATCGGGTGATAGACCTTCTGGTGTTTCGTGGCCGGTTTCCCTGTGCGCTTCGTCCGAAATTGATCGGGGACTTGTTCCTCTCGATCCACGAAAACGCAGGGCGTGAAAACGTCTGTAAGCGGACCGGCAGTTCCAGTCATGATCCCAATCGCCGCCTTCTGATTCCGCTTCGTTGAAGGCGTCACTTCAAAGATAGCATCAGAGATGCCCTTACGATGCACGCAAGAGACATCAACGAGAATGTCACCAATATTGGCGATGGTCGGGTCGCGCATCAGCCCTTCGTGCGCCCCCGTGAAGGGTCCATATTTACCCGTGGTGTAGGCTTCGGCATAGAAAGCCCATCCATTCTGTGCCCCGACCAATCCAGACGATCCTATATTGCTGTTTTTCCCCCGAACCCCATGCGCGGACGTTCCGGTATTTGTCGCAGAGACAGAACCAAAAACGGCCACTTCATCCATCTCGGTGCTGATGTTTGCCGTGGACGCAGCAAACAAATTGTTATCGATTAGGATCGCAACACCGACGTAGTCGCTAGACCAGGTATTACCTGCACCATCCACCTGGAACGCATAGCCGCCAGGCGAGTATCCTGAACCTATGCCGATCGTTGAAAGAAGGCCGTTCCCTGCAGTAATTAGGCCGGCCGCGACCTGCGCAGCGGTGATGGTCGATGCCGCAATCTGCCCTGCGGTAATGGTGCCGCTTGAAATATTGACAGATGTGATCGTTCCGGCGGCGATCGTTGAACCAGTGATCGCTCCGGCCTGAATCAGCGCAGTGGTGATTTGCCCAGCGGCTATCTTGTTCGTCGTTACCGCGCCAGCATTGAGCTGGAGCGTATCCACAGCTCCGGCAGCAATCGTGGTGTTTGAGACTGCACCGGCTGCCAATTGACTATTAACGAGTTGCCCAGCGACATCCGCAGCAGAAACGGAGGTGGTCCAAGTGGTCCCGTCGTACCGATAGATTTTCTTGTCGGTCGTCAGGAAAACAACATCGCCCTCCTGCATGCCGGATGTCGGGAGCGTGCTGACCACCTTCACCCCAGCAGGGACTACCAGGGCCGACAGTTCGCTTGACAGGTTGAGGTCGGCAACGACATTGGTAAATGTGTCAAAAAATGCCAACCGGAAATAGTACGTCTGATTCTGCGTCAAGCTTGTTGCCACGAAGGTATTTGCCTTCCCTGCATATATCTGGTTCGACGTGGAGGGCGTGAATCCGCTCGTCGTGCTCATCCAGATCATCATGCCCGCGAGGTCTGACAAATCTGGAGCTATTGCGCCAAGCGATACGAAGGTCGGCCCCCCATTTGCATACGCCCCTAATGGAGTAGGTGGGGCTGGATTTGAAACTGAAAGAATCGCGGGAATGGCCGAGAATTGATTCAGCGTCCCGCGTTCCCAGACGAGTATCTGAAAGGCGCGATTCGGTACGCCATTCCCATCCTCGAAATTCTTCTCGTAGGTGTAGATGTAGGAGGCGTCGGTGACAAATTCTGTCCGCAGAATGTTCCCGCTCGTGTCCTCGATGACTACCTTGTAGTCCTTGAAGGTGCCATCAAGCGCGCCGCTGCTGGCTCCATACGGCTCAGAGCCGATGTTGTACGAGTTGGAGACGGAATTCGCGCGCCAGTCGAATTTCGCATCTTGTCCGGTGAAAATCCCAGACGTGCCGCCGTTGACGAGTTCCAGGCCAGTGACGTTTGGTAATGAAGGCTGAACGGCAATATCCGTTGCCACGGGCGTCACAACCAAGGTCGCCGGCTGAGACTGAACCCCTACTGCCGAAACAGCCGTCACCCCGAAAGTGTAGATATGCCCGAGATCAATATTGTCGAAGTCAATCGATGTCTGGCTGGCGTTCGTGGATAGAATTCCCCCGCCAACTTTCTGCATTGTAACGATGTAGCTGCTGGCGCTCGCAGTCCATGAGAGCGTGCCGCGGATAGCAGACGGTCCTGCATCAGTGAAATACCGGCTGATCGAAAAAGCCAAGTTGATCGGCGTTGCTGGAGCCGTTTGAATCGTGCTGATCTGCGGGACGGCTAATGGCAGCCCGTCTTCGATAAAGGGGTACTTTGTGCTGTTGTAGGTCGTCGCGCCGATTTGCACTTCGTTCGGTGCGGACTCTGAAATGGTTACCACGCGCCACTGTTCAGGCACCAGCGTGGTTTCGCTCAGGATGAATATCGCGCCAGAAACCGGAGTCTGTGCCAGGGCCGCGGGAAGAACGATCTTGTTGCCCGAGACCGAGGATACGGCGCTCGATCCCATCGTGCCGTCAGGGAAAGCCACCTGCACGGTAAAGCCCGACCCACTCGGGGCTGCTGAGTCAAGCGTCAGCGTCAATCCGTCTGGCGAGATACCGAGCACGCGACCGCCCATGCGTGCGCCAGCGCGATTCGGATCGGATGTCTGGATGATCGCGCCAGGCGTGAGAAATGTGCCGTCGAGCGACGCCTTGAAGCTGATTGCTTCCGTTTCCAGATTCTCGGTGTAGAGCAACCATTGACCCCACCGATGCGCCTGGCCGCGACTGGTGCAGCCCATCGCCGTCACTTGCGCCTTGACGACGCCGTATTTGGCTACCAGGGCATCGTCCTGGACGTACTCGACCACTTGCTTGTACTGCTGAGCCGGGTCGTTCCACGTCACCAGCGCGACGGTGTGCCGGGCCTTGAGGCTCGTTCCCTGATAGTTGAAGACCCCACCGATGACGTTGGCCGGCGTGAAGCTCTGAACAGGAGTAGCGGGCGCGTCCTGCGTCACCGCAATGCTTCCCGCGCTCCAGTAGGCCATCCCCCGGAAGATCGAGGCCATGTTCTGGACAACGGTGTAGGCTTCCGCTTCGCCCTGAATCAGCAGATTGCAGGTGAATCTCGGCTCCGTCCCGCCGAAACCATCGGACACCATCTGATCGCAATATTGCCCGATGACGTAGAGCTGCCACTTGTTCAAAGACGTGGCCGGGATCATGTCTCCTAGCCCATACCTACTATTCGTCAGGAGGTCATAAAAGCACCAGGCCGGGTTGTCGCTCCACGCCAGTTGAAATGTTCCGTCCCATGTCCCGGTATAAACCCGCGTCGTCGGGTTGTAGTTGCTCGGGACTTGGATAATGAGTCCCTGCATGTCGAACGCGCGCTGGGGGATACTGGAGAACTGCTGGGCATCGATGGCGGTGTAGGCCATCGCGGTATGCCGATATTCCAAGTGCGTCGAGATGATCGAGGTGTAGTCCTGCCAGTACAGATCATTGACCGTGAGGCTTGACCCAGAATCCGGGGTAATGCGCGTCACCTGGATGTCAAACGGACCGGCTCCCGACAGAGGGATGACGTAGCTGCGGGCGTAATTGCTGCTCGTCTTGCCGTTGATCGTGTCGTGCACCCGGATGACGTAGCCGCCCCCAGCAGTCTGAATGCCGATGGTGAATTCGACTGATGCGCCATTGAGCTTCCCGGAACTTGCGTCCGTGCTGGTCAAACTCGGGACATTGAGCGTTACCCGGACGGTGTCGACGTTGGCCGTGGTGATCGACTGGACCAGTGGGGTCGCTTGATAAATCTTCGTGGCGACCGGATAGGTCGACTCGACAGACGCCCCATCCCCCGTGAGGGATGACGCACCGTTGGAATTGCTACCGAGCGTTCCCGTGGTGTAGCCGAAAACCGCCTGGTTGAAATTCCAGGTTCCGTCCCCGTTCTGTAGAGGGACACCGTCGAAATAGACCGATTGCGCGCCATTAACGAGGCCTTGTACCGGGCCTTCGCACAGCGCATCCAGAACGATGGCTTTTTCGCTTGAGCGGAGCGTGTCTGGCGCTTCTGAAATTCCGCCACCCCCGCCACCTTTGCCACCTCCACCCGCGCCCATGATCGGGAAATCCATCAGAAGACCCCCTTATAGGCACTTTGATTAGTCACAGCGATCGTGCCATTCGGCAAGACCGTTGAAGTCGTCCCGGTGTTCGTTGTGGGTGATCCGATAGCAATGTCGTAAGCCATGAGGCTCGCGGATGCGACTTGCGAGCCGATCATCAGGCGTCCATAGAGGATAGGCACCGGGTTCCCCTGCGTCGTGGTATTGACGGCGCCATTGAACAGATACGAATTGCTGTTCTGGGTCTGCGGCGTCTTCGATAGCGCGGTAGCCAAGCCACCAAGGACGAGGGACGCGCCGAACGACATAGCCATCGTTCCTACTGCTGTCCCTGTGGCTGCCGACCCCCCCATGGCCGCGACGAGTTCAGGGGCGTAGAACGACGCCACGATGATGGCGGCGCCGACGAATATTTCGCCGATCCCGTGCGATGCTCCAGCCACTACTGGGATGAACTTAATCTCCCTGGCCGGCAATTGAAGTTCATCCTTGCTCGATGCCTGCGTGCCATCCAGGATGACCCTGTACCGGCCCTGCGCGAACGCCTGCTGAAATCCCGGCATCATCGCGCAGAAGGCTTGCACGGCATCCAGGGTCGAGCTAACGTCCAGGCGGTGAATCTTGCCGAACTGCTTGCCGAGTTGGCCGTAGAACTTGATGGTTTTCAGCATAGTGACTTGTGCCGAACGATCTTGCGGGTTGCGCGCTGCCAGCCACCACCGTAAACGTCCCTGCTGGAGAGGCGACCGGCGCAGTGCTGGATGATTTGATTGCTGCCGACGTAGATCGCGGCATGATTAAGGACTGGGGCTCCGATTTGCATCAACAGGACGTCATGCTCGGCCAGCTCATCGACCTCGACGAAACCGGCGATCTTGTAGCCTGTCTCGTAGAGGTTGTCGCCCTTCAGCCACCACTGCTCTTGCCTGGGGAAGTCGATCAGCGTGATGCCGAGGACTTCGGCGTAGTAATCCCGGACCAAGTTGTAGCAGTCCAGCACGGCATGCGACCAAGTGCGACCGATCAGCGGTGCCCTGTAGCCCGATGGTGCGAATTCAACGATGGCGCCCGTCGGCCAATTGACGATCAGCCACGGGATACCTGTCGATTCACAGCTCACTCGGTCGGCTTCACTGGGCTGCGCCGAGACATCAGGATGAGAATGAACAATGCGGACGACTTCTCCTCGGTCTTCGGCGGCGATGTAATCAGTCGGTGACAGGACGAAATGCTGGCCGGGAGAATCGGCGAGGTTCGCGCAAGGAACATAGACCGGTTTCCCACGCGAAACGATGACGACGCCGCAGCACTCGCGCGGGTATTCCGCCTGGGCGTGATTGCGAATCGCGGCCAGGATCGTTTCAGGCAAAGGCGTCATGACGTGCCGATCCCTGCGCCGGGGAATCCGCCGTAAGGCAGGATCGCCGTTGCGCCGAAGCGGAGCTTGCAACTGGTGAGATATTTGCCGCAGACATCGAGCGCCGGATTGCTCGTCGCCACGTCAGCAGCGGTAGCTACTGGACCACCCGTATAACCGCAATCCGCCCCTCGATAGACCCACGCGCAGCAGTTTTGAATGAACTGACGGCGAGGTATCTTGACGGCCACCATGTCCAAGCTTGACGCAAGCTCAAACTCGATCAGGTTGCCGTCCTCTGATGATTTGCGGTCGAAAAACCACACCTCATTCGGGAGCGCTTGCGTCGGGTCGGCCTGGAGGTTTCCGCCGGGGAAATTCACGGCATCCAGGAAGCGGGCAAACGTGCGAATCCGGGTAAGCTTGCAGCCGGCGAAGTCTGCGTATTGCCGGGCGAGCGCCGCCATGACGCCCTGGCTATTCGACGTGCTGATCTTTGGACGGGGAAGCGAGCCGATGCCGGATTGCTTAAATCCGGTGGCCTGAACAGGAAAGCGGGTAAAGGTCACGCCACCCCAGATGACATCACCTTGAAGCTCGTTCGTGCCGGCGTGGAAGTGCAGCACCGAGCCGCCTTGCAGCGTCAAGTCGAGCGTGAAAAGCTCGATTAGGGCCGAAGGGGAAAGGGATTGGATTTCGGCGCGGATGGTCATTGGCCGAATACCTGTTCAAAGGTCGCATTCAGGGTCACCGGACCGCTCGGCTTGGTGATGTCCGACCATCCCTTGCACAACACTCGGATCGGATTCGGACCGCGAATGCTGCGCCACGAAAACGCCAAGTTCCCGCCCTGCGCCTGTAGAAAGGCGATCAGGCCATCCCCGTCCGCGCGGTCCTGGAGCTTGAACTGAAGCTGCCATTTCTCTGGATCGTTGTTGATCCCCTGTGGCGCGTTTTGCTCATAGCCATCGCCGAACTTGGCCGACCATAGAGCGGGCTTCTGGCCGCGGGAAGACTGGGAAGACCACCAGAGACGGTCGATATACCCAGCACCCGGGGAAAGCGTCAGGACGACCCCAGCGGCAGGGGTAGATACGAACGTCACCACGCCGGAAGCATTGACCGTGTAATTTGTGGTCAGCACCTGAAGAACTCCATTGGCGAATATCTGCCCGTTCGTTGGCATTGGGATGGCGAACCCTCCGCCGTCCGTCAATTGCCACGACGTAAGCACCCCATCCGCTGTCCCGATCGGCAGCGTCTGTAACCAAGGCATCCCCATGGTCAGGCTCCCAGCAATCCGCCGGGGCGTTGCTCTTGCAGGATGATCTGCCGGACGTGCTCTCCGACCATCTGGCCGAACATCTGATGTGCTGAACTCATGTTCGCCCCGCCAATGGCAGACGTGCCATCGTGATTGACCACCACGTTGACGTCGCCATTGAAGCTTGAGCCGCCGAGTTTCCCGCTGCGGATGGCTTCTGCCCTTTTGGCCGGGATGATCATTTCGCCTTTGTGGATGTTCGCCACCATGTCATTGGGGATGTTGTCGGCGCCGACCGCGAAGCTGCTGAGCCAGGAATAAGCCGATCCAGCCATTGAGCTGAGACCCGACCCTATCGAGGTCATCACCCCGCTACCAGATCCCATGCCCTTGAGCAGGTTCCCGAGCGGCGAGCCAGGAGAAAACAGCCCCTTGACCAAGCCGTCAGCCATTGAACTGCTCAGCGTCGAGATGAAGGTGTTTGACAGTCCGGTGATGAACTGCGCCATGTCGGAGCGGAACGATTGCTTGCCGTGCATGATGTTGCTGAATAGGCCAGCGAATGAGCCTTCAATGCCATTCTTGAGCTTCTGCTGAAACTGCGTCAGGGCATTCCCGAGGGAGTTGATGGTGACGATGGTCGTATCGATCGCTGCGGTAGATTGGCCGGCTGCTGCTTCCAGCTTCTTGACCGCCAGAGCCGCCGCCAGCAAGCCAGGCGCTGCATTCTTCTGCGCAGCCAGTGTTGCCTGCTGCCCTTGGTCTTGCGTAAAGACGCCCGCTGTTACTTTGGCCGCGTTCAGCTTCGTCTCGTTCGACAGGTCGGATTGCAGCTCCGATAGATGGGTCTTGGCTTCCTTCAGGTCGAAGGCGCTCGCCAGTTGATCGCCATGTTGCCCGGCGAGTTGCGCAAGGCCATCTTGACCAGACATGGAGAGGACCGCCTTGTAGTGGTCCCATTTCGCCCGAATCCCGGCGGCGCTGTCTCGCTGCGAAAACGACTTGACGGCGTTCGCGGCCTGGGTGACTTGGCTATTCCAGGCGGTGTCGACTTTGGGCTTGGCAGCGGCACGAATACGGGCAATGTGATGCGCCACGCGGCCAGCCGGCCCGGTCGGGCTGAGTTTGAAGGAGGGGAAGAGGCCGGCTCTCGGGATGGCTGGCGCGGCTGGCGTGTTATCGCCCCAGCCCCCAGACGTGGAAGCGCCGAAGTCATAAGGCACCGCAGACGCCTTGATCTTTGCCATCTGCGCGTCTTCGCCGCTGTTGAGGCTGGAGCTGTGCAGGAACAGGCCAAGGAATAGGCTGATCTTGGTGATGATCGACTGTGCGATGGCCGACAGGATGCCGCCGACTGTGAGCTCCTGGGCCGCGAAAACCTCGCCGAGCCGCGCCGTCCATTCTGCAGCAGCCGAGTAGGACATCTTGATGAAACCAACAATAACGCCCCCTGCGCCTTTCAGGGCAGAGCTGACCCATTTGAGCGAGCCGACGAAATTGACGAACACGCTGCCGGCCAAGAGAAGGCCAAAGGCCGCAATGAGGTCGGTGAGATATTTGGTCAGCGTGGGGAATTTTTCAGCGAAGGCGCGCAGATCATTGACCAGGGCGGCAACGCCATTGACGAAGGCGGTGACTTGCGGGAGGACCGAATTGCCGATGGCAATGGCGAGATTCCCGAGGGCGGCATGGAACTTGTCGAAGTTCGCTTGCGCCGTCTGCATGTTCGCGGCGTATTGGCCGGCGTTGTTGCGGGTCCGATTGATGATCCCCGCGTCCTTTTCCAGTAAGGGCTGCTGGGTCGCCATAATTCCCGCTATGTTCGCTGCATTTCGATTGCCGAACATGTGCGCCAGGACTTCATTGACCTTCGTCGGGTCGGTCGTGTCGATGCCGGACTTTTTCAGGGCTGGCACCAGATACTGCTGCACCCATTGATAGGGATCGCGCATGAAGAGGGACGCGCCGGCTACGCCACCGGCCTGGACGCCCTTGAGGGAGCCAACGCTGTTGAAAATCACCTTGGACGGATCGAGCAGCCCCATGCTCGACCATTCAGGGAGAGCCGATTGCTTGAGTACGCCGCCGACGATCGCCTGTTGCATAGAGGTCAAGGCCGTGCCGACCTGGCCGGCGTTCCCTCCTCCGCCCCCAGACATGACGCGCTCAATCAATGCCGAGAAGATCGGCATGAAACTGGTGTCCATCGTCAAGCCCATGCCGCCCTTGGCATAGTTGATGTTCCCCAGCAACTGCCGCGGCCCGACGCGGCCCTGTGTGGCGGCGATGATCTTGCTGAACATGTCCAGCTCGTTCTGCATCTTCGCCGGGTCCATCGTGACGCCGCGCTGCTCCAATGCTTTGGCGAGCATCAGGGTGTCTTTGTCGGTGAATCGCTGTCCCGTTGGGAGCGCGCGGTTCATGTTGTAGATCGCTTCCGCGAACGGCTTCATCATGGAAACCGCATGGGCAACAGATCCCGTTGCATTCACCAGGTCGATCCCGATTGCCAGCGTCTGCTCGCGGTTGAGCGTCTTGACTTGTTGCGATGCGGAATTGGCAGCTCGCGTGATCCCCTGTGCGCCGCCATTCGGAAGATTGAGATTAGCCAGCCGGGTCTGCGTGGATTGGTAGTCCGTGGCCGCATGGATCGAACTCTTGATACCGCGGCCAATCTCGAACGCCGCCCAGAGCTTCGCCATGTCCTTCAGGGCAGAATTCAGGCCGAGCACATGGTTTGTCGTGTTCTTGACCTCTTCGCCGGCACGCCCGACCCGGGAGGTTGCCAGCACCACGTCAGCCGACGCCGCCCGGGCGGTCGTACCCAGCGCGGTGAAGCTCTCCACCGACGCAGCCAGGCGAGCATCAAGCGCCACCAGCTTCGCGCCGAGCGCGCCCATGGCGGTTTCGAGTTTGGTCACCCCAACCGACCCAGCCGCGGCACCATCCCCCATGACTTTCGCTGAGCGCCCAAACGTGGCAAACTTCGCGTTCAGGCTGGCGATGACAGGCTCAAGTCGTTTGAGTTGGTCAGCAAAGGCCGCAAGTGGGGTGCTCGCCAGATTCTCCAGCGTCAGCCGCATCGATACTTGCATTTCAGACATCGGTCACCTCTGCATGCTTTTCTGGATTGAAGTGCTCGGATGTGTCGTTATCGCGGTGCTTTTCATGGCCGGCGCCGTCATGCGCGCGGAAGCCGACGCCATTCACCGACGTCCAATGCTCCAGGCCGCGGATATTGAAGTCATGGGGCCGATCGCCTTCGAGCATCACTGCGCTGCCGTGCTCAAAACTCAGGGCTGGTCCTGCAAAACCACCCGGGCATCCGGCGACTTCGGCGTGGACATCGTCGCGGAACACTCCGGTGCCCGCGTGGTGATCCAAGTCAAGAAATGGCGCGAGCCGGTAAATCTCTCAGCAGTCCAGGAAGCGGCAGCAGGGATCGCCATGTACCGAGCGACACATGGGGCAGTCGTATCAGTGTCCGGCTATCGGGAGTCGGCCAGGAAGCTCGCCAGGGCAAACAACGTTCGCCTGTTGAGCTATCAAGACCTGTTCGACTTCACCCCTCCAGTTCATCCAACTTCTCGCTGATCCCCTCGTCGCCGAACGCCCCGGCGATTGCCAGCGTCACCGCCCGAGCCTGATCCGCAATATTCCGACGACGACGCTTATTTGCCGCCTCAAAATACATCCTGATTTGCGCTAGGGTGTATCGGTCGACGTCGGCTCGTCGGTGACCGGCTGAGACAAGTTCTCCGATGATGTCGCCCCAGTCTGCGGACTTTCCGCCGGCGCCTGGGCGAGCAGCGGCAGCACGCGGCGGTTGAAAAAATCCACATTTTCCTCATAGACCGCCTGGAGGATAGCGAGGCCATCGTCCATTCCCAGTGTGTCGAACCATTCCCGAGGCTTGCCGATGGTCCATGCCAGGAATAACAGCAGATCCTCGCCGCCGGCCGCCAGCAGATCGACCCAACTGGAGGCCATGTCCATGATTGACTGGTCTGGCTTGCCGAGCGAGGACGAGACTGCCTTGATGACCGGGGCAAGCATCTTGCTCGCCTGCGTGATCTGCCCGAACTTGATCGGAGAAATCGTGAGCGTTTCCCCGCCGGCGGTGACCTGCCGGCCGGGGAATAGTGTTTCCATGTCGTTCATGCTCAGGCCTTGATGATGTTCATCAGAACGGAGCGCGCATTCCCCGGCGTGTATTGCACCGTCGGGTCAATGAGCATCTTGCCGGCTAGCTCCAGGGTTGCATCCTTGCGGCCGATCAAGTCCAGCATCGCGGTAATGTCGAACATGCAGCGGTAAATCTGGAACCGCACTGCAGCAAAAGCGGAATTGCTGGCATCCACGAAAGGATTGGCGACGTTCTTTGCGTCGATAGTCACGGCGTATTCGACTGGCCCACCAGTGAAGGCGCCGAGGTTGCCGTTATTGGCAGCGAAGGTATAAGTGGCAGACAACGCCACGCCAGGGCCGGAAGGAACGATGGTTGAGCCGGGCAGAATGGTATAACTGCCATAGCTGCCATCCACCGTGTAGTCGGTGCCCTCCACTAGAACCGTCGAAGGCAGCTTGGTGAGAACCAGGGACGTGATATTGACGTTGGCGAGGTAGGTCTTGCCGCCGTTGTAGCCTGTCGTGGTCTCGGCAGTTACCGTTCCGCCGGCAGCGCCAGACGGTGCTGTTGACCACAACGCTTTTTCGAGGTTCGCGGAACTCCACTGCGGCAGCGTCATCTTGACGGAGCCATCGATCGATACCGGCGCGTGCAGAGCGTCGAAGCCGTAGCCGGTCTGGTTTTCCTGGATGTCCACGAACGATTGCTTGAAGCTCACCTGGAGCTGCGAGCAGTCGCCCACATTGATAAAGCCGCCGTTGATCGCGCCGCCGGAGATGCGGGGAGCCAGATTGACGTTACCCTGGCCTACGTAGTAAGTGGTGTCGGTTGAAGCTGCCATGGTCGTGGCTCCATAAAAAAAGCCGCTCAAGGCGGCAGGCGTGAAAAAGCCGCCGAGGTTGCCCAGGGCGGCTTGCAGTGAAACGGTTCAGATCAGATCGATGCGTCGACCGAGAAAAAGAGCGGGTAGATCATCCGGTCGGTGTTGAATGCAGCCAGTTCGTGCGACTCCCAATACCAGCGGTGTCCGCTGGGAGCCGTCGTGCCGTGAATCGCCTTCATCACGGCTTGCAGCAGCGGCAATTGCACCGCAGCCTGATTGGTCGGCTGGAGGTAGAGCGCGACAACGTAGGTCAATAGGGCGTTGATGTTCTGCGACGGCAATCCGATGGCCGGCGCGTTATCTCGCGTGTTCTTGGCCTTCTTGTGCAGAATCCAGGCAGCAGGTAACGCGATCTTTGTTGCGCCTGGATCGGGAAGCGTTCCGCCGAGGATGAAACTGGTCGAGGATGCAAAAGCGGTGACGCCCTGCACCTTCGCCATCAAGTCCTGGCCGCATTCAGCGATCATCTTCGTCCTCAGCGGCCATCACCGCACGATACTTCTCGTCGTTCTCGATGAGCTTCGCCCGGTATTGCTCTTCGGCGCCGAGCAGATAGTCCGCGGCATCATCGGGAAGCTCGATCTCGGCACCAGCTGGGAATTCTTCTCCGGCATGCGTGTGATTGCGGAATAGACGGACTGTCTTCATTTGAGGTCTCCGGTGATGATTTTGTACAGGCTTCCGATCAACCAGTAGAGCGCGCTGATGAGGGCAGCCAGATACCCAAACGCCAGCCCGATCGTGGCGACGACGCAAAACATCATCACTTTCCAGATCAGCAGCAGCGCGAAGATGAGCCTTGTCATGCGTCTCTCGATGTCCCGAATTCAACCCACTCGGCCAGCATCAGCTCGTAGAACGGGAACGTGTGGTCATTCCAGCCTAAGAACGGACGCGCTGGCATGTACTCGGTGCCGTCTTGAAGGTACAGGGCATAATCCAGATCGCTGCCGATGTCGAGCGTCCCATGAGGGCCATAAAGATGCGTCTCGGCGCGGATACTGCGCAGTAGATCGCCCTCGTCGAACAACAGGCCCAGCGCGTCATTCCCTTTGCGCTTGCGGCTCTTGGCGGTCGAGTCTGACCATGGCTCCCACGGGTTACCCCACGGCGAATCCTTCTCCGACTGGATGCGCTCGCGGATGTTCTCGACCTCTGAGGCACCGATTCGAGCAAGCACCGGCTGAAGATTCTGGCTCCGCTGCAGCATCAGGCCGATTTCGTTCAGCGCCTGCGAAAGATCAACTTCAAGCATCGGGGCTGTACGGCGTGCAGGACAGTTGCCAGATCACAGTTGAGGAGGAAGCGGCGTCAACACGCCATTTCTGGCCGTTGGATGACGTGATGGTGTCGCCATCTTTGATGAATCCGGCCGGCGTAACGCCTCCGAGGCAGACGTAAATCAGCCATTCCGGTAGCGGAGCGCTCGTATTGGTTGCGCCAGCCTGGAACCCGGCAGGCGCCGAGAATCCCTTGTCGCGCTTCAACTGGACATAGCAGGGGATGCCGCTTGCGACAGTCACGATACCCTGCTGCGCGCCGTCGGCGCCTTGTGTGACCGTTCCGGCCCGGCTGATGCTGATCGTGTCCGTACAGCGTAGCGCGATGATCGGCATCAGGGCTTGCATGCCGACGATGCACCAGGTTTCAGCACCGACGAGGTAATCGCCTATGGCTACCGCGGAACCGTCGAGCACCGCTTGCCAGAGCCAAACGTCTGCTTTCGATTGATTCTTGTACTGGCCGCCAATGTTGAAACTAGCCTGCAGAGCGGGTGTGATGATGTTGCCTGCGGCGATCGGCGTGATTGCCGATGATGGCCGATATTGCGTGTGCGCCGTCCCGATGCGCAGCGCCGCCTTGGCGTAGCCTGCATAGACCTTCGCGTTGATCGTTGCGCCGTCCATCAGACCACCAGCGAGATGCCGCCCTGCCCGGCCATTTGCGGCCCAGGCGGCACGCCGAGAAACTGGCACAGTCGGCGGCGCCAACTATCAAAGAGTTTCAGGCGGTCATCCACTTCATTCTTGTTGTGCTTCCAAACGGCCGCCTCGTCGGTGTCGAGGTTCGCGCCCGCGCCAGGCACAGCCGACTCCAGCGTATAGAGGTTCGTCAAGTAGGTATTCACGACCACAGCGCCTTCGTCGGTGCTGATATGCTGCAGGCGATATTCAAGCGCCAGGTATTGCTTCATGATCCACGGCGCAGGGAATACGACGGCACCATCACCGTAGGCCGGATACCCGCAGAATCGGCGAATATCGACCAGTTGCGCCGATGTGAAACTGTAGGGGGTGAAGCTCATGCTTTACTCGAACGTCGCGCCGGAACGCACGAGAGTGGAAATCAGGGCCGAATCCTTCTCCGGGTCGAGTGACAGCCCGGCCGCATAGAACCGGCTTCGCCCATCAATGACGATGCCGTGATTGCGGGCCAGCACAAAAGACTGCGGCTGCACATCTTCGGCCTTGGTGTCCGGTTGTGCATCTTCGGACACGCCGGATTGCGTCGATTGCCGATTGTAGGGTCGTGCCATGTATTTCTCCTGAAAAGAACGGGGCAGCACCTGGCCGCCCCGGTTTGCTTACAACAGCAGCGGCTTACAGCGATTCGAGGACGATCGCGCGCTTGAGGGCCGAACTATTCGCCGTCGGCATCGTTGCGGAGGTCGTGGTGATGTCAGTCGGCGCAACGAAGCCGCCGATGTAGGACCACGTTTGTGTCACAACCTGCTTCAGCGCGTCCAGCGGCTCACGGGTCACGTGAGCGATGCCATCGATGACGGAGATCATGTCTTCGTCGTCGGTGCCCGTCGCTTCAGAATACGCATCCGAAGTGAATTCGCCCTCGACCAGGGCACCTTGACCGCAAAGCACGGCACGGCGCACAGTGCCAACACCGGAAAGCGTCTGCACCGGGTTGAGGTTGGTTTCCTGGAGATGAACGCCGAGCATTTCGGCAATCACGCCGCGGCGGTACTCTTCCGAGGTCACTTGGCCGCGGAAGAAATACTGGAACGCCGGATCGCTGTAGAGGCCGGTCGCCTGGAGCGGGTCCAGATACAGGTTGTACATCCCCGTAGCATCGACCGGAGGCACCCCGTTGGCCGACATCGTAGCCTTGGCTTCGAGAATCATGCCCATCGTCAGCTTGCCGTTATTGATGTCGCTGGCGGCACTGATCGCAGCAGTCGTGGCAGCCTGCACATTGGTAGCAGACGCCGAGGGACGAATCACAACAGGCGCGACAGCCGAGACCACGGGATTGCCAGCGGTAGCATCGGCCACGGTCACATTAGCCGAGAAAGTCAGCGTACCACTGATGCCGCTCGGGGCAGTCGATACATTCACGCCATCGGCGGTATAGCCGGTCAGTGAATACACGTCAGAACCAACGACGACGTTGACCGGATTCGCCACGCTAACGGTCACGGGCTGGCCGGCGCTATTGACCGTGGTCATGAAGCCGCGGATGTCATCCACTGCAATCGTCACGGCTGGGGCGCCCAGCGTGGTCTTGACGCGGGTATTGCCCCCCATGTACGCATTGAAAACCGCGAGTTGCGCGATAGTGTCGACCGAACGGAACGCCTGCTCGCCCAGGGCGTAGGCATTGCGCAGGTAGAAGTCGGCGATTGCCACTCGTTGAGTCACGATGTTGATCTGCATGTTCGCGCCGTACTGCGCCACGGACAGAACATACTGCTCGACGCCGTAATTCTGCGGCGTCAAGCCACTGGTGATGTCCGAGTTGGCCGCGGGCGACATGGGCGTGCTGATCGCCGGCAGGAGGCCGGTACGGGTCTTGGTGATAGTCTCACCGATGTTGGCGGTGAAGGCCTCGCGGTCGGCGATTGCGCGGAAGCCGAGCTTTGCCCGAAGGGGCAGACCGAATTGGTGTTCCAGAAAACCAGTCTGGATAGCGCTTTGCAGCGAGGCGGGTAGGTTATTGAGAGCCATGATGTGTCCTTAAAGGAAACGAAGGGAGGGTGAATCTGCTGCATCTCCCCTCGTCGTCAGGACTCACGGGGTTGCGCGGGTGAATTCGCGCGGGTCGGATTAGCGTTTCTTCAGCGTGATACCGAGTTCTTTTGCTTTTGCGGCGCGCTCATCGTCTGTTGCCGTGCGCGCGTCGAACGGCTTCGGATCTTCCTTTTTCGGAGGAACCGTAGTGGTTTGTGTAGTACTGGCCGCTTGCCCGAAGAGATAGGGCTTGGCCTCTTTCAGCGCCTTCATCATCTCCGCAGCGCCAACCACTTCGCCTTTGTCGTCAAGCTTGACGGTGGTCAGATCGGCGAGCTTCAGGCCATCCAGATCGACCATTCCGGCCTTGATGGCTTCGGCCTTCAATTCGGCGCGGATGATGCGTTCGTTGGCCTTTCCTTCGGCTTCTGCAATCTTCGCAGTCGCAGCGGTTTCCGCTTCTTTCGCCTTTGCGGCAGCGGCATCGGCCGCCGCCTTCGATTCGTTGGCATTGGTCCGGTACTTGGCGTTTTCCGCCCTCAGTTCCTGGACATACTCCAAGCTAAAGTTCGTCTTCTGCTCGGGAACCGGGATTGCCGGAGCGGGAGCGGGCGGCGTAACAGGGGACGGTTTCGGAGGTACGACAGGAGCGGAACCGCCGGCTGCGGGATCGTCTTGATTGCGGAACGGATAAAAGTGGCGCTTGATGAGCATCTAGCTCTCCAATAAAAAAGCCCGCATCAAGCGGGCCGTTGAGGACATGCCGGATCAACCGGCATGAGGAATCTATTCAGAGATGGCGACTTGAACCTTAGCGGTAGCGTTGCGGGCGGCCAGTTCGGCATCGGCCATCACTCGTTCTGCATCGGCATCTTCGACGCCGTATTCAGCGCAGAGGATTCCGATGGCGGTCTGACGACTCATTAGGCCAGCATCCGTGAGCGAGACCAGAGTGGATGCGCGCGACTGCAGTTCATGGAGAGTAGGCGCAAACCATCTCGGCCAATTCAGCGTCGGCTCTTTCTGGTCAAACGTACCCGCAGGCGTTCCATCGCGGAACACGAGGCCGATCATTTTCGACGCCTTGATGACCATCATTGCCAGTTCGATGAGCCCCCCACCGTAACTGATGCGGAGCTTTCCAGCCAGCCAGATCAGCGGTTGATTCATCAATTCCATCGCCTTGCCAGACTGAGCCGCTGCGATCTTTTCATTCGTCGCACGGTTGCCGTGAAGAGATTCGAGCGCGACTTCCCGGAGGTGCTTGACGTACTCAATTACCGCGGTACTCGCTTCGCCGCTGATCTCCAGCAGCTTTGCGTCCCCAGTCTCGGGGACACTCAAGGCATTCGCGGCACCCTTTACTCGCGGGCCATCTTCCGGCGAATTTTCTTTGATAACTAAAGTCGGATCGCCCATGAATTTTAGAGCCCGCCCGGCTTGTGAGAGCTGGTAATCGACTTCGATCTGGCAATCTATCGCCTCGCCGGTGATGGTCGGCATCCCGTCTGTTCCATCGCCCCCTGGAAGATTCTTGATCCAGGCGATCGGCACAAAGCCGAGCTTGTGCAGCACGCTGCGCTTGGCATCGACCTTCGGTTGCGACTTGGCGGTGATCTTCTGCGGCTGATACCACGTTTCCGACTGCGCATCCCACGTCCGCTGAAACCAGAAGGTAGCGGCCAGGTCAGCCGGCGCGATGGTATAGCCGAGTTCAGCCAGGGGCGCCCCTTTGACTTGATAGCGCTCCGTGACAGAGATCAGCGTGTCTGGCGCTTCGGCATCCCATGTCGGCATCAGCGAATCGGTATCTAGCACCCGCAGGAACACGCGCCCGCGCAGCACCTGGAACATGATCGCAATCGACCCAACCGCACCGCGCGTTCCAGCTTCTAGCAACACTTCATTGCAGTTCGCTTCCCAGAGAATTCGGCGGAGATTGGCTTCCTGCTCTTTGTTTTCCAAGACAATCGACGGCGCGTTATCTTCGCCGAACAGCAGCGAAACTGAATCATCGACCACGATCCGGCAAATACTCGTCCGCACGCTCGGGCGCCGTTTTCTCAGCGGGACATATTCCCCGACGTCATTCGCTTCCTCCGCAAAGGCATGCCGTAGATTGTCGTAAAACGACCCTTCGAGCACACGACGCAGGATCGCCATGCGATAAGCGCGCGCCGGCAGATCACCCTGCGGCCAGGTCTTGGCGATCGTGCGAAACATTACTTGCGCTTGAACCCGCGAGCGTTGATGGCGAAGTTCGCCATCTGGGCAAGATGAGGCTTACCAGAAGCCTTGGCCTTCTCTAGAATCGGCATCGGGATCGGAGCGCCTGCCTTGACATGGAGGGCGCGGTGCAGCGCACCCTTGTTCGCCGGATTGATCTTGATCTTGATCTTGCTCATAGTGTCTCCTAGCGGGCCATATGGGGCACCGCGATGAACGATGATGATTTCGGTTTCACGATTGGCCAGCGGTAATGGAGGAAGTATCCCAGCGCATCCGGGGCATGGTCCTTGTCTTCCGTCTTGTCCGGCTCGCCGTTCTTGTCGTAAATCTGCTGCTCCAGGCATTCGGTCACCGTCGGTGCCAGCCGGGTATTGACCAGCAGCGTCCGCGCACCGAGCGAATTGCAAATCAGCGCATTGACCGACATCACGCGCTCTTTGACGAACGGGTTTTTGGTCGGGACCAATACCGTGAAGCCCGCGCGCTGCAGAAGCAGGATGTCGCTCTCGGTCGCATTGACCGTCTTGTTGCTGTTGCCGCTGGCGTCCGGGTAGATCGTGATCTTGTGCCCGGCGAACTTCTCCTTGATCGTCTCGATCACGTGCGGGGTGTCCCGCATCTTCACCAGCTCGGCCAGTATCTTCGGCGCGCCGAAACGGATCACGCCAACCGCGGCGGTGCAGTTATAGACGTTGAAGTCCAGCCCGATGTGCAGATCCTCGCCCTCAGCGATTACCTCGTCGGTATGATTCGCCTCGCGCCCGAAATCGGGATAGACCGCCCCAGCCGTCAAATTGACGAACTGACCTTCCAGGTAAGCCGCGATCAACTGCGATGGGTAGGACCGCCGCAGCGAGTCTATGTAGCCGTCTGGCAGGTTGCGCGCGTTGCTGAAAGTGCTTGCGCGAATGAGCGCATAGCCTTCCGCCGGATTCGTTGACCATCGGTCATAGACGAAGCGGAAGCCCTCGGGCGTTGTTGCCACCCCGACGGTGTTCGGCGACTTATCCAGCTTCTTTTGCCTGTTCCGAGCAATGATCTGTTGCCAGCAGCGCTCGGCGTCAAGCGTCTTCAGCGTGTCGAGCTCATCTACCACGCTGTCGGCGACCTCATAGCCGACGATGCGGTCTGGATTGTCCAGGGTGCGAAAAACAATGCGTCCTTTTTTCTTGATCGTCAGGACGTGCTCTTGTTTGTTCAGCGTAAACGGCACCCGAGCATTCGTCAGCACCTCAGAAAACCGCGGGTACCCAATCATCCGCACCAGGTCATAGGTCGGCAGGTAGTAAGCAACGTCCTGGCCAGGATGTGCGAACTTCAAGCGGAGCGCCCGCATGACGCCGGCCGCCGTCTTCCCGCTGCCAAAGCCGCCCACGAAAGCCGGGAACTGGTCTTTGGCGTTGATGAAGTCCGCTTGTGGGGAGCTCGCCCTAGACCGCAGGATCAGCTTCATACGCGAACACCTCGAAGCCGGCTACCTCGTCACCGTTACCATCACCCTCTTCAACCAAGGCCCTGCGCGTCTTCTCCAGCGACTCGATCCGCGCCGTGAGTGAATCGATGATCTTGACGTAGTCGCGAACTCGGCTCTTACGGGTTTCCTTGGCGACGTACTCGCCCGCACCGTCGTTTTCTGTAATCTCGTCCAGCTCGGGCTGGCCGGCAGTATGCTGTTCAGCAGCAAGGGCACGCGCCAACCGAATCCGCGTCAGGCGCAACTCGTGATCGACCTTGCCGAGCTCAAGCGTGTCGTATTGCTCGCGTTCAACATCAGTCAGATACTGCTGATAGATGCCGTGCGATACGGCGTTGATGTTTTCCTTAGGGGCGCCCGTATTCGTACCGCCGTGCATTCGGCATCTGCCGTTTGCCATCTGGAGGCTCTTGCACTTGGCGCCCGATCGCGTTTTCGCCCCGCATATTTTGGCCATCTGGGCCTCCATTGCATGGGATTGTTTTCAGAATTGAAGGATGCGCATGTAAAAATCCCAGCCGGCTACGCCTATTGCTGGGGAACCGGCTATGCCGGAGGGAGTTTGAGATTGGGCAACCTACGGCACCGCCCCGCTATCCGCATCCAGGACGTGGCCGGGATCGTCGCGCTTAAGCGCCTGCCAGCATTTCCGGCGTCACCGTCACTCGCCCGACCTGCCCGTGCTTTTCGTGGTAGGTGATGGCGGTCATGGTTCTATCGGCGATCATTCCGCCTCTGGCTGCGAATGAGTCTCTAGCGGCCATGGTCGGGTGCTGGATCACGATCATGCCGCCGTCTTCCTGCTCCTTGACGTGATGCCGGTGGCCGGTATGGCAGTATCTCCGGGTTGTATTTCCCCAGAGCCTTGGGAATTGCGCGGCGAATATGCCCGGAAGTTGCTCATTCTTCGACGAGTGCCCGTGATGGAACGCCAGCATCGTTTCGCCGTGCTGGTAGCTGTAATACGGGAGCGGGGAATCGATTACCTCGACCCGTGGCTCGTTTTCATACAGCAGGCTGAATAAGTGGCGCAGCCAAACCGACGAGGCCATGTCGTGGTTGCCCTCGGCCATCAGCACAACAACCTTCTGATGCTTTCTCAGGGCGGCATCGATGATGACCCGGAGGATTCGCACCGCGACTCGGACGACCTTCTCGTAGCGCCCATCGGCGTCCAGCAGATTGCCGTGCAACGGGGTGACCGCATTCAGCGAGTCGTAATGCAGGAAATCGCCGAGCTGGCTAACAAATGCCGTCCCGGCCTTCGGTGTCGAGCCGATCAACTGCTGGAAAGCGCCGGTCAGTACGCGCTCTGCGATCGCTAAGTCCCAATCCTCGCCGGCTTCCGGCTTCCATGACCGCATCCCGACGTGGCAATCGGTCAGGGTGTAGAGCGTCAGCAGATGATCCGCATTGGCCTTTGGCGCTGCAGCGGGCTTAGCGCGAACAACATCCTCGGCCAGCGCCTCAATCGCTGCGCGCATGGCCCGCTCGACTTGCTCATCATCGAGCTTCGTCTTGACCCATTGCAACTTCTGGTTGCCCAGATCGTCGTACAGCGTACTTGTGCCGCGAACGACAAACGGCGCCGGCGCGACCTTGTGCATCCCGAAATCAGGCGCATAGCCATGCAGTGCAGCTTTCCGCCGAACAGCCGCAATGGCTCGGTTTAGGCCGGCCTTGTGGATACCGAGCGCCACGGCAGCCTTTGCGCCGGAGCCGTACTTGTTGATGGCGTCGATATAGCGTGATTGCGTGGCGGTTGCAAACTCTTTCAGGCGTTCGTCAATGACGCTCATCCGTGGCACCTATCCCTGAAGATATGGCACGCCGGCCAATGGGGATCAACAGGAAGCCCGCGAAATCCGGTGCCTTCGTGCAGGACGGGCAGTCCGCCCCAGCAGAGATACGCATCATCCGTTGTAGGCTCGCTGAATCGGCATACCCCGCAGCACTCCGCCGGGAACTCGATGACCTTGGCTTTCGGCTTCGCCATCGTCCCTCCGGTTTTGGGTATGCTCGTACCTGATTCGGGCATGGAATAGAAAAAGCCGGCGGCTGCAAGTGGCAGCGGGCCGGCGAACTAGCGGTGGCTAGAGGAGATTCGCGTTTCAGGAAATGCGAAAAGAAAACTGCGTTTTCTACACACGTCTATTCGGAAATGTGTAGATTTGCGCGAAATCTTGCCGAGTTACCGCGTCTCGGCGACCCTTGGGCGCTGGCTTGTGGCCGGCTGGGCGGATTGGGCTTTTAAGATGCTTCTGTATGCTTTCTCAGGTCGGATCGCCTTATCTCGCCACGGGTCCGCGAGTGCTGGCCTTTCCTGGGTGTCCCGCTCCACCGGCATGGCAGATCAGCCGGCCCTTCGTCGCCTGCCCGTTACAGCGGCCACATCCGGCGCGGATGAATCCCGGCTCCCGGCGTCCTGGCTGCCCGGAGGCAATCGCCAGGATGTCGGGGCCGGAAAAGAAAAAGCCCCGGCGCGGTTGGCGGCGAGGCTTAGTGATTTGTGTTTCTTATGGGCGAACGAGGCCCGAGCATTTCGCATTATCCTGATTTCCAAGCGCATGTCAAGCCATTAATCGACGAGCCTCCGGGCCTTTTGCCAGAAAGCGTCCTGAGCATCCAGGAGTAATTCGGTGGTTGATCGCCGGTTATGCTTAAAAACGCCCTGCATGAGGTATTCGGATTCCAGGGCTATCCTGTACAGATCGGGGAGATCCATGATCACCGTATCGCATGCCCTAGCGGACCGGCAGTCGGCCTCATCGGCCATATCGTCGAAATCAGAGGAAACTCCGCCGGAGCCAAGCCCAGCAGAGTGAGTCGGGTATCCTCGCCCTACACTTCCAGGGGCCATTCGGCGCCAAGCGCCCCAGATTGTCAGGTGGTAATGCGCTTGTCCAAGCCATTCAGGTGCCCCCATCAGTCGCCCTTTCTCGGGTAAAGTTGCAGCCCTAGCCACATAGCCGAATTCCGTAGTTCGGTTGGGAGTGACGGTGAATCAAGTTCGACCCATAGGTGTTTATGCCGGTGGAACAGGTCTGCCTTGATTGATTCCACGTCATGCTCGCTTTCAATTGAGCGCCCGAGGATGCACCGCGGCTCCATTGGCTTGTCGCCGCCTTTCACGCGACCTCCGCAGGATCGAGATACCAGATAGGCATGCCCCGCTCGCCGGCGAAGGCAATCTCCTGCTTGACGCCGGCAGACTCCAGAAATCCCGGAAGTAGCAGGACGCACAATTCGTCCGATCGCTCCAGCCAGGGCAAATCCTGCGTCATCCAGAATTTCCCGGATTGCGGCTCGCTGAATCCGTGGATCTCGACGGAGTGACTGTGCGCGATCGGTGAAAAGACGAATAGACCTTGGCGCATGAGGTAAGCTGTCGCTCGGCAGGCGAGCATCCAGCGTTGATGGCGGACGTCGGCGCGTTCGTGCGAATAGGGTGAGGCCAAATACACGAGGCGGCTCACTTGACCACCTTGTAGGCGATGATGTCGCACAGGGATTCATGCCCGACGCCATGATTCCAGCGATAGGCGAACGCCTCACAAGGCTCGTTCTCGTCGCCGTCTCGCAGCCGGACAATCACCTTCGTATCGCCGCTGACTGGACACTCCCCACCGGTCCACTCCGTCCACTTATCATCATCCTTAACCCGCCAGTCACTATCCGGCAGCGGCCCGAAGGTCAGCGCCATTTCGGTGTCGTCCAGGCCGGCGCGGGCTAGAGCGTCAGTCACATCGGCGGCCTCTATTTCCTTCTGTAGCAACGCTAATGCCCGCCACGCTGTCTTGGCTGAGTGTCGGATGCCGTCGCTATCGACCGTGCCGCGCTCCATGAAATGCCGGATAAGCGCGTCGGCCTCGTCGGTGCTTTTCGATCGATCCCAATGAAGAGGCTTTCCGGGATGGTGCTGTTCGTTCCCCTTTTGTGAGCATTCGGCCACCGCTGCGATGGCATCCGGGAAATATCCGAGCACGCCACTGGCGATCGGGATGGCTTTGCGCTGGGCTGCGTCTTTCGGTAGTGTCATTTCACCTCCTGAGTTATCGCTGCAATTTGCTTCTTCCATCCTTCTGCCCGTTCCCGCTGGGCATCCGTCAGCGCCTTGACGGCTTCGCGCTCCGCTTGTTTGCAGACCACCTTTGCCGCGCCTCGGGCGACGTGAGCCTTGTTCATCGCAGCAAAAGCGATCTTGGACAACCCTTCTTCGCGGAGGCGCTGCGCCAGGGTGATCTGCTTGCCGATGGCCTCGTTGTTTAGGCGATCGCGGGCTTCTTTGGAGAGGGTCATCAAATGTCCTTAGCGACCCAAAAGACGCATTAGCGCCCAATACTCT
>JAEHJW020002137.1_pt1 | contig 27336 bp, 41 predicted proteins | sample 9271431 | NCBI WGS metagenome assembly JAEHJW02 | reverse complement strand
CAACAGACCAGCGGAATGGCCAAGCGAGTCTGCCGAGATCAATTGGGGGCCTTACCAGCCAGCGATCAGACGATGGGGACGACTCACAAGACCGGTCCCAAGCCCAACCGACGAGCGACGACGACTTAGCGTTCGATTTGTGGAGTGGATGATGGGAGCGCCTCAAGGATGGACAGACTGCGCGAGCCGCACAGGAGCACTCAGGGGGCTCGGTAATGGTGTGGTGGTACAAGTGGCAGAAGAAATAGGGCGATGGGCGATGGAGGTTGTGGAGTGAGTGACCAAGAGGCGCTAAAAGCCCCCTTCGTCTGGTTCGGCGGCAAGCGCAAGGTTGCACCGGTGGTGTGGGAAAGGCTCGGGGACGTTGACAACTACGTCGAGCCCTTCGCAGGATCGTTGGCCGTCCTGTTGGGGCGACCGATGAGCGACGATCTATCCGAGCGGCGCACTGAGACGGTGAACGATGCGGACCACTACCTGAGCAACTTTTGGCGGTCGATAGCAAGCGATCCCGAAGAGGTGGCTCATTGGGCAGACTGGCCGGTGAACGAGGACGACCTCTTCGCCCGGCACTTATGGCTTGTGAATGAGGGCCGTCAGATCTTGGCAGAGGGGATCGAGGCGGACCCGTTCTTTTATGATCCGATGATCGCTGGTTGGTGGGTGTGGGGGGTCAATTCGTGGATCGGCAGCGGATGGTGTGCAGGCAATGGGCCGTGGAAGAAAGACGATGACGGGATTGTCCGCAAAGGTGGCAGCGCTGGACAAGGCGTGAACCGTCAGCGACCGCACCTAGGCGACGCTGGACAAGGCGTGAACCGTCAGCTACCGCACCTAGGCGACGCTGGACGAGGCGTGAACCGTCAGCTACCGCACCTAGGCGACGCTGGACAAGGCGTGAACCGTCAGCTACCGCACCTAGGCAACGCTGGACGAACGGGCTTCTGGCGCATGGAGCATCGGCAAGATGGCTTGACTGCGTATTTCATGCAGCTAGCGAACCGTCTCCGAGATGTGCGGGTATGCACTGGCGATTGGTCTCGCATCGTCACCAAGGGCGCGCTGAGCTTCGGAGGGACTGTCGGCGTGTTCCTTGACCCGCCGTATTCCGGCGAGGTGAGAACGGAAGGACTCTACGCGGAGGACGGTCTAGACGTGGCAGAGCAGGTGCGTAAGTGGGCGATAGCTAATGGGGACGACAAGCGGTTGCGGATCGTCCTGGCTGGTTATTCAGACGAGCACGACGACGAAATACCGGGGAACTGGGAACGCGTCAGATGGACGGCCTCGGCAGCGTACCAGACTACCAACTCGGCTAGCGATGCTTCAGACGGGAACCAGGCGAACAGGAGGAATGAGGTGTTGTGGTGCAGCCCTGGCTGCTTAGGGACGGAACAGGGCAGGCTCTGGTGAGGCCGGAACTTACTAATAGCAGTGGTGAACCGTTTTAAACTGAATACCGCCTGGCAGATAGGCTTTCAACGTCCAGACGATCTAGAAGAGCTGATGAGGAACCGATGACACTCGAAATCATAGCATTAGCCATACCGACGATAATCATCTACACCACAGGTATCTTGGTTGGCTTGCGTATGTCTGATCGCTGGCTAGCCCGGCACATGGGAAATTGCCTCGAATGCCAACGATGGGAGGGCACCGCTTACGGCTCGTTTTACTGTGACGCCTACGACGATCAATTGGTGATGCGAGGCATCGGATCGGCGTTCTGGCCCATCGCATTATTGTGGCTCGGAGTAATTCGTCCGATAGGGCGCTTACTCGCCCGTGCCGCCAACGCTATAGCGAACCTCGTCTACCGACCCAAGCCGTTGGCCGCTCCATCCCGAATAAGAGAGTTGGAGCAAGAGTTGGGGATTGGCGAGGAATGGCGCTAGACGAGTTCAGAGAGCAGGTGAGGCGCCTCGGCGTACGAGCCTGCGATAAATGGAGCGAGATAGGGATGTATCTCACGGCAGGGATGGTCGAGTCCGATTGGGAAGGGTTCAAACAAGAGCAAGGACGGTGGCGACGAGAATACGGGCGCATAGCTCGGCAGCGTCAGAAAAACAGACCGAGGCCAGCGTCCAAAAGGAAGGCTAAGTGATAATCGTCTCTGTCCCAGGCAAGCCTCAGCCCAAAGGTAGACCACGAGTCGTAGGCACACGGGCCTTCACGCCGACGTCGACACGGGATGCAGAAGAGCGCATCGCCTGGGCGCTTCGAAGAGTAGTCAAGGTTCCGCTGGCTGGCAAGCTAGCAGTCAAGCTATCATTTCACACGTCCGATCTGCGGGCCGACGTCGACAACCTAGCAAAGCTGGTGTTGGACGCTGGCAACAAAGTCGCATGGATCGACGATAGGCATATCTGGGATCTGCATATCAAGCGGTATCAAGTCGCTAAAGGAGAAGAGATGACAACCATAGAGATCGAAGGGATCGAATGATGGACTTAGAAAAAGAGATAGACCTGATCCGCAGACAACTGCGCTCGGACCCGCAACGGATGAGGCGAGTGTGCCTTGCGCTACGGAATCAAGGCATGAGTTACCCAAAGATCGGCGCAATGCTAAACAGAGACCATAAGACGATCATGTATCACCTCAGGGAGCCTCACGATGACTAGGGCGACTTGTGAACGATGCAAGGAGGTAGACGTCGCCCTTGCGGACGAGCTTGTGGCGGTCTCAGAGGCCGCTAACGGCCCGCTATCCCACCAACAGTACGAAACGCTTATCGGTCCTTGCTGCCTCACCTGTCGGCCTGTAGCGCCTCCCAAGGCAACGCCAAGCACGGAGCCAGATCCGACGATTACCGTCGCTGAGATGCAGCGGCATACGATGCTCGCTATGTCGGCCCGCATCCGAGACTCGCTGAGACACTAAGAAGATTCTTGCAGATGTTGACTTGCGGCGGTGAGGAGATATGTAAACTAAGAGAAGTTCTTAAAAGCTAATGGGCGGCCCGGAGAACCGCCCACCAAGATAACGAGATCTAGTATAGCAGGCTCCGGAAGAGTCCGCTCGCTAAATGAAAATTTAGCAGCTAACACGCCCACCGGCTGGTCCCCGGGTGTAGAGAGAACAAAGGACTCATCGAGTTAGCAGTCGCGCGGTCAAGGGTGGCCCGAGCGTGCTTATTACTAGATCATCTCCGTTGGATCTAGGGCTGCTAACACCTATGCCCGGCCCAGCGACTGAATAATACCCAGCGCCCACTTGGACGACGAGACCTCGGCGACCTAAAGTGACCCCTCTGTGAGAACGACCACAGCTAAAAGTCTGTCTGTTGCTCTCACAGGGGGGGCGACTTAGAACACTTCAACCTCCCGCAACCTAAAGAGGTTAGGGATGACGATGAGGCACCTACGAAAGGAGAATGAATTGCAGAGCAGAACGATTAGTACTAGCATTCAAGGGGGGGCGGTGCTTCGCACTTTGCAAAAAAATCGTGCAACGAGGTTGCCGTGAAAAAGAGCATATTTGTTCGATTAGATGTCTCATATTTTGACGCCAGCGCGTTTACTGAGATATCGGACGCTGCCGAGCTTCTTTTTGTGCGCGGAATATGCCGATCTGCGCAACTTGGCACTGACGGTTACCTAACGACTACGCAGGTAGAGCGCATTTCGCCGCAGTGGGACGATGTTCTGCCCTCGGACTTGGCCTCCGAATTAGTCCAGGTCGGGCTATGGATAAAGGAAAAGCGCGGCTACCGAGCCAAACACTGGACTGACTACCATTTCTCGCTTGGCCTGCATGTTTACAAGCAGGGTGGCGAACTCGGGAACCACCAGCGTTGGCACGCAAACAGAGGGGTGGTCAGCCCAAAATGCCCCTTCTGTGCCCCCCTCATCGCTAGCGATATCGCTAGCGAATCGGTAGCGATATCGCTAGCGATAGACCCACCGCCAACAGCCCAAACGCAAATTCGGACCAGCCTTGAGCCTCCCACGCTAAAAGTCGAAAGACGGAGTAGTAGGAGGGGCTCACGCATCCCCGAGGACTTTGCACTTACCGAGCATTTGCGCTCGTATCCCGTAGCTCAGGAAGCTTTACGAAAAGGGGCAGACCTCGAAGCACAGTTTGAGCGATTCCGAGACTTTCACACCGCAAAGGGGACGATTCACCAAGACTGGAACGCCGCATGGCGGTATTGGATCGGCGGCTTCAAGGGCTACCCCACGCCCCGGCCGCCAGCCGACGACCGTTACCGCTCGCTTGTCGGGGATATTCAAGCCAGCTACGAAGAGGAGGCATAGATGCAAGACCGAGATATATTCCAGTTATGGCTGATGTGCGCGAAAAAGTGGCCCCGGCTTTTCGAGCTGCCGGTGCCGATCGAGCGAGACCCAACAGATCGGGCCGTCATGCTCGAGGTCTGGCAAGGGACGATCGGCGACCTCGACCCGAAAGCGGTAAAGGCTGCACTCATGGAATGGCGGGGCCAGTACCCACCAAACGTCGGCGAGATCCGAGAAGCCGTCATGTCGCTGTCAGAGCGCACGACTGGGAGCGGACTCCCAACAGTCGATCAGGCCTGGACCGAGCTTTTGACCGCCGTCCAGAGGATCGGAGCCTACGGAGACCCAGTCTGGTCTCATCCCTGCATCGAACAAGCGGTAGAGGCGATCGGCTACAAGGCGTTCTGTGCATCGGCAATAGCGGACGTTGGGACCTGGCGAGCGCAATTCCGTGACTTCTACGCTACGATCTGCGCCCGATTCCAGCGGGACACTCGGCAGCCCACCCCGGCCCTGGTGGCATACACGGGTTCCCAAGTCGTCGCAGGGGCAATGAGGGCGATTCGAAGCGCAAAAGATGAGCCGATATCCCTAGGGGACGTCCTAAGTCGCCCTCCGAAAGACGCAGAAGAAGAGTAAGATTAGAAATGCTAAGCTTAGGTGAGGAAAGGAGCCGTTTTGCTAACAGGCATCGACACATCCGCCTGGAACCATCCAAACGGAGCAGGGATCAACTTCGCAGAGGTGAAAGCATCCGGCGTTGATATCGCCATCCAGCGTGCCACCGATGGCCTTGGATTGCAAGTACGTGGTTTTCTGGTCAATTCGGTCGATTACTTTTACCCTTACGACGCACCCGCAGCACTAGCCGCTGGCCTCACGCCTGGTGCCTACCATGTGCTCGATCCACTCTCTGATATCGCCGCCCAAGCGGATCTCTTTGGTGCTACTGTCGGAACCGGTGTCGGCATTCGAGCGATTGACGTTGAGCCGACAGCCCAGGAGCAAGTCAGCGCAGCGACCGCAAACGCTCAGATCGCACAATTCAAAGATATCGTGAGTTCAAGGCTCAACCGCCCTGTTGCCCTCTATTGTGACGAAGCCCGTGCCCAGTGGCTGGGCGTTGCCCCAGAATGGCTAGCATCCTACGGACCGGCAGCACCGACCGGACCAGCGATGTGGCAAAACTCAGATACCGGCTCGGTCGCTGGCGTAGTGGGCAACGTGGACCTCGACCAATGGCTCGGTTCCCCATCCGACCTCGTTAGATATTTAGGAGCAGCTGTGACAAATCCACCTAACGACCCGTCCAACGCCGAGGTGGTGGCGATCATCTCGTCACCGACAGGACAAGGCTACGGAATTTTCGCCTCGGACGGAGGTGTGTTCACATTCGGCGACTTTGTCTTTTATGGCTCTGCGGGAGCGATCAAACTCAACAAGCCTATCGTGGATGCTGCACTCACGCCGAGTGGCAAAGGCTACTGGTTGTGCGCTGCTGATGGTGGGATATTCACCTACGGTGATGCTAAGTTCTGCGGATCGACAGGCAACCTTGCGCTGGTGAAGCCGATCACTCGTATGACGCCGACTCCCAGCGGAGACGGCTACTGGCTGATCGCCCTCGACGGTGGGGTCTTCAGTTTTGGAGATGCGAGTTATTTCGGGCGAGTGACCTATGCCTAACATCCCAACCGTCAAGCTCGGCAAGCTACCTCCCGTTAGGCCGCCCGGGCTAAAGGATCTCAGTGCGTATGCCACGCTGCCTCCTCCTCCACCCACCTCCCTCGGTCTAGCGCGCACTCCGTGGGAGTCCTGGGGGATGGATTGCAACAACGTAATCGGAGACTGCATCACCGAAGGCACGCTAGTGAGCGGTCCCAAGCCTAGGAAGGTGGTTCGGAGTCGCTACTCAGGCCCAGTAATAACGCTCAAATTCGCTTCGGGGAAGCACCTCACCGTCACCCCCAACCATGCAATACTCACCCCAAGAGGGTTCACCAGAGCGCGCTTCCTCAAGCAGGGCGACGATGTTGTCAGCACATGCTGGACGCAGAACACCGAGTTGGACATCGATCAAACGCCAACCGCTATTGAGGATATATTCGCGACGTTCCAACGGGGTCGTCCGACTGCGAGCCAGCTTGCGCCTAGAAGGCTCATGCGAGGCGCCGTTGACTTCCACGGCGATGAGTTGTTCATGTATGGCGATGTCGATATTGAAGGGGCCGAGGGCCTTTTGCAGGGTGAACTGGACTCCACGCTGTGCCAGCCACACAGCCAACACCAGATCGCTAACAGCGCACAGTTGCAGGCTAGCTTCCATAGTGCGGGCACGTCTGGCCGCGGCTCTCGGCGATTGGCGACTGCCGCGGCGAGCAGCATTAGCGGGCGCGGCGATTCGCTGGCGCTCTTCAACAGTCATGGCAGTGTAGCGGAGGCCCAGTTGGGCACCCTGAGTTCTCAAGGTCACGCCTCGGGAGGCAAGAAGCCTTTGGAGCCGCTGCACATGGATCCCAGACTCTCTCGCCAGAGCCACTATCCCCTCTCCTGCTTGGTAGCGAGAAATGATTCCATCCAGGTGGGGGGCGGTAGCCCGGTCGTAGAAAAGCCGATTACTAGCGGCTGCGCTCCGGATTTCTATGCCAGCAGCCTGCAACCGTCTGGTGAGGGTGCTATGACTGACCCCCATCTCTTTAGCAACTTGAGTGACCGATTTCCCGGTGTTGTATCGACGGATCGCGTCCTCGACATCGATATTCACCAGCATGTGGGACATATTTTCGACCTTTCAACTGATACACGTTGGTATAGTGCTAACGACATTATATCCCATAATTGCGTACTCGCTGGGGCGGATCATCAGCTAGCCTCGTGGAACGAACTCAGCACCGTTCAGACACCGAGGCCGACCGACCCCGAGATACAGTCGCTTTACTTTGAACTGACCGGCGGTCCGGACTCTGGGCTGGTGGTCTCTAGCGTGCTCAACATCTGGCAGACTCAAGGACTCTGGGGATCCAAGATAGCAGCCTACGCGCCCGTGCCACTCGGCGATAAGACCGCACTCCAACAAGCGATTGTGAACTACGGCAATGTGGGTATCGGCATTCAGTGCCCTGCATCCGCGCAGGAAGCCGCATTTGATCCACAGATTTGGAGTGTCGTTCCGGGCTCACCCATCGTTGGCGGCCACTATATTGTCGCCGTGGGGTACGATGCGAACGCGTTCTATTGCGCGTCCTGGGGCTACCTGTGGGCGGTGACCTGGGACTTCATTACGACTTATTCGGACGAGATGTGGGTAGCCATTGCCCCCGAATTTGTCGAGGCAGGCAAAGGCCCTACCCTGGATTTGGCAGCACTCCAAGCAGACTTGGGGCAGGTATGAAAAGGGAGTATGGACTACTAGGGCGCCAACCGGCGATTCGTCCGGTCGGTCTACGAATGCTTTCGGCGTATGCGCCACTACCTCCGGCGCCACCGACCTTCAACCACGTGAGGAGCTTTGACAATTGGCAGATGTTGGGCAACGGCCCCGATCCCACGCTAACCGTGCATGGCGGCCAACCTGTCGGCGATTGTGGTTTCGCCGGTGCCGTCCATCTCGAAATGGCGACCGCCGCAGAGACTAATGACTCAGTGACCTGGCCGGACTCGGACGATGTAGTGAGTGCCTACCTGGCCTACAACAACGGAGCAGATCGAGGCGTTGCTCTTGCTAATCTTTTGGCGTGCTGGCGGTCGTCGGGTCTCTTTGGGCGCAAGATCTCCGCTTACGCTCCCGTGCCAGTTCATGACCTTTCAGAGCTTTGGGCGGCGTGCAACATTTTTGGTGCGCTCTATATTGGCATTGCTGTGCCAGCAGTCGCTCAGCAGCAGTTTGCCCAAGGTCTGCCGTGGGACTTGACGCACACGTCGCGAGATTACGACATCGTCGGCGGCCACTGCGTTGTCATTACCGCCCGTACCGAGACAGGTGGGACGGTGGTCACCTGGGGGCAAGAGCAGCCATTTACGAACGAGTGGTTATCAACCTATCTCGAAGAGGCGTGGGCGGTTATCACCCCTGAGCAGATAGAGGCAGACGGTAACGGATTCGGGCTGGATATGGTGCAGTTGCGGGCGGATCTGGATCGCCTCTGATGGTTCGGTTTGCCCTCTGCCACGGCTCGACATGGCTCGACCGGCTCATCCGGTTTGGGGAGCGGATTAGATCTGCCCCGATAGATGCCCGCTGGTCACACGCCGCGGTAGTCATGCCAGACGGCACGCTCATCGAAGCACTATCTCATGGGGTGGTGCGAGGGAGCCTTGAGGCATACCCAGACCACGCTATCTTGAGTTTGCCAGCTAGCCCAGCACAAAGCGCGGCTGCCTACAAGTTTGTGGAGTCGTGCCTTGGTGACAAGTACGGCTACCTAACAGATCTATCTATCGGGCTGGACTTGCTGAGTCCGGCCTTTATCCACTTCAAGAGCGGTAAAACACTCATATGCTCGGAGCTTGTAGCTCGGACTCTTGAGCACGCGGGCTGGATTTCGCCTAAACTCGACACTAGTCATGTGATGCCGAGCGACCTAGCGACCTATTTTGACTGCGATGTCGCGGCACCCGCTCATTGACCAAATCCTCGCCGAGATAGACGAGGTACTAGCAGAAAACGAGGGACCTAATGACGACTCCAACGATGCAAACCAAGACGGTGCAGATAGTAGCGAGCAGCGCAGAGGCTAAGGTAGTCGCGGCTATCGGCGGCATCTTAGCGGTAGTGTTCGCGATCCATCCTGGTTGGAATCAGAGCGGACTAGCTTCAGGGATCGAAAGTGCAGCCTCGGCTATAGTCGGGGGCGCTGTCTATTTCATCAACCTGGTTACTGCTCGAAAGGGCTAGTAGCGTGCTGTTGGTGCTCATCTTCGGGAGTATGCCGATAGCAGCGGTTGTCTGCGGAAGGTGGGCGCGCCAGTACGGTGATGCCAACGCCGTCGCCGGAGCTGCCGTCGCTGGCGGACTGCTTGGCCCTATCGGGCTAATCGTCGGGATCTGCGCGTGGGCTATCACTTGGCCTGCACATACATCACAGCCAGAGGCGATAGCGCAGTTAGAAAAAGAGTTATTTGGCTAAAAGGAGAGAAGCCCTAAGGTGGACAATCCCTAGGGCTTCAGAGGTAGTGACCTTTAGCTTACTCGTTAGAAGTCGCCGTCTGCCACTTGCAGGCAAGTAAGGCCCAGCGAGCGCCACATTTCTACGACTTGGTTTCGGTCGTCTAGGACGTAATCGACCTGGTATTTATCCTTGATGTGGGTCTCGTAGATCTCACGCTTGACAATCGCGTCCTTGCGGTTGTCGCCTGTTTTACGCATGTAGAGAGTGACGGCCTCAGAGAAACAGATACCCAAATGCTTCTGTAGCCACGCACAGGTCTGGTCGTACCAACTATCCTCACGACCTGACACGAAAATTATCTCCCTGTGGTCCCCGACAAGCCGGTGCACCACCTCGATGATCGGCTTATTTGGGAGATCTAGATGCACAGTCGAGTAGTCGTAAGGGCCGCGGTCGCCTCTCAGTGCCACGGTGCCGTCCACGTCGCAGATTACGGCATGTGGCAGATTGTCGGTCATTCGTCTACCTCCATCACGCTCGCCCACGGCCCGTAAAGCACGTCGAACTGTTCAGGCGTGATTAGATCACGCACTAGCAGCGCCAGAGCAGAGTTCCCCGCTGCGTCCCGAGCTGCGGTCCGAGCTGCGTTCCAAACTGCGTCCCAAGCTGCGTCCACAGCTGCGTCCCGAGCTGCGTTCCAAACTGCGTCCCAAGCTGCGTCCCGAGCTGCGTTCCAAACTGCGCCCCAAGCTGCGTCCACAGCTGCGTTTAGTCTGTCAACTTGCTCGGGAGTAACGGTCTTGCACTTTTCGATGTGAGCCTCTACGACTTCGCCATTCGGCCCTAGTGCCTGCCACGCTGGCAACTCACGGATTACGGTTAGCTCGTGGAATCCGTACTTGTGGTCTTGGTGGGCGCTCGGTTCACCTTCGACCTCAAATAGCCGACAGGGCCACGATCCGCCGAGGAGGGTCTCGCCAGGAGCATCTGAAGCGTGCAGCACCCCTCCACCACATAACTTTACCTGGCGGTCTGATTCCGCTACGGAGACGGTCTCTCCAACCGTCCACGTGGTCTTTTGGTCATGAAAGCTAGTGCCGTCTGGTCTTGTCGCTTTGTAGAAAATCATTCGTCTACCTCCCAGTCGTAGGGCCGCTGCACGAGACGTAGGTGCGATTGGCGCACCTGCTCTCGCACTGCACGCTGGCTATTGACATGCTCAAAAGCGACGACGATTTCGACGAATATCCAGGTGCCGATCCCTACGCCGAGGGCTAACTCGCCCAGTCGTAGTAACACTTGTAATTGCCAGCTCATGACTTGTTCCTTTCACTATCTCTTTTTATAATGTTGCGAATTGCGCCGATGCTTACGCCGCTGAGCAGCGCAATTTGTGCTAGCGGCATCCCGCCTTGTCGGGCTTTCAAAATAGCTTCGTCGCGCCGCGCCAGGGCCTCACGATACCCGGCCCCGACCTCGGCTAGGGTGATTGGTTCCATGTTATATATCCTTTCGGATCTCAGCCCAGACCACCCGATAGCGAGTGGTCAATAGGACTATCCCGAGGCCGAGGCAAACCTCGTCTACACCAAAGTCGATCGGCATTGCCTTAGCAGCCAAGCCGACCCAAAACAGAGCACGCACTGACCGCGGTAGTCTGGGATCAGTAGCCGCGGCCTTGGCTAGTCGCATCAGCCGCTTTAGCCGCGGCGAGACGATGACTCCCACGGCGCCGAGGACGACCAGCGCACCAGCGCCGACCCACAGCCAGGGCCCAAAAGAGCGGAGGAGCCCTACCATCCGTGCCTGCTAATAACGACCGGAGCAGCGGCGATCTTGGTGCCCGACCCCTTGAGTTCGGCGCGCTTAGCGAGGATTGCCGCCCGATTCGGGCACCCTTTGCAGATTGAGCGGGTATAGCCGCTCTTCGCCTGCGCTGACGCATGCTTGCATACGATGCTCATGCGGTCACCTGCTCCCTGTAGTGTCCAGCTTCAAGGGCGACGGCGATTAGCGATAGCGTAGTGAGATGCCCAGCATCGGTGACTGTCGCGGACGCTCCGTGAGTTTCACTGAGGATCGCGACCCACTCGGTAACGACCGGAGTCGGTAACCCTAGGGCTTCTGATATTTCGGGTATTTGCATTTGTATCCTTTCGTAGGTACTTACTATATTAGCACGCCTAAAGGCGGCTTGCGCTGAAATCAAGATCTTTTGGATCTGCTCGCTTGCAGATCGAACACACAGGCCCGATTATGCCGTGGCGGTCGGCCTTGCGGGTAACGGTAGGCCGATAGCCGCATTCGGCACAGGAACGGCCCTTAGGTCGCCGCTCAGTGGCAATTAGATAGCCGTAGCGCAGTCTCTCGCCCTCAGGTGAGAGAAATGGCTTACCGAGGTGAACCACGGTCTCGGAAATCGTCACGCCGCTTTTGAGGAGGACGTCGACGTCCCCTAGGCGAACCTCGGCGACTGGGCCGACCAGCACCCAATCGCCGACTCGATTCCGCCCGAACCGGATCATTAAAAGAAGTCCTCAGCAACGTAGGGCCGGGGCATCGGCGAGACGATCGGCTTGTCGAGTTCCCGTAAGTGCAACTCGATATCGTCCAGCGCAGACCGCAAACTCTGCGAAAGCTGGGGGAAGCTCGCCCGGGGGACGTATAACTCTACCTCATTATTACCGAGGTAGAAGGTGAGAACAATTGTGCCTCCGTCGAGTACGACGGAACCCACGCCGATGGAATCCTCTGCCTTTGAATGGATATGCGTATACGTCAATGCCACGATTGATCCTTTCTTGTCTGCTTCGAGTACGTCTATGAAACCGCGGCGATTGCATCGGCGCGGGTGATCTTCCTCACTTCTGTACCTTTTATTTCGACAAACCCGCCGGTCTCGTCACCTCGCGAGCTAACGCAGAACTTGCGATGTCCGTGGATTGCCTGTTGGATAGGTAGAGGACATAGCCAGCGATAAGGCGGCGAGTCTCGGCGTAGGCGAGTCGCATTAGGTTATCGCACCCGGCATGCTCCACGACAGCCTCAGCTATTAGGGCTTCGTTGATGAGGTTAGCGAGTGTGGGCAGTGACTCTGCGAGATTGCCGGAGCCGTGAAGGTACTCGTAGCACCGTCGGAGCGGCCGACGACGGTCGCCCATTGGGTTCCAGAGTGAGGACTCAATGCCAGCTGAGATAGCCGCCACGAGTTCGTAGTTGTGTTGGGTGGTGAGTGTGTTGGTGTCTGTGTTCGTCATTGTATTTTCCCTTCGTATTTGGCAGAAATAGTTTTGTAGGGCCGACCTACCTAGTCTCCCCAAGTGCAGTAATGACCCTCGCTATTGTGGTCGGCGCTAGCGAAGTGCGCCCGGGTGTTGCATGAATCGCAAGATCCGAAGTAGCCGATCCGAGTACCGCAGGTAAGGCACTTGTGAGCCGATCCGCCCCATACGATAGCCTCAGCGCCGGCGAGTAGTTCGTCACACCTTGGGCAGCCTGCCGTCTTGCGACCGAATACCGGGCCGCCACAAGTGTGTTGCGTGGTCTTTGGTGATGTTTTCCAAGCCATTTGTATATCCCTTCGTAGTCATATAACCACTTTAGCACGTCTCTCGGAATGTTGTGCTATTTTGGCAAAGAATCTTTTGAGCGATCACGCCGCTATATATATGCACTTCACGAACATACAAGCACCGTTGTCTGCCTCGTTCTCGCAGGTCAGCGTAGGTGAGCGATACCATGCACGATCTATGCACCTCGACGCATAAGTGGTGCTGGGTTTATGCAGCCGGCGAGTGTATAAGGCACCTCGACGGATTCCCTAGCGGATTCCCCCTTTTGTCGTCGCTCGAGACTCGGCTTGACCTCCTAAATCGCGCCATACGCGTTAAGGCTCTTCATTCCCGCTCTTTCCCCCTCCCTGCGTAATCCTCTGCTTGGTCCGTCCTCGGCCCGCCCGGGCTGTCAACCTTTGAAAGAAATGGATCCGCCGGGTTGCCTCGCCGAATTTTTTGTTCGGTTGCATCCACCGCAGCCACACGTTGCTAACCATGGTAAGTGGTTCGTGTGGGAGATCCCTAGTCTCGTCCGCCAACATTAGGCGTAAAGGGGAGACCCTCTTCAACGAGTGTTCGAGGCGGAGACCAGACCGCCCGCACCCCGCAGGGCGAACCTGGGCTGCTTTTGAAAACACTAGCATGAAATTACGGACAGTCAAACTAGAGTACAAAATTATTCTCAGCGTGAGGGGTGAGCCATGGGTTATCGGTCGTTTCTGCGTGGTCTAGTCGTGGACTACCCTAAGAAGAAGCGGGACGCAGAGGTCGCTAAGTTGGCTGCCGTAGAACCGGGCACTGAGGTAATGGTTTACTGCTCGGTGTTCAAGCAGGGTCGGGGCAACGGAGACCAGGCGGCGGTGATTAGCAAATACCGTGAGGCTGGTTGGGAGGTCGTGGACCAGTCGCTTGGCAAGTCGTTTGGCTCGCAGCCCTATGTCAATATCCGCTTTAGGAAGAAGGCTGCTCCGGTTTCTCAGGCTCGGGAGATCCAGAATCTTGAGTCGGCAGCGTGGCAGAGGTCACGCTCCTTACGCCCGGCGGGGCCTCAAACACGACCAGGTCCGGATCTTTGAGGATCTCTAGGAATCGCGCAACCGACTTCGCTGGCGCCATCAGAGTTCCGCAGCCCAGGCAGATCGTTCCGTAGGTCGCCTTCCTCAGATGGACGTGGTAGCACTTAGCCGGGTCCCCTCGGTAGGTCGTCCGGATTTCCTTCTCGGTGAGTGGCTTTACGCCTCCGTCGCTGGCACGCTTGCGTGGGTTGGGTATCGCCTTGGTTGGGAGCTTTTGCCCCGTGCGCTCCTGGTACCTAACTGACTCGGCGATGTAGTAGCGCAGGTATGTGCGTACAACCGTGCTGACGGTGGTGCCGTTGGACTCGCACGCGGCGAGTGCCTGCTCCCAAAGTGTGTCCTCGATCCTTACCGTACGTGGTTTTACCTTCCGCATTGCAGCCTATAGTATCATGAATTGAGGAGGCATTCTTGCATGGCTAAGATGGAGCGCATTCGGGAGGCGCCAGCGAACGCACCCGCCATTCCCAAAAGGTCACTAAGGGCGAAGAACGGAGCGGGGAGCGACGCTATCCTAAGCGTAAACGCCGCCGTGCTCCGCGGTACCCTTATCGAGGTCTATCCTTGGGTGGCTGAGACAGACGCTGTGGCCATTGAGCAGTATTGCCGAGCCGAGGCCCGTGCCCGTCTGCTTGGTGACTATCTCATGGAGATCTGCGAAAACGATGGGCCCCGTGCGGTGCCTGGGTATATCTGGAAGGCCGCCACAGACGCTGACGGCGTGGCGATGAAAGCAGCCGCTGGGCTCGGCCTCACCCCCGAGGGACGGCTAAAGATCGCCAAGGACGCTGGCCTAGCGACACACTTCCAAGCGGAGAACCTGCGTAATCTTGTCGACCAGGGCGCCCAGATGAGACGGCCTCGCTGAGACGCTTGCTTTATTTGTCCGATCCAAGGCCCAGAAAGTAGGTAGAAATGTCTGCGAGCTTCGACTTTGCCAGTTCCCCCACCGATGAGTTCGAGAGCTTCTCGGCCCCCGAGGAGTTGAAAGTGGTCCAAGCCCTCTTCGGAGCTGCGAATGCGCTTGAGAAAGCAGCGGAGAACACCAGCGACTCCGCCGAGCTCGTGCAGATCGCCTATGCCTGGATCGAGGTGGGCCGAGCATGGGGGCGCAAGAGTCGCGACGATATTCGGCGCACCGTCGCTCTTTCCTTGGCCCAGAGATGAGCGAAGCCGCCCTAGACCTAATGTGGGCGTTGGTTATCGAGTCCGGCGACCGATGGGGAGACGTTGCTGCGGACTTCCAAAAGGACGACGCAGAGGCTGTGCACTCGCCGGATGGGCCAAACCTCCACTTCATCACCCGCCCACGCGGCGGCTCTAAGAGCACCGACATAGCCGCTATCGCCCTGAGCTGGCTCGTAATGGACGCCCCACCGATGGCGAATGGGCATATCGTGGCCTCCAACTCCGAGCAGGCTGCCATCGTGATCGACGCTGCCGCTGGCCTCGTTGCCCGGACGCCTGAGTTACAGGGGATTCTGGTAATCGAAAACGAGCGCATCCGAGGCCCGAACGGGTCGTGGGTGCGGGTGCTGCCGCAGAGCGCCTCCGGCTCCTGGGGCCTCCGAGACGCGCACCTCCTGATCTGCGACGAGTTCTGCCAGTGGGACGAGACCCGCGGCGCCAAGCGAGTTTGGACGGCCATCCGCTCGACAGTCCAGAAGGTCCCTGGGTGTCGCCTAGTCGTCCTGTCGTCCGCTGGCGAGCCAAGCCATTGGAGCGCCCCGATCTTCGAGCAAGCCAAAACGGATCCCCTCTGGCGTGTGAGCGAGGCGCCGGGGCCGGTGCCGTGGCAGCGCCCAGAGGACATCGAGGGCCTACGCCGTGCGTTGTCTCCCTCCGAGTTCGACCGACTTGTGCTCAACAAGTGGGCCGAGTCCGAGGACCGAGCGATATCGGAAGAGGATCTTGACCGTGCGCTTCAGCCTGCCTGGCGTTCCGGCACAGCGCCCGCTGGACTCACCGGTGGAGGCTGGCGCATCCGAGAGCCTCAGCCAGGGGAGCGTTACATTCTAACGGTGGACGTGGGCATCAAGAACGACGCTACCGTGCTTTGCGTCTCCCACAAAGAGCGGATGGTGCTAGGCGACTCTCGCTCGCCGAATCGGGTGGTGGTCGACCACCTCGACCGCTGGCAGGGTTCCAAACGCCACCATGTCCAGATCGAAAAGGTAATCGAGCGGATAAAGGAACTGCACCTCGAATACCACAAGGCCAAGGTCCATGCGGACCCCTACCAGTTCGTGGGGGGCATCCAGGAACTACAAAAGTCCGGGGTGAGGAGCGAGGAGTTCACCTTCGGCACAGTTTCGGTTGGCCGTCTCGCCACGGCCCTTGTGCAGGCATTCCACAACTCGCAGATCCATGTCCCCGACTCAGACGACCTCAAGACCGAGCTTCTAACCGTGCGACTGCGTGAGAGTAGCCCAGGGGTCACTCGGCTCTCCCACGACAGGGATAAGCACGACGACCAGGCAGTCGCAATCGGCATGGCCACGGAGATCTTGCTCGGACTAGACGGGTGGGGAGCGGGCAGCGCATGGCTAGAAGCGTATAAAAACTCACTCGGAAGCATAAAAGAGGCTGGCTTTATACCGAAAGAGCATTCTTCTGGTGTACTATTATCCAGAGGTACCCGCGGCGATTATGGAGATAGGCCCCAAAAAGTGTGTAACGAGCCTCGGTTTTTTGGGTCGGAGATGTTGTGCGCGCACTGCGGCATCTCCCCTAGCTTGCATCCCCGAAAGAAGAGTAGATGAGCGATGTTGCGAGGGTAGAACATCCAGACGACGAGGTCTTTAGGAAGGCTGTCGCCGCCGCCGCTGGCGCAATCGTCGCCAATAAGTCCACCCTAAACGCAGCGGCTCGCCCTGCTCAAGCAGGCACCTCCTGGTCTAACCAGGGAACGATCAACACCGGTCTTATCGGGCGCCTCACCCAAAATCTAGCCGCATCTTTTGGCCGAACCCCTCAAGAGGTCGAGGACGCACTAGCCTACGAGGGCCTATCGTGGGGTCCGCCGTTCCCACCTGGCCGTCCGCTCGATCCCTACTATGGCATCCGTCGCCCTCCCCGTACTTGGGACTTCCCAGTCGGCGACAACATACAGATCACGCCTCGGTATGGGCGCATCTCGTTCCAGACCATCAAGGCGATAATCGACTCCTACTACGCCGCACAGATCTGCGTCCGTCACCTCATAAACGACGTGCGGTCATTGGATTACCAGTTTGTCCCTCCGCAAAATGTGCTTGAGGACGTGTCGGACGATGTGGCGCTGGCCGAGGCATTCTTTGTGGCTCCCGATCGTCGGCAGCCCTTTAGGTCTTGGATAGCCGAGTTTCTCCAAGACGTGTTGCGCTACGACGCTGGGACCCTTTACATTCGCCGAGATAACGGCGGACGCCCAATAGCACTCGAAGTGGTCAGCGGACCCACGATGATCCCGCTCATTGACTTCTTTGGCCGCGAGCCGATGGACGAGCCTACCGACGAGATAAACGAGCGCATCAGCCGGATCGGTGGAATCTGGGAGGGGACCAAGGTTCCTGCGTATCTACAGATCATCGAGGGCATGCCGTGGGTATGGCTCATGGCAGACGACATAATTTACCAACCGCTCAACCCACTGCCTGAGTCCCAGTACGGTCTCGCTCCCATGGAGGCTGTACTGCTACAGGCCAACACCGATATTCGCTTCCAGTGGTTCTTCCTTCAGCACTTTACCGAGGGCACCGTTCCGGCAGGCTTCATGCAGGCGCCCCCGGACCTATCGGACCCAGCTCAGATCGAGGACTGGCAGAGCGTCTGGGACGCGGTAATGTTCGGAGACCAGTCCAAGCTGAGCCAAATTCGCTGGGTCCCCGCTGGCTCTCAGTTCCAACAGGTCAAGGACGAGTCCTTCGACTCCGCATTTTCGCTTTACCTAATGCGCTGCACTGCCGCCACCTTCGGGGTGACTCCGAACGACCTCGGCTTCACCGAGGACGTGAACCGCTCAACCGGCGAGATCCAGCAGGACGTGAACTTCCGAGTCGGAACCCTCCCTATCGTGCGCTACGTCGAGGACATCATAAATATCTTCATCCACCAGCATTTGCATCTCAAGGCCCGTATCCAGTTCGACACCGGCCAGGGCACGCAACACCGCCTCGAGGACGCACAAGCCAACAAGATCCTGATCGACTCGGGCGTGCTCTCTACTGACGAGGTTCGAATGCAACTGGGCAAGAGGGTCTCACGTTCCCGCCCAACGCCTCGGTTCATCAACAACACCCGTTCTGGCCCTATAGCCCTGCGTGCCCTTGAGGTGATGGCGGGCGATACGGACGGCACGACCTACGGCCCCGCAAGAAACGCACCTATCCTGCACGTTCCATGGACGGCTGCTCCTGGCGTGCTCCCCATCAAGGGATCCCCAGAGGGCAAAGATGCGACCCAATACGAAGGCCGGGTGCAGACCGCACTTCTCGGCGAAAAATCTCCTACTAAGCAGCCCAAGGCCACCGGCGCGACACCAAAAGCTATTGAGGCAGCCAAAGAGGGACCAGCAACCGCCGGTATTGCCGCCGATACCGGCGTGGCTGGAGTCGATATGTTCCAGGATGACGAGGACGAAAAGGCATCCATCAAGGCAACTGCTCTTCTCAAGGTCATGCGCCAGTGGCGAGAAAACTCGCTCCATCGGGTCAAGAAGGGCCAGCCGCCACGGATGTTCCCAGATTTGCCCGATCCGGTCACTGAAGCGGTGTGGCCTCGGCTAGCCAATGCACGCTCCCGTGAGGAGGTCGTCGAGGCATTCCAGGGGGATCTTCTTGCGCCGATGTTCAAAAAAAAAATGGCGTCCGAACTCCCGAGAGTCGCTGGGGGTCTAGTGGTGCAGGCGCTTGACACTGGAAGAGTCTTGTTAGTGCAGCGTACTCCCGACAAGCATGACGACGGTCGCACCTACACCCGATGGGAGTTCCCTGGTGGCAAGCTCGACGGTGGCCACGATACCGACACGCCAGACGCGAGCGTATGGGAGGGTGCGGTGCGTGAGTGGTCGGAGGAAACCGGTGCAACCCTGCCACCGGACGTGAAGGTGGTCGGGGGCTGGGCTAGTCCGGACGGCTACTACGAAGGTTTCGTGGTGCAGATTCCAGCCGAGGCCGCCCTGGCACTCAACCCTCAGCCCGAAGAGGTGTCAAATGTCGCTTGGTGGGACCCCGAGGACCTAGACGACCCAGTAATCCGCGGCAAGGTTCTCGATGCCCTCCATTTAGTCGAGCCGCTCTTGAAGGCCCAGTGGAGCGACTTCCACCGCCAGACGGACAAGATTCTGAGCCACTATGCTCCCGAGATCCGCACCGCCCTAAGCCAGGTCTACGCTGGCGATACCGTGCGTCAAGTCATCCGTAACTCCTACCAGGCTACCAAGGCCAAGGCACCCACCACCATTGGCCAAACCCTTCCCACTACCAGCACCCCGACCAAAGCCCCAGTTCCTGCCGCCTCCAGGGCTGGGGCCACGGCCGTACCAGGGAGCGGAGCGGCTATCGGTGTGGGAGTCACCGTTGGTGCGGGCATGGCCGCCGTGGCTGGGATGGGTGCCGCTGCTACCGCTGGCGGGATCGTCGGCGTCTTAGTCAGCGCAGCCGCTGGGCTTTCAGCGATTTCGCTCGTATTACAGCGGCTTTATGCCAATGGATTTCTACAGGGCGCGCATGAGACCGCCGACCTAGCGGGCGGCAAGCTGCCGGACGGGCTAAGCACCGATGGCATACCGAGCCGATACTGGGATGACTGGACGCCAGGACTTGAGGACTACCTAATCGACTCACCGCCTGATTCCCTTTCCGTGCTTCTACAGGGCGCTCCTTTCGTTGCCAACGAGGTCGCACACACGCTCGCCCATCGCATTGCCGCTGCGATAGCCCGGGGCGAGGCGCATGGAGCAACCGAAGAAGAGCTGCTTGACGCAGTAGAGGCCATCATGCACGACGAGAAGCGAGCAGCGATGATAGCCGAGACCGAGTTTCAGAGGGCAAGGCAAGCGGGTGTCGACGCCACCTTGAAGGCAAATTACGTCCAGCAAGTAGCATGGATACACCAGCCGGGGGCGTGCAGCCAATGCATGACTAACGCTGCTGTGTCTCCCATTCCTATTACCCAAAGTTGGCCCATGGGGTCTGCGCCCGTTCATCCTGCCTGCCGATGCGTCTGTGTGCCTGCTGGCCGAGCCGCCCAAGGCCCAAGGATCTGAAAGGAGTAGCGTGCTCTTCTGTTTCGATATAGACGGCAGCCTGACGGATTGGCCCGAAGAATTAGGCGCAATAATGCGTGCCCTCCAAAAGGATGGCCATAAGGTCGAGATCCTGAGCGGCCATGTGGGGACAGTGGTAACGGAGTCCACCGTCGCACGAAAGAAAAAGCTACTTTCGAGTCTCGGCGTAGGGGACGCCTACTCACGGCTCGTGATCTTCGCTAGTCCCGACAATCATGTAGCGGACCAAAAGGTAAGCTACATGGAGCAGCACAAGGCGAGCGCCCTGTTCGACAACGACAAGGCCAACGTTCGGGCGGCAAGAAAGGCCGGATTCCTTGCCCTGCGAGTTGGGAGCAAGAAATGAGCCCCAAGCGAATAGATGCCGCTGACTCGGTAGACACGGCTACCCACCTCTTGCACCGGCTACAAGCTGACGGGTGGGTATTGGATACCATCCAAAGCGAGGCCGAGTACTATCAGGCCAAGGACGGAGCACCCAAGCTCCCGATCCGTACGGTTGTCACGATCGCACTAATTCCAGGGAGGGGGTAGCGAGATGTGCCTTTCATGCGGATGCCATGCACCACGCAACGACCATGGCGACTCTCGCCATATCACCATCGTCGGCCTCCGGAGCGCAGCTGACGCTGCGGGGATAACCGTCGCCGAGGCAGCCCACAACATCGCCGCCTCGCTCGAGCACGGGATTCCCGTTCAGAAGTCCGACAGCGGGGCGTTCGTCTCGTGCCAAGTGCTCAAGTCCTCCGAAGAACGCAGATACACGCTAGGATTAGCGTATCCGTCTATGAAGCCAGACGTTAGCGTAGCGGCAGATGGCCATCGAGATTTCGTGGGGCCAGACGCGCTTGAGACCACGGCATGGACCTGGATGCGGGAACACCGAGATATCAACCTATTTCACAAGGACGGAACCTCCGGCCACGGAACCGTTGTTGAGAGTTACATCTGGCGAGGCCCCGATTGGGAGATTGAGTCTCCGGTCGATGGGCAGCCGTACTCAATCGTAAAGGGCGACTGGCTCATGGGGGCGATCTGGGACGCCTACGGATGGGCGCTAATCAAGAATGGCCTAGTCAATGGATGGTCGCCCGAGGGAACCGCACGCAGATCCCAGGCACCAGCGGAACGCATAGCGAGTTTGAGGAGTTGAGATGACCGATATTACGGAGATTGAAGAATTTGGAGCTGAAAAGGTCTCTGGAGTTGGGACACCAGCGAACGGCACCCCTTGGCTCTTGCTCAAGGCGGCCGAGGAACCCAACGATGGGCAGCACGGAGCGGTTGGCGAGGATGAGGCTACGGCCATCATGGAAGAGATGACCAAGGCCACGGAGGCGCTTGCCTTACTGCATGATTATGCAGTCAAGGGCATATGCGATGAATCAGACCTGGCAGCCACCCAGGCCATAGTCGATAGTGTCTCCCCCGAGATCCTAGCGAAGGCCAAGCTAGATGCCAAAAGACGCAACGCTCTGCCCGACAAGGACTTCGCCTACATAGACCCTCAAGGCGGTCGACACCTTCCTATCGAGGACGCAGACCATGTTCATGCTGCCTTCGGGCGGTGGAGCGAGACCCATTTCGCTACGGCGCAGGATAAGGCTAAGGCGAAGGCGAAGATCGAGGCTAAGGCTAAGGAATTGGGGATGCATGTTGAGAAATCCCCAGGCGTTCCTAGCGAGTCCGTTGCCACGCCCAAAGAGGGGTCCCCACGTAACCGACGGGCCTCTCGCTCGAAGCTCGGCCCGCCTATGACTGCGGGACTTGAGGAGCTAGTTGCCGACCCTACCTTCTTCGAGGGCGGTGCATCCACCTACAAGATTCCTACGGAGGCAAAGACACCGAAGAGTCGCAAGCCAGCGACACGTAGGGCAAAGAGGGAGGACGCTACCAAGTCTTGGGCTATCGAGGTCACCAAGGAGGGGGAGGGATCCAACTGGCTTGCAGTCGACAATAGCCCGGATCCGACGAGCGCAGAGACCGAGACGCCTGGGAACGCTCCGTGGGAGATGTTCGACGCTAACACCCTCGATGCCGTGGCCCGTGGGCTTACGAGCGTAATTCGAGGGATAAATGAGATTCGGGAGCGTGAGGTTATCGAGGCGGTCTCGGGCGACCCGAGCGACTGGTTCGATGCCATGCAACTAGATATCGCCTCAAATGAACTATCGGATGCCCTCAGCTTAGTGGCCGCACTCGCTTACCACGAGGCAGCAGCTGGCGAAGAGGCCAAGACCAAGGGAGCGGGCCTCGCAAAGGTGCTCGCTGCCGTTACAAGTCATCTGCCAATAGGGGATGAGCTGAAAATAGCCGCTAAGGGTGGCCCAACGGCCTCAGAAGAGGAGGAAATAATGACAACCGTGACCAAAGAGGAACTGTCCGCACTATTTGAGGCTTCGGCCAAGAAGAGCGTGGCGCAGGCTCTCAAAAGGCAGTCCGCTAAGGATGCCAAGCTTCGCAAGGCCGAAGCTAAGAAGGCGCAGAAGTTGGCGCAAAAGAACGCCAATAACGGTGGCGATATTACCGAGGAGGAGATGAACGACCAAGTGCATGGACACACCAGCGCATCGAACGTGAACTCTGTCGGTGGCAAGGTAAAGGCCGAATATAGGGCCAAGAAGGGCCTAGATGCCAAGAAGTTGGCGAAAATGGGCAAAACCATAGCCGAGTTCAATTCGGCAGTCGCTAAAATGAGCGCAATGCCACGTTCCGGGGGTCCGGTGCTTGATGGGCAGGCTAGGGGCATCTTCACAGGTGCCGAGGGCCGCACGTCAGCGACCAAGAGCGGTCCGGCTGCCAATATTGAGCGACTTTCCAAGGAACTCGCCACTGCCACTGATCCTGCTCGCAAAGAGCAACTCAGCATTGAGTTGACGTACGAGCAATTGCGCCAGGCTCATCTCGCAAATCTGATTTAGCCTTTTCAGTACGCACCTTCGGCGGGAACCAGGTTCGTCCAAATCTGACTTTTCACGCGTCTAGCGTGCCCCCCAAAGGAGCGAAACATGCCTCAGGGATCACCTGAACTAGAGCAATTATCCATGGAGACCGTAGCCATGATGCGAAAGGCCGCCACAGCAGGCGTCCTCGTAAGCACTGGCGTAGCCGGTGTAGACCTCTCAAGGTTTACAGCCCTTGTCCCTGTCAACGTACCAGCCCGAAACAACACCATGGCATTCCCCCGCGTTATCGCTGGCGAGGGTGCTCCGGTAGCGTACTGGGAAACATGGTTGAACCAAAACTCGTCTCAGTATTCTGCGGCTGTTGGTGCTGACTATGCGGGTTCGATGACCCTATTCCAAGCGCAGAACGTCTATGCGCCCTATCGCCCACTTGCCAAGGCTGGGCGGGTCACCCTCGACGCAGTGTCGTTCGCACGCAACTATGTTGATGCGCTTGCACAGGCCGAGATGCAGACCCTGAACCAGCTGTTCATCGCACAGGATATGAACATCCCGAACTCACAGGGATGGGCGTTGCAACCGATGGGCACCGTCTCGCTAGCTGCCTCCACCACTGGTGGCTCCATCGGGGCGTCTGTTACCGTCTATGTGCGTGTAGCCGCACGGTCCGGTGCGAACTACTTCGAGGGTGGGTCTGGGCCAGCGAGCACGGAAGTCTCCGTAGCGGTCTCGGCTGGAACCACGAACTCGGTCGTAGCGACCTGGGCTGCCGTCAAAGCTGCCGTGGCCTATGACGTGTACGTGGGCTCAGCCTCCGGTGCAGAGTACTACTACACCACGACCACGGTCGGGTCTGTCACGATCACCTCGATACCTTCCTCTGGCACCTCGAATGCCCTGCCGTCGCTGGCGCTGCTTTCGACCCTGAGGCCCGGTTCTGGGGTTGCACCCCTTGCTCAGCCGCCCGTGGCTGGCAACGGAACGCCTCCGACTGTTGACACCTCGTATTCCTCCTCCTACTACAATGGCGTGATCGCCTCCACCCTCGGTGACTACGGGGCGCTTGGGCCGGTTACTCCTGGAACCGGCACTCCGTCAGGTGGCTTGTTCATTGACAACGGAGGGAATGCGCCTGCGCTATCGGGGGGCGGAATCGACATCCTCGACAAGATCAACGACCAGATCTGGGCATCCGTCCAGCTCTCGCCGACCGCCTACATGATCAACTCCGCACAAGCGGACCAGATCTCCCAGGCAATCCTCACCAGCGGTTCGTCCACCACGTTCTTGCCTCCAACGGATGCAGACGCTAGGACCAACCTCGCTGGCGGTGGCTACATTGGGCGATACATCAACCGGGCAGCCGGTGGTGTAGCAGTCCAGCTTGAGGTCCACCCGAGGGTCGCCCCAGGGACGATCATCGCACGCACCGACAGGGTGCCGTTCCCAGCCTCTGGCATTGGGACGGTATTCGAGGTGCGGTGCCAGTACGACACCATGCGCTTCGACTATGCCTCGAACTTCAATCCAGGCGTAGCCGGTGGAGGCCCAAGGTATGACTTTGAAATTCGGTCCATGGAAACATTGGTGAACCGAGCGCCTTTAGCCCAGTGCATAGTGTCCAACATCGGATAGCTTGCTAGCCGCTTGGAAGTCGGCATTACACTTAGAGTGGGGACGGACTTCCAGGCTTGAGCATCCACAGGTGCTCTTGTCTAGCATGTGGTTCCCGGTGTTAGGCAAGAGCGCAATGGAAGGAAGAATCAATGCAGATCCACCACATTCAAACGACCGAGGCCGATAGATATGTGCTTGATCCTCAGCATGGCCCAGTGCTCCGGCGTGAGCAGATCATCAAGCCCTCCGATATAACGAGCATAGTCTACGGCTCGAAGTCCTACGAACGCCAAGAGGACGGGTCCTTTGACGTCGATGACGAGACAGCACGCTTTCTCGTAGGGCGCAAGGACAAAAACGGAATGTGGCATAATGGGCCTAGCCCTTATGCTCCCGACGCAGTTGAGGCGCTGGCAGAGAAGGCTCCGCCCAAGCCACGTACCACGCCACGCAAGGCGTAGCCGTGAGTAGGGCCGAAGTGCGCCGTCAGATGAGGGTGTTCGGATGGCGCGGGGCCAAGGCTCGGCGCCATTCTAAGGTCGACCCAGCCATACTGATCGCACTGAGGGAAGAGGTGCAACGGCGGCTAGCGGAGGAAGCGGAGGCATCGGAATGACCTTTACGCCGGTGCCATTTGCCACCCCCATCGCTACGCCGTCGATTATGACGGCCACCATCTCGCTGCCCTACATCTCGCCCACGGATTACCGATTTGCCCCCACCTCAGTGGGAACGCAGTCCTTGGTCCCAGGGGCTGCATCCCCTCAGAGTGCGTCCCTTCAGTCGCTCTCCCAAGTGCTCATGCGGGCTACCCAGTGGGTAGACGAAATATGCTTCCCAACTCCCGAGGGTTCCTTGGCCGCTACCCTGATTACGGACTCAACCATCGTGAAGATAAAGCCGAGTGGGAATGTGGTGCTGATCTGCAACGTGCGGCCAATCCGTGAGGTGATAAGCGTGGCAGTCGGCCCGAACTCCTCGCAGTTATCTCCCCTCACCCAGTCCGCGGCCAGTGCGATCGTGGTAGCCAAATCCACAATCACGATCCCCTCTTTTGCGACGGGATCGGGCCCGGCTCCCTATTTTGGCCTCTGGCCCTCGATCAACGGCGAGGTCTTTGTCCTCTGGCAGTACGTGGCTGGCTTCCCTCACACATCCTTGGCGGCCGACGCGATAGCGGGTGCCACGACGCTTAGTGTCTCGGCGACCAACCTAGCGGGCGACAGCGTGACTGGCGTAGACGCGTTTACGCTCCCCACGCAGTTCCGCATTATGGACGGAGCCAACACGGAGACCGTGACAGCGACCGCCATAAACGGGCTCACGCTTACGCTCGCACAGCCCACGCAGTTCGCCCATACCGTGCCGTCCGCCCCAGACTTTATCGCAGTGACCGCCATCCCCGCCAACGTCGAGCAGGCTACGATCTCCCTCACCAACGTTCTGATAAAGATGAGAAGCACCCGAGCACAGACCCTCCCTAGTGCTCCTGGTGGCACCCCAGGCCCCGCCGCCCTAGCCGAGGCTGGTGCAACCGCCGACTACACCACGGCAAGGCGGCTGCTGACTCGCTACATCGTCCCCTTCGTTAGGAGCTGATCATGGGCCAGGCAGCGGTACGTACCGCAGTCCAGGCGGCATTGCAAGGTGCATCGCTCCCTTTGGTCGGCACCGTCTACGCGGCACGAGCCTACACCGTTGAGGAGGACTACGAGGTAAACGCAGCCTCCCAGTACGTTAGCTCGGTGAACGGGTCCAGTGCGGTCATCGTAGTCAACTTGGTGGGCCCCGACAAGCGGCGCCGTATAGCCGACACTGGTCGGGGCGCCTATTTCGACATGAACGTCCACCAGGTAGCACTGGAAGTGTTCTTTGCCTCAAGCGCAGGCGACCCAGTAGCTGCCCAACTGGATTACGATACGGTAGTCGACGGGATCGTTGAGTTCATCCGTGACTCACCCACGATGGGCGCACCATCTAGCGTCTGGTCCGCTGGCGAGTACGACTTTGGGGTGGTTCACACCTCCACTACCCCATTCCAGGGAGCCGACGGAGTCACCGTCTATATCACGGGCCTTATCCGCTTCGAGGCATGGGAACAGCTAAATGGAACAGCGTAAAGGAGCCACATGGCCAAGTTCGTAAATCAGAGCCCTGACACTAGGATATGGGTAGGAATCAAAGATCCGGCGACGGGGACCACCTTGGAGTTAGAGCCAGGAGCGTCAGTCGACCTGGATATGGATAAAGACTTTCACGATCCTTATTTAGTCCCTATGGCAGTCCTTCGGCCCAAAAAGGCCAGCAAAGACGAGCCAGCAACAACCGTCCAACCCGAGGGTGCAGAATCCTCGGTTGCCACCGAGGAGTAGAACATGGCTGGAGGACTTGGCAATTCATTTGCAGTAGCCCAGACGCAGATCGGGTTAGCTCTAGAGCCCACTAAGGGGACGATCCCAGCGGCCCCACAATACATGATGAAGATAAAGGCTCCGAAGTACAAGCCGAACCTCACCTACATACCAGATGATACCTTGCAGGGGTCGATGGTAGAGGTCTACGACAT
>JAEHJW020008356.1_pt2 | contig 27401 bp, 53 predicted proteins | sample 9271431 | NCBI WGS metagenome assembly JAEHJW02 | reverse complement strand
TAATTAGACACTATCAGTTGCATTTAGTAAACAATCATTCTACAAACATACGAAAGGGATTTGAATTATGCAAATTACCACACTCGAACAGGATATTTTAGACTACGAAAATTTCTTTAAAATCTTTCCTGATTTTGAGGATAAATTTCCAAGGTCAGCTAAAAAAATCAGACGCAAAATTGAAGAACTCAAACAACAAAGACAGGATTTATTTGCAGAGGTGACGGCATGAAAATATCGTATTTCGACATTTATAAGATATGCTCTGATGACGATTTCAGACCAGCAATGCAATGTGTAAAAATTGCCAAATTTAAAGAGAATTATGTAGCGGTTGCCACTGATTCTTTTAAATTAAAAATTGTTTCTGTGGAATTATCAGATAATGAAAAAGAAATTGTTGAAAAATTCAATATCTTAATTCCAAGCGAGATTTTTAAAAGAATCAAGAAGAATACAAATACACGCAAAATTAATCTAAATGATTATGAATTTAAATTAGGTGAAACATCTTTTATATATAAGTTATTCGACTACGATTTATATGCTGAATATTGTAAAGAAGAATTTCCACCTTTTCAAAGTGCAATCCCTAAATTAAATGGGAATCATATTACATTAGCATTAAATCCAAGCTTTCTAAAAGAAATATCAAAAGAATTTGACGACCCGTTAGTAATTCTAAAGTTTGAAGTTGATGAAAAAGGAATTTGCAGAAAACCTATTTTAGTCAATCCGCAATACGATAATACTTCAAGAAATATAATAATGTGTGCGAGGGTAAACCAATGAAAGACACACTCAAACAATTAGCAATGATATTGATTATAACAGGTTTTTGGTTTACAATTGGTTTATTTATTTACTGGTTTTCATTATGAATATCTCTAAAGAATGGACTGAATACGAATCAGCTGAAACATGGTCTTCAATATTTGAACTTGAAGTAAAAAAAGAAGCTGACATTGAAATTGAAATCTATTCAGAGATTACAGGTAAAGAAGCTGAAATGATTTCTTTTGATGGTGACGAACCACCAGAATACATAATTGAACAGGCTTGCGAAGAAGCTTTGCAAACAGAAAACGAATATTATTAAGAGGTAACAAAATGGAAAATATTAAAAATGAATTAGATATAATCAATAATTCCTTAAATACAATCAATGAACAATTAAAATTGATTGCTGAAAAAGGTGTGAAATTAGAATTAAACAATATTTATAAATACTTGTATTTAACAGATTCTAATTTCAAATACCTTGCATTAAGTCCAGAAATACACATAATAATTAACTAACAACTTTAGAACTAAATACAATCTATTTTAAGAGGTGAGAAATGCTAACAAGCGAAACAACAGGAAAAATATATAATGCCTTAATGGTTTTCCATGAAGAAATGGGAATAATTATTAAAGAAGCAAAAAATGATTTTGCAGGCAATTACTATGCAACTTTAAGCAATATCCTTAATGGAATAAAAGAACCATTGAAAAAAGCAAATTTAGTTTATGTACAATTTCCAACTGAAAAATTTGGTTTGACTACACGTTTAATGTGTGAAGATGAATTTATGGAAGCCACTTATTTTATGTCACCTAAACAAACCCAAAAAAAAGATAAGAATGGAAATGCTTATACCGATACAGGCGACGACCCACAAGGCATGGGAAGTGTGATAACTTATCAACGACGTTACGCTTTGGGTGCTATTCTTGGATTAAATATAGATATAGACGACGATGGAAATAAGGGAAGTAAAAGAGAGGAATCAAATTATCAAAATATGGAAAAACATCTAAAAAAAGAACCACCGAAACAAAATCCGACAGTTGAAAATTTAAAGGGTAAAATTAATGAAGTTGTAAACAAAACTCCAAGACCTTATAAACCAGAGCAATTACTTACAAATTTCAAAGAAAATTTAAATCCAAAGTTTGATTTTGAAATAACAAAAGAAACATTAATAACTTGTGAAGAAACTCTTAATATTCTTACAATGAATAACAATGATAAAAGAAGAAAATTAATCATGTATTTAACAGGGCAAGAAAGTTTAGCAGATATTAAGGAAAATGAAGCAAAAAGAATTATTAAATGGATTAATCCAACAATCAATAAAGCAACTGGAGAAACTATCCCTGACTTTGATACAATGAAAGAATACGAATCAATAATTAATTTAATGGAGAATGAATAATGAATATAACTTATAGGTTTTTAAGAAGCAAAAATGCTTGTGGTTCTGGAATGGATTTTGTAAAAAATAATATTCCGAATAATACTGAATTAAAAAAGTTTTTAGAACTATTAACTGATGAACATAACGACTGGAGAAACTGGTTAATATGCCAAATCTTAACAAAAGAAAATAAAATCAAATATGCGATTTATTCAGCTAAATTGGTACTGCATATTTTTGAAGAAAAATATCCCAATGATAAAAGACCGTCCGATGCTATAAAAGCGGCTGAAAAATATTTAAAAAATCCAACAAAAGAAAATGCTAATGCTGCTAATGCTGCTAATGCTGCCGCTTATGCTGCTTATGCTGCTGCTAATGCTGCTAATGCTGCCGCTTATGCTGCTTATGCTGCTTATGCTGCTTATGCTGCTTATGCTGCCGCTTATGCTGCTTATGCTGCTTATGCTGCTTATGCTGCTGCTAATGCTGCTTATGCTGCTGCTAAAAAAGAACTACAAGAAAAAATATTAAAATATGGATTAAAATTAATTAAAGGTCAAGAAAATGGAGATTAAACTCTCAAAAATACCAGAAGAATTAACACAATTTTCAGAAGCGAAAACACAAATTGCTGAAATTGCAAGTAAATGCCAAAATGTAATTATAGCTGATGAAAGTTCTTTAAACTTTGCTAAGAATTTAGCCAAAGACGCAAAAAGAATTGAGGGATTAATTGAATCAGTCAGAAAAACCGTTACAGAGCCTTTTTTAAGTCAGCAGAGAGCAATTAAACGATATGCTGATAATTTAGTCAGTGAATTGGAAACGTCAATTACAGGACTTAGAAACAACATTAAAGACTATGAAGTAAAAATTGAGAATGAAAGAAAAGTTGAGTTAAAAAGATTAGAAGATGAACAAAAACGAATTGAAGATGAGCGTAAAAGATTTGAAGAATTAGCAAAGCAATCTGAAATAGTCGATACAAAAGCTATTGGAGAAATCAAAAAAGCAAGTGATGAAATTGCATTACAACAATTTGAAATTGCGTCCAAACCTATTAATAATTCATTACAAGATAATTGGGTTTTTGAATTAGAAGACCTTAGCAAAGTTCCGTTTGCTTTTTTGTGTTTAGATGAGAAAAAGGTAAAAGAAGCAATAAAAAATAATGTAAGAAACATCCCAGGACTTAGGATTTATAACGACCCTAAATTAACACTTGCTAAAGGTAAATTTTAAACAATATCCGGTGCTAATTAATTAATTCATTCCAAACGAATATTTAAGAAGTGCCGGATTAATTAACAAGGGAAAATTTATGAATGATATTAGTTTATGCTATAAGCCAATAAGTAACTATCAATGTAAAGATTGTTTAAGAAGTCCAGTAAATACAAATCCAAATGAATTATGGCAATCTTATATAATGCCTCAAATTGAAAATGAAATTTGTGATAGTCAATTAACAAGAAAGGATAGATTATGACAGACTTTTTAAAAATTGGTACAATAACGATTAATATAAATGAAATCGTAACAATTGCAGGAATAGATGAAGATGGATTTAAGACAAAAATAAAATTAAAAAGTGGTGAAACTTGGAGTTTAGGCACTTCTTACGAAACAGTCTGCAAGTTATTAAGCAACAAGTTAAAATCTGCTAATAGAAGATATAAAAACAAATCAGAGGATTAATCCATGAAAACAGAAAAAGAAATAAGGGAGGAATTAGAAATAAAAGGACGTGAGTTTGATTTTTTAACTAATAAATGCCGAGAAAAAACAGGCTTAGAAAAGCTAGGATTTCTTGCACAAAAAAATGAAGTTGAAATTGAATATCAAACTTTAAAATGGGTATTAGGTGACTTATGACTAAACAAGATAAATTAAACAAATAAAGGATAACCAATTATGAAATTTAAAATAAAAAATAATGAACCCGAAATTGAATTTTGGTTAGAAATTGATAAACAAGGATGGTTGTGTTTAAAAGCTAAAAAAAATGATTTTATAGCCCCAATATTATGGATTGAATCAAATGGGAAATTGCGTAAAAATTATAATAGCATAAGTCATTTTGGATTTGATTTAGATTCAAGAGATAATGACAGACATTTAAGGGATAACTAATGAGTACAGCAATAATAACTAAGGGCTTAAAAATTGAATTTGATGGTAAATATTGTGCCACAATTTGCAATGGAAATATACAGGGTATAATGTATGCCTGTGCATATTATATAACTCGAAAAAACACGCCAACTGAATTAAAGTATGATGGTAATGAAGGTTTATACCTTCGTTGTAAGTCCTGTATCTCAGCAACAAACAAATTGAAAGATAAGAAATGATTAATAGAATAAGTTTCAATCATTGCAGATATTTAATAGGAACTTTTTGTGAACTATTGGAATATTGTTTTGAACACAAAATTAATTATAAATGGATTAGAATTAAAAGACAAAGATTGTATTTAAGATTGTGGAATAGTTATAAAAATAAATAATTTAAACACAGCAACTAATAAGGTGAAGAAATGAAAATAGAAGAATGGCTCACAGGTGATATTAAATACGACTCACTGGGTCAATTTATTACTTGCAATAATGGAAAAAATAGAATTTGCGATATTAGAGGATGGGGTGCAATATCTCATAAATTCAAAGATATGGAAGAAGCCGATAAATTTCAAGATAGCGTTGGTGAATTTATAGTTTTAGCTATAAAAGAAAAATTACAGAAAATTCAAGATGAAAAAAGAAGCGTATTTGTACACAACTAATTAAGGATTGAAACAATGCCATACATTATTAAAAAAAGAAATTTATATTTAAAGGAAGTCATAAAACAGTGTTCTGTCAATTGGTTTTCACCCAAATACAAGTGGACTTCTGATATATCTCAAGCCAAAAAATTTGATTTATACGATGCCAATAAGATAGCAATTGATAATTCTAAAATATTAAAACTTGAAGATTAAAACAATGCCCAAAATAGAATTTATAAGAGGTGATAAATACTGGTGTAATTGTATTTATTGGACTACTAAAAAAGGACAACATTTTATATTTTTTGAATTATTTAGTATAAGACATATGTTTTTAAAATGGGATTGAAACAACATTAAAAAATATTTAACTAATTAAGGATTGAAACAATGATAACTGAATTTAAAATTACAACAGCACAAAACGGATATACCGTTACTGAACCTGCAAGTCACTATGAAACATTTCAACAACAATATAATTGGATATTCCCAACTATTGAAGAAATGTTTGTTTTCCTTTACAATCGAATGGTTAATAGTGGCAAGGTTAATATAATTATCGAACCAATTATTAAGGATTGAAACAACATTAAAAAATATTTATAATAGGAAACAAATATGTCAAAATTAGATGAATATTTATCAGAAAAAAGTAAGCATTTTTCAATGGTTAATTCTATTGAAAAAGCATTAAATACTGGAAGTGCAAGAGATGAACGTAGAGATAAACATAATTTATGTTTATCAACAAGTCAATGGCACGACGAAGGGCACAAATTTTATTTATATGGTTATAGCGGTTTTTGGGGTTCATCATCTTGTTATTATGAATGCCCTGAAAGATTTGCACAATATTTTAGAAAAGTAATCAATGATATGATGCCAGATATAGCAAAAAAAGTATTTGAACTATCAGAATTAGATGTCAGAATAAAACTCAAAGAAGCCGAAGAACAAGCTAAAGGCATATTAAAAGATATAGAATTAGACACAACATGGACAGAACAAGGCAGTAATAGATAGTATCTGATATGGTAAGAAGTTTTGAAACGGCAAAAGAAATTTACGACGAGATGCCAGATAGAAACAATATTCATATTGCTAAAACTATTTACGGTTGAACAAAGGAAAAACTATGAAAGCAAACTTTCAATATTTTCGTAGATTACTTACTATAAATTTAATTGTTTTTATATCAATAAGAATCATTATTGCAATATATCTTAACAAGCCAGATATTAATAATTGGAGTGACGAAACAAAGTTAATCTCATTTATAGTAACTGTTTTTTTATCTGTATATTTTTATTATCAAATTTATGGAAGGCAACTATGAAAGCACTAACAGCTAATCAATTCAAAGTAATGAATTATTTAGAATGGATGTTATCTGATGGTAACTATTCCGAAGATTTATATATCCAATTGTTGCAAAACGACCAATGGACTAATAGAGATGTTGCTGAATGGTATAACCAAAAATTTCAGCCGGAATTAATAGAAAAATATTTTGAAGGGTGGGAAAAACATAAAACATTTGTTAATACATACAATTATTCATATCAAAATAAATATTTGATTAAAGAAGCAAGTGGAATTTATTCTATGTTAATGAATTATAAAAGTATTGAAGATTGCATAGTATTGACTACGCTTTATCCCGAAACCCTCAATGATTTTATTAGAGATTGTCAAAGAGCAGGTATTGAATTAACTTATAAAATAAAGGTGCGAGATGAATGTTAAAGAAATTATTATTTGTGCATTGAAAAAAGACGGTTTCGATGGGCTTTGCAACGGCGACGGAGACTGCGGCTGCGGCATTTTTGATTTAGTCCCTTGCAATGAAGATTTTAGTAATTGTGAGCCTGCTTATCTAATTGGTGAAACGGATTTTGAAGACATTTATTCCACAGAAAAACCAGAGGTGAAGCCATGAATAAACTTGATGAAATATTAACAACTACTGAAAATTGGGATTTATTCTTATTAAATGATGCACAACTTGACAGATTAAATCAAGATAATGTAATAATTATCACCAAAGATAAACTGGAAGAACTCCGACCCTATTTAATTGACAAACCTATTAATATGAATCAGGATTATCCTGTTTTTAATTTACTTAAAATTATTCAGAATACAGGCAAAAGAATTTCATTAATCGGGCATGAGACTAATAATATGCCACTTTTAAAAGAAGCTGATATTATTATGAATAATGCAATCAGATTGCTTCATTTAACTGACAAATCCGAACTTGATAACCTTAAAATTGAGTTAGCGGATATTTTACTTGAATATGGGTTATGCAAAAATGACTACGCTGTACCATGTTATACAATTCATACTGACAACATTGATTATGATATAATACAAGATTTGTTTCACAAAATTAAGGACTTACAAGATGACAAATCAAATGAACGAACTCGATAAAATCAGAAAAATAGGTGAATTACTTATTGCTAAAGCTGATGGGAAAATAATAATGTGCAATGGTCATAAATCTAATGTAAAATTTGAAACCATGAATGATATTATTGAATTTATTATCTATAAGCAAAATTATTTAGATTCCTACACAATCCAAGAACCACCACCACCTCCGACTTACAAGCCATTAAAAGATTTGAGCGTGTTAGCAGGGAAAATGTTACAAGATAAATTTACTAAAATTATTTATATGGTAACTGCTTATGATGATTCTAAAAAAAGAGTTTTTATGCCAAATTACAAATGGTGTAATAGTATGGAATTATTAATAAACTTCACTTACCCAAACGGAGATGTAATCGGAGAATTAGAATGAGAAGCAAAATAAACGGCACGGTTTACAATACAGAGCAAGCAACTTTCATAATGAAGCATGATAAAGGAAAAATCTACAAGACAAGAAACGGAACTTATTTCCTTGCTATTGAGAAACATTTAGAAGCAGGTAAAATGATAAGAAGTAAAATAACACTTATAGACTTAAATGAAATTGGAATTGATTTTAAGGTTAATTCAGTCCCGAATTGGGAAGGTCAAAAGTTGGTGCAGTTATGATTGAAAGAAATACTGTGTTATTAGGGGACTGCTTAGAATTGATGAAAGATATACCGGATAAAAGTATTGATATGATATTATGTGACTTGCCTTATGGAACAACTAATTGTAATTGGGATATCATTATACCATTTGAACCATTATGGGAAATTTATAAAAGAATAATTAAAGATTATGGAGCTATTGTATTATTTGGAAGTGAGCCATTTAGTAGTTATTTGAGAATGAGTAATATTAAAAATTATAAATATGATTGGGTTTGGAATAAAAAGAAAACAGGAAATTTTTGTTTAGCGAAATATCAACCTTTAAAAATCCATGAAAACATTATGGTATTTAATAAAAATAATTATTTTCCTATTAAAGATAATTACTCAAAAGGAAAATTTACTAAATCTATTTCTAAGAAATTAGAAACAATTAATATGACAAAAGATTTAATCAGAAATAAACAAAACCCAAATAATAATGGATATCCTAAAAGTATCATTGAATTCAGACAATTGATAAACTTTGATTATGATTTTGGTTTGCACCCAACCCAAAAGCCCGTTAAACTATTTAAATACTTGATTAAAACCTATACAAATGAAGGTTGTTTAGTTTTAGATAATTGCGCAGGCTCCGGTACAACTGCCATTGCCTGTATGGAATTGAAAAGGGATTATATTCTTATGGAAAAAGAACCTAAATATTACGATATAATACAAAAAAGAATTACTGAGCAACATATTAAACAAAGACAATTAGAATTGATATGAATGACGATAAAACTTTTATAAAAATATTCAGAAAAATATTTGAATGGGAATGGTATTCAGATGTAAATGTTTGCAGAGTTTTCATTCATTTACTCTTAAAAGCTAACCATAAACCTAATCGTTGGAAGGGTCAAGTTATAGAGCGGGGAAGTTTGGTTACTAGCTACGCAAAGCTAGGTAAACAAACAACTTTATCAATTCAGTCTGTTAGGACTTGCTTAAATAAGCTAAAATCAACAAACGAATTAACAATCAAAACAACAAACAAATTTACTATCATAAGTCTAACAAATTATGATAATTACCAAAGTTATAAAAAAGAAAATAACACAATAGATAACACAGAGAATAACAAACAACTAACAAACAATCAACAAACAATCAACAAACAACTAACAACAAACAATAATGTTAAGAATGAAAAGAATGTAAATAATAAGAGTTTGTTTGAAACGAAACAAAATAATTTTTATAATCAAATTGCAGAATACAAGGACAAATACCCAAAAGAAATGTTAAGAGCTTTTTACGATTATTGGAGCGAACCAAATTCATGTAAAAGTAAAATGAAATTTGAACTTGAAAAAACCTTTGAGATTAAACGTAGATTAGAATACTGGTCAAGAAATGATAAGCAGTTTAATAAATCAAATGGAACTGCAAAAATTGAAGTAACCAAAGAACGAATTGAAGAATTAAAGAAAAAATATATATGACAATAGCAGAGCAAATACCACCTTGTAATTTAGAATCTGAAAGATTTATTCTTTCAAGTATTATGTATGGTGGCAAACAAACGGCTTTTGAGGCTTTTGAAATTATCATTTCAACTGATTTTTACGATGTTAGGAATGAAAAATTATTTACAGCCCTTACTGATATGGCAGTAGAAAACTTAGATTATGACATTGTATTAATTGGTGACTATTTAGAACAAAAGGGACTTTTAAAAGAAATCGGAATTGATTATTTGATTGAATTAAATCAGAAAAATGGAAGTCCTGCACAAATAAAGCATTATTGTAGAATCATAAAAGAAAAATCCCTTAAAAGACAATTAATCCAAAACTTAGGAAAAACTTTAGAGTTATGCTATGATAATTCGACAGATGTATTTGAACTAATGGAAAATGCTTATACAGAAATTGAAAAGTCTTTTAGCGAAGTCCAAACCGATGGTTACGATTCTCTGGAAAACATTGCACAAAACTATATTCAGAAATTAGAAACTTCATTAGTCAGTGGTTTGAAAACAGGATTTGAAAAATTAGACGAAATAACAGGAACGTTAAAGGGTGGTGACTATATTATCATAGCAGCAGCTACATCAATGGGTAAAACAGCATTTTTACATTCTCTAATTGATAATTGGATTAACAAATCCGGCATCCTGTTTTCTTTGGAAATGAGTAAGGAACAAAACCTGACAAGACTAATTACTATGAATACTCAAATCCCTGCAAATTTAATCCGTAGTGGAAATCTTTATGAGGGTGCAAAATATAACATCAAAAAATATCTTGAAAATCTTGATTCAAAAATAATTTTTTACGATAAATCTATAAACATCAAAAAGCTGAAAATGTTAGCTACTAAACTACATAGGATACACAAATTTGAATTTCTGTTAATAGATTATTTGCAATTAGTAGGAAGTATCGGAAACAACGACAATGAAAAACTTGCTCTGGTTTCTTCAATATCAAAAAACTTAGCTAAAGACTTAGATATACCAGTTATAGCACTTTCACAATTCAATAGAGAGGCATGCAGCAAAGGCGACCACAGACCCACGTTAAACGGATTACGTGGGTCTGGTATGATTGAAAATGATTCTGATATGGTATTTGCAATTCACAGACCTTATTACTGGTTAAGTCCTGAAGAAAAACAGAATTTAAAACCAAATTTTGAAACCGATGTCGAGTTAATTCCTTTAAAAAACAGACTTACTGGAATTTTAGACACTATCAAAATTTGGTTTGACACTAAAAAAGCTAAGTTTATAGAACCACAAATTAATTCTCATTTCCAAGAAACAGAAAAGGCGGCATTTTGAAAACAAAAATTAAAAATCTACTGAAAAGAAGAAGAAAATTATTAAGGCAAAGAAGAAATTGCATTAAAAGAATACCTAAAATTGAAGCACAATTAATCGAGAATAGTAAAAAATTAAAACTATTAAAGGGGTTTTTGAATGACTAAAACAAAATTTATTCCAATAAGACCCTTAATTAAACTCAATGACGATTTATTCAGTATTTACATTCGTTTAAGAGATACAGACAAAAACGGTGTAGGATATTGTACAACGTGCCATACGTTGCACTCATTCAATTTTTTACAGTGTGGTCACTATATAAGCCGTGATAAAAAAAGTCTTCGCTATGACGCTAAAAACTGCCATATTCAATGTATCAGATGTAACGTATTTTTAAAAGGCAATTATCCTGCATATTCAGCATTTATGCAAAAAGTCTATGGAAATGAAATACTTAACTTCTTAAACACAGCAAAACATCACAAATTGACATCTTTTGAATTAATTGCAATTTTCAACGATACTTTAAAGAAAATAGATTTACTTCCTAATAAGCATTTGGCATTAAGTAGAATAGAGAAAATTACTAAAAAGTTTATAGAATTAGGTGGAAATATTAATAATAAAATGGAGATTTTAACATGAAAGAATCAGAATTGAAAAAATTAACTCCTAAAATATTTAAAACAGCTTTAGTGGTTTTAGGAATTAAAAGTCTTGGTTTGGTAAAATCATTGGAATTATTAGAAAATAATAAAAACATAATGAGTGTTGCTACATATGGCTAACTTTATGAGAAACGTAAAATACTTAACACTTCAAAAGTGTGGAATTCCAATAATTTCAGTTACTCTATATAATTTTGAGCTATATTTTGAAATATTTACTAATTAATCCGAAAGGGACTAAATGAGAAAACTAATTTTAATCATAATTTTAAGCATCTTTGCGTCAAATCTTGGTGCTATGGAAATGAGTACAAAAGGGATTGATTCTCTTATCAAAAAGCATGAGGGTTTGGCATTAAAAAGCTATAAGTGTTTAAGTGGTAAACATTATTTAATTGGTTATGGAAATATAGCAAAACCAAACCAGAGAATAACTAAGCAAAAAGCTGAAATCAAATTAAGGTCAAGACTTCCAAAATATGAGAAAATGGTAAATGACAAAATCAAAATACCATTAACTCAAGGTCAATTTGATTGTTTAACTGATTTGTCCTTTAATTTGGGACACTTACCAAATAAGATTGTAAAATATGTAAACAATTATGATTTTAACAATGCAATCAAAATAATTTACAGTTACCACCATTGCAACAAAAAAGATGTAAAAAGTTTGAAGAAAAGAAGATTAGCAGATATTAATTCATTTTGCCAAGTGAGTATTATATGAGATTATACATAAAATTCTACAAAAGACAGGGATTTAACGGATATACTCCATTAATAGAAAGTTTTGATATTGGAAATGATATACAAAAATTTATTGATTATTACTGCATTCATTACACTGATATTAGTTTTATGAAATCTATTATAAATCCAAATTTCAATAATATTATACTTGAAATACCAGATGGAAATTATAGATTTCAATCACAATCCAAAGAATTAAATTATGCTTTAATATTAATTTATTGAGAAAATGATATGAATTACACAAAAGAAGAAATTGAAATCTTAATAGAAGCTAACGAGATTATTAAAAAAAATCATAAAAATTCAATAAAGAAATCAAATAAAAAGAAACTTTTAATTTGCGATGGTATTGCATGGCTATTATTTTGTGGCATTTTTTATCTTGATTATTATTGTATTAAATGGGACTTATCAAATAAATTCCATTCATATTCTTTATGGTTTTGGGTAATATTCGTCTCGGGATTTCTTATTTTTATATACTATAAACTTTTTAAAGAAATGATTGAAGATTCAATTAAAGAACATAGCAAAGAATTACCAAAGTCAAATTTATACAATATTGAGAATTAAATACTTATGACACTTAAACAAATATTCTGTTATCACAAATACAAGATAGATTCAATGAATCAAATAAATCGTATTGGAATAATCCCTCCAGATTATTTATTTGAAGAAATCTACACTTGCTCTAAATGCAAGAAACAAAAGATTAAATTAATGGTACACAGTTATAATAATTATATACAATGACAAAATGAAGGAATACGGAATATAATGGAATATTTTGATTATCACTTATTAAGAATTGAATTAGAATCACAGGATTTTATGCCTTTAGATGATTTAAAAGAACAATGTATTTACAATGCAATTGATAGACTAAATATTATAGATTACGATTCCGACGCATTATTTAGAATAGTTAGATATGCCAAATGGAATTATATAAGAAAGAAAAATAAACATACTTATTCAAAATTAGGTTTACGTCAAGATTAGGTTTGTTTCACAAACATAGGATAGATGGTTTTTCTGTTTAAAATTCATTCTCAGCCGGATAAGCCTCCAAACTTATCCGGTGTTTAAAAAACTAAATTCAAAACCCAAACACTTAATTAAAACATGAGAACATTCAGCAAAGAACACTATGAAATAACACAGGATAAAGATTTTTTCTATTTATACGGTAAAGAAGAAATCAAAGACAATTTAGAGAATACCAATATAAAATACAATATTGATTTGATAATTGAAGAATATTGTGAATATTGCGGATTTCTGATAAATGAAATTAAAGGTTATAAAAAACCTATTGAATTATCAACTGCAAGATTAGTATTGATAAGTTCTTTATACGATACCTACAAACCAACTTATAAAGAACTTGGAAGTTATTTTTCAAACCGTGACCATTCCACAATAATTTATGACATTGATTCTGCTAAGGGATTAGTAGAAACACGTTTTCCAAAAGCAATACATTACAAGAAAATAGCAGACAAAATAATAAGCAAATACCAATTAAATTTATAACGTTGAAAACTTGTAGAGATTAAATCTTAAAACTTACATTCCTATTGTTTTAATTTAGCACTTAATAAAGTGCTATTTTTATTTGTAGGGTAATGACTGAATTAACTCCAGCAAATATTGAAGAAACAGATTACAGCAAAATCCTTGCTGAAAAGATAACCTATCTAAGACAAACCGAAATTCCTAAGACTTTGATTATACAGAAAATAGAAGAAAGTGAAGAATCCATTTCAATTTGGCAAATAGCATGGTGGTTAATTTCACAACCACTAAAAATTATAAAAGCAATTTATTATATTATTAACATTTTAGGATATTTCAATATGGAAGCTCTGAAAAATTGGCAAACAACTATTCCTGCAATCATAGCGGGTATTTTCAGCATTATACAAGTCTTTGGAGTTACTTTCCCAAATGATTTTATCAATGCAATTCCAATTATCATAACAGGGTTAATTCTCTTATTTACAGACCCTAAACAGTTTTTAGCAGATTATAAAACATTAATTCCATCAATTTTAGGTGGTTTATTTATAGTCTTAACGTTCTTTCATGTAATAACAATTCCAATAGCAGTTTTCAGTATAATTATAAACTTTATTATTATGATTGTTGGTTTATTTGCTAATGGTAAAACAGCTTAATGGTACTAAACAGCTTTGAATGGTGGTTAATTACAATAGCATTTGGAATTGGTATAATGATTATCGGATTTATGCTTAAGAACTCATTATCTAATTTAACAACTGCTATTGATAATTTAAGAAAAACGAACCAAGAAACGCAAAAATATTTAGTTAAGCAAGATGAGATTAATAAACTAAATAACGAACATCACGAGCTTTTTTTTAAGGCTAAAGAGGAAACAGAAAGATTAAAAACTATTCACGAAATATGTAAATATAATCCTGAAAATGAAAAATCTCTTTAGAAATACTTTTAACAAAGTTCTGAAATATGCAAAGTATTTAATTGAAAGATTCAAATTAATGAATGAACTTCAAAAAGAATATTGGAAGAAAACAAAATGAACAAGAACCTAATAGAAGTTTTGCCAAAAGTAGTCAATCACTACAAAGACATTAGAGAAATACCACAAAATAAAGGGTGGTATGATAAGGAATTTGAAAAAAGTATGATTGCTATTGGGTGGCATATTGACTGGGCTTGGTGTTGCTTATTCGACAAAAAGTGTGTAAAAGAAGCAATGGAAATTTGTGGCTATCCTGAAGACTTCATCAAAGAATATTTAAAACTATATAACCCCTCAAGTTTAAAGACTTTGCAAAATATGAAAAAAGCAGGTTATGTAATTGAAGAACCGGTTGCTTATTGCACGGTTATTTATGATGAAGGTCACGGTAAAGGACATACCGAATTTTTCATTGAGAAAATAAGCAAGGGATTAATTAACTGTATCGGTGGCAATGTTTCAAACAGAGTAAAAGAAGTTACAAGGTCAATAGACAGTCAAACAATGAAAATTGCAGGATATTTCATTTACCCTGACAATCCAAATTATGTTTCACAAGAAACAATGCTAAAGGACTTTTAGACCATGACTAAATTTCAAAGACAAGATAAAAACAGTCTTGAAAAGCAAATCATAGAAGCTGATGAAATGGTTAATCATTTTACTTGGTTAATCAAATTATCAGAAACTCGATACCCAAAAGGATATATCGGAAATTATCAAAAAGAATTAGATAAATGGTCGGATAAAGAATTTAAATTAAGAATCCAATTGAATAATCTTTTGGAAGAAATTGAAAGAAGTCAAACAATCAGTAACAGTAAATTAGAAGTGAGTTATTAATGTCAAGACCCAAAACAGCAATAGACTGGGAAAAAGTAAACGAATACTTAAAAGCTCAATGCAGCAAAACAAGTATTGCTGAAGTTTTAGGCATTAATGTAGAAACTTTATATAGAAGATGTAAGGAAGAATTTAATATCGGTTTTGACGCATATTCACAACAAAAGCGAAGTGAAGGTAAAGAGGCTTTAAGAAAATTACAATACGATACAGCATTTGGCAAGGTCAATGAAAAATATATCGAGAAACTAAAAGATACGATTTATATATGCGAACCTAATACAACTATGATGATTTGGTTAGGTAAACAATATTTAGAGCAAAGTGATAAAGTAGAGGCTAAGAATCAAAACACTAACATAGAAATTGATATTAAAGATAAAGACGAAGTAAGCAAAAGATTAAAAGATGTATTACTTAACGAATTGAAAGAAAATAAAGATATTGCATAATCAAGTAAACATAGAAACAGACTTAATTAAAACAGCGTTGCTTGATTTAAACTATTTTATCCCTGCCTTTAATCATGGTTATTGGATTCCTAAACATTTAAAAGTATTAACTGATTTATTAAATGATAATATCTTTCACGATAAACAAGTATTTGCAACAATATCATTACCACCCGGACACTTCAAAAGTGTTACATTATTAAACTACTTGGCTTTAGATTCTTTCCACAATAGACAGAATCTAAATTTATATGCTTCTTATGCTCAAAGTTTTGCAGAATCACAAACAAGTAATACCCATAGATTATTTAACCAATTGAATATTAAGCCTAATATATCAATGGCTAACAAAAAAGAATGGAGAAATACTAATAATGGTGGGTTAATAACAACAGGTGTTACCGGAACAGGTACAGGGTATAGAATTAAAAAAGCTATTATTGATGACCCTATAAAAGACAGAGCAGACGCAGAGAGTAAACTAATAAGAGATAATATTTGGAATTGGTTTGAAGATGTTGTTGAAACAAGATTAGAACCTAATGGAAGTATTATAGTTTGCATGACACGTTGGCATGAAGACGATTTAACAGGAAGAATACATAAATATAGACCAAATCAATATATTGATATTAGAATCCCTGCATTGTGTGATGACGAAGTAAACGACTTGGCTGGAAGAAAAGAAATTGATTTGCCTTTATGCCCTAAACGCTATGATTATGAATATTTAAATCATATAAGAGAATTAAAGCCTAATTCATTTAGTGAAATGTATCAAGGACTTCCTACAAGACGTGGTAAAAGAATATTTAACAATGTTTCTTATTACAAGGAATTGCCAAATAATCTGACTTATTATATTGGTGCTGACACTGCTTATACAGAATCTACAAAAGCAAATTATAGTTGTTATACAATAGCAGCTAAAGACTTAAATGAAAATCTGTATATGATTGACGCTGACCGTTGGCAAGAATCAATTACTTATACCAAAGCAAGGTTCTTTGAAATCCAACATAAATATAAACTTGATTTACTTTTAGAATATAATGGTACTCAAAAAGGAACTGTAGAATTACTTGAAGACGCAGGATTAAAGGTTACAAGGGTTAAATTATTAAATGACAAACTAACAAGAGCTTTAGATTATGCAGAGGCTTGGAATGCAGGAAGGGTATTATTGCCTGACCCTACATTACCAGAAAACAGAGATAAAAAATGGATAAGTCCATTTATTGAAGAACATCACGATTTTATTGGAGATGGTAAAAACAATGATGACTGGATAGATAGTTGTACAAATATATATAACGACGCTTTTAATGCTCCTGACTTTGCTATATACAAACTATGAAAATAACAGATATAATATTGAGTAATATCGGATTAAAGAAATTGGAGAAAATGCCACAACCTGACTATTCAATAACAGGAAGTAAGACAACAACTCCATTTATTCTGACTAATTTTTATCAAGCTGTACAATTGGTTACTAATTGGACGGCAGTCTGTATTAATAAACGTGCTAAAGGTTGCTCTAAGATACCATTATTAGTAAGGGACGTTAAGAGTAAGAATTTACTTCCCTTACATCCGGTACAAAAATTACTCAATAATCCAAATCCATTACAGAATAAAAGGAACTTTAATGATTTATATTCTAAATGGAGAGATATAAATGGTAATGTAATTATTAAAGTAGAATGGTTTGGTAAAGACCCTTCAAATCTTTGGATTTTACCGTCCGAACGTGTAACTATTTTACCGAGAGAAAATAACTTACAAATTAATGGTGGTTATAGATTTCAAAAAGAAGATACAATAGAAATTATCCCACCTGAAAACATAATACATATTAAAACAATATACCCATCTATATATTATAGACAGAATTTTATTTTAGGACAGCCTTATTTATTGCAACAAGCAGCAAGTGTAATTACAGCAGACAAATCCTATGCTGAATTTATTGCAAGGTATTTTCAATTTGATGCAATACCACCATTTGTTTTTAAGAATGTAAGAGCAGACGGTAAAGATATTAACAAAGAACAATTAGATTTATTCAAAAAAGCATTCAATGAAACATTCCCAAATTATAGAGCAACATCTGTAATACCAAATGGTTTGGATTTTCAAAGTTTAGTTGAAGTGCAAGAAATTAAAAATGCTTTAGGTACAAATCCAAGTGAAGAATTAAAGATTAGAGTTTGCGGAATATTTGAAGTTCCTGTAGGTGTTATTGATTCTACAAGTCTTCAAAATAAATCTAATTCAGACGCAATAAGAACCGATTTTATTAACGATACAGTCGAACCGATTATAGAAGATTTGGAAGATAGTCTAACACAATATTTCCAACTCTATTATCCTAATATTGAAATATTCCATGAGCCGATTAAATATATTGACAGTGAAAAACAAGCAAATAAAAATGTTGCTTATGTTAATGCTGGTATATTTACGAGAGATGAAATAAGAGAAGAAGAAGGCAAAGAACCATTGCCAAATGGAATAGGTTCACAACCTACAATAACAACCTTTAGTTTAGATTCTGTTATTAACCCTGTACAAACACAGCCACCTAATCAAAGTCTTAATACAGAGCCTATAAAGACGGTTTTCAAAGACTATTCTTTGATTACTGAAGATGTTAAATATGCACACTGGAAAAGGTATGTAAGACTTAATAAATCCGGTGCTAAGAAATTGACAGAGCCTTTAAAAAATGCTTATGAGGCTTTAAGAAAAGAAGTGTTAAGCAATTTAAATGCAAAGTCATTTAATCCTAAATTATTGCTTAAAAAAGATTCTGAATTATTCAATATAGAAAAATTCAAACAATTGCTTTTAGAGAATTGTTCTGATGAAATGAAATCTATAATTGAAGAGGCTTTTAAACAAGCATTAAAAGATTTGGGAGAAAATCCTACATTACAAGGATTTGAAAAAGAAATACAAGATTGTTTAAAACTATCTACAAGTAAAATAACTGAAAGTGCTGACACAACAAAGCAAGAATTATTAGATAAGATTAAAAAGACAATAGAGAATAATCCAAATCTGACTGAAACTGAATTAAAGGATAAACTAAAAGAAGTTGTAAATAATAAATTTGATACACTTTCACAAAGCAGGGTTGCTAATATAGCACAGACAAGTAGTACAGTTGCTAATGGGAGTTCACAAAGCAAGGTTTACACTAAACAAGGTTACGGTAAATTATGGATGTCCACAAGGGCATCAAATGTAAGACCTACACACAGAGCAGCAGACGGTCAAAAGGCAGATTCAAACGGTATGTTTCATGTAGGAAATGATGTTATGGCTTATCCGGGCGGTGGTTCAGTTGCTAAAGAAAATTGTTATTGTTATTGTGTATTATATCCTTACAAACTGAATTAATGGAAAAAAATACAACTATAAAAAATAGATGTTTAAGATGGATTAATGTTTTAAATCCATTTAAGGAAAATGATATAAAAAAGATTAAAAAGATTTATAATATATTAAAGGAGAATAAGATTGAAAAATGATATTGTTTTAAAAGCTCCTGATAAGAGAAAAAAATATTACATCGATAGTACAATAACTAAAAGAGCAGAGCAATATAATTTAGATGGTAAATTTGTTGATGTATATACATTTGTAATGAGTTCCGAAATTATAGACCGTTCCGGAGAGGTTGTTTTAATCGACGGTTTAGACACAACTAAATTTGAACTCAATCCTGTAATGTTTTATATGCACAATTCTATGGAAGAACCTATTGGACGTTGGTTATCGATTACTAAAACAGATAATCAATTAATTGGTACTTGCTATTTTAATTGTCTTACTGAAGAATCTTGTTTAGTTAAATCATTAGTAGATTGTGGTGATATAAAAGCAACAAGTATAGGTTTCAGAGGTAAAAAAGGAAGTTTCAAAGATTATAACGGACAACCTAACGTTTGGATTTGGGAACTTACCGAATTAGTAGAATGTTCTATTGTTAATATTGGTTGTAATCAAGATAGTTTAAGAATAAAAGAATTGAATGATTTGATATTAAAGTCCGGACGTACAATTTCATCTGCTAATGAAAAGGCTTTAAAGGCTATTCATGCCGATTTAACTAAGTGTCACCAAACAATGACTAATTGGTTTAAAGAAGTTGGAATGCCAATGGAAGAGCCGGAAGACCCTGAAGACATGCCACCGGAAGAAATGCCAATGAAATTTCAAGAACTTTTTAACCAAAAAGAAGCTGAAATCTTAGAATTGAATAATCAAATATCGGATTTAAAAGCTGAAAATAAGGCTTTGAGTGCGACTGTTAGAACATATACATTATTTGGAAATTGATAACTATTGTTTAATATTTATAAAGGAATTTAAAAATGGACGGTAAAGAAATTGAAACTATTGAAGTTAATAAAAAAGTATTGACTGATATAGTAGATGAATCGGTTTCAAAGAAACTTGCTGAAAATGCAGTAAAGCAAGATGAGGAAATCTTAAAACTTAATAACAAACTTGATTTAATTGCCAAAAATCAGTCAAGTATGTTAGATATGCCAAATGTTAAAGTAAATGAAAAAGACCACGCTTTAGCAACTTATTTAAGGGCTTTTGCAGTATCACAATTAGATAATATTCCAATAGATAAAGTGTTGGAAAGTTTCAAACCAAAATATTCTGATTCAAGTATTGCAAAGATTGAAAAAACAATGACTACAGGCGTTAATGTTTCAGGTGGTTTGTTAGTACCCGAAGTTTTAACAAGTGAGTTAATTCCTTATCTATATCCTAATTCAATTTTTAGACCAAACGGAGCTAAAGTATTAACTTTACCAAGAGGTAACGCTAAAATCAGAAAACAAACAGGCAAAACCACAGGCTATTGGGTTGATGAAAACACTGCACCTACAGCATTAACAGGGATTACATTAGGATATTTATATCTCAATGTACATAAATATTGTGGTATTGCTGATTTTTCTAATGATTTGTTAAGATATGGGGATATTTCTGTTGATTCTCTCTTAATTGAAGATTTGGGATTATCGACAGCCGAAACTGAAGATACGGCATTCTTATCTGGTAACGGTACAATCCACAGCCCAAAAGGTATTAAAAACTTAATGGACGCTGGTAATCAGTTCGCAATGACAGCAACCCCGACAAGTGCTAAAATCAAAGCAGATTTGTTAAAAGCTAAGTTATTAGTTAAAAAAGGATTAAAAGGAAATGTTAATCTTTTAACAAATCTATATTGGTTAGGTTCGGCTACTTTGGAAAATTCTTTATTATCAAGAGTAAATACTCAAGATTTCCCAATGGATTTTGCACAGCAATTAATGACAACTGGAGGCTTTTACGGAGCTAAATTTATTTGTAGTGAAATCGTACCCGACGATGAATTATATTTAATTTCAATGGATAAATTTATTATCGGTGACGGTTTACAAATGAATACTGAATTGATAAAAGACGCTGTTATTGATGTAAACGGAACTGTAAAATCCGGTGTTTCTCAAGATTTTTCAGTTATTAGATTAATCAAAGAAACTGATTGTGGTTTGAGGTATGACAAAGCAGTATCATTAATTACTGGAATTTCCGGTTGGTAATCGTAAATAATTTTATAAATAAATAGAAAGGAATTAAAATGTTACCTATTTCAAATGAGGGTGCTAAGTTCAAAACTGAATTTGGCGCTTTAATTGCTCAATTTTCATCTGCATGTACAGGGGACGCCGCAGGCACAACTTGCGCATGTATAGATAGAGTAAATTATCAGTCAATGAAATTGTCTGCATTGTTAGGGTTAAGTTTAACAACTGCCAAAACACTTACAATTGATTGTGATATTTACTCAAGTGATGACGCAACAGGTGTTACAACTGCGTTTACTAAATATATCACTGCTTTTGATTCTGTTGTCATAACAGCAACAGGAAATTCAGTGAAAGAAGCCGATATTGATTTGACCGGAGCAGGACGTTATATTTATGCTTTGTTTACTCCCGATTTATCGCAAACAACCGAAGCTGACACAGCCTCAATTGGTATTGCTTATAATTTGTGTGGTTCTGTTTTATTGCCTTTGACTTAATGTAAAACCTCGGAGGGAGGGACTTCAAACCTCCCTTTTATTAAGGAGAATTTATGTATTTAAAATATGAAAATAAAGAAGATGGGATTAAGATTAATGCAATACTATCAAATGCTGAAATGCTTAACGATGTTAAAGGTGAAACATTAGAATTAAATCTTAATTCAGATTATTCAGATAAGAATTTAATGATTTATCATAAACCTAAAATTGAATATTTAACCAAAGAAATAAAAAAGGATAAAGAATAATGCAAGATAAAAAATATAATTTATCAGTCATTGTATCTTATGACATTGACGATATACAGTATTTAAACGACTGTTTGGCAACAATTCCAAGTGGTTGTGAGATTTTACTTATTCAAAATATTGCAGTTAGTGACCCTATAAAAATATTAAGACCGGATTTTAATATTGAAATCAAATCTACAACTGAATTAAATAATGGAAGTGTTTTAATACAGGGTTGTTTATGGTATTTCAAAAATGGCAATGTAAATAATTTTAGTTTTAGCAGAGCTTTAAATTCTGCTATTCAGCATTGTACATCTGACTGGATTTTAAAACTTGACGCTGACGAAAGACTAACATTTCCAAAATCATTGTTAGACAGTTTAAAAGACATGCCGGAGAGTTTAGGTGGTTTGCGATGTAAGATAACAAACTGGTCTAAACATGCAACTATGGAGGCATCAGCGGCTTTTATGAGCGATTCTATTCGTTTGTTTAGAAACAATCCAAAAATCAGATGGAAATATCACGCACATGAAGAAATATTGCCCGCTTTAACATTGCATAGATTTTTAGTAGTCGATAGTCATTATCATATTTTCCATTTAGGGTATAGAGATGATAAGCAAATAATTGCAAGTAAGTTAATAAGAAACTTTTATTTGAACTGTAAAGATGTTTTAGATGAACCTGTTAATGTTCGTAATATGCAATTATTATATAAATCTTTAACAGCTTTAAAAGATTTGGGTGTTTTCCAAGAATTAAAGGAAAGTTTTAATGTCAATATATCTGGTAACTAACAGCGATATAAGAACTTATTTAAAAATGAGTACCAATTTAGTTACTCAAACTGAAACTTTTTTATCTGATTTAATTGAAGAAATTACAGGCAAAATATATAATGAAGTTAATCAGGATATATTAACTAAAACTACGGTATACCAGACTAAAGGAAATGGGTTAAATTGCTTAACACTTCCTAATTTTCCGGTACAAAGTTTATCAGGAATACGATATAAAGAAATCGGTATTGGTGACACTTGGAAATCTTTTTTAACAACTGATTATGAATTTGAAAAGGACGGTATAATCTATACGGTTTATTTAATCAATAATCTGTTTAAAGAAAATTATACTTATGAATTTACTTATACTTATGGTTATGCTACATGTCCTGCTGATTTAAAACTAAGTACAATTAAGTTAGTTGCGGAGGCTTATAAACAGTCGAATTACGGAGAGGGATATTTAGGAAAACAAAGTATTTCAGGAAGTTTAAACGGTGTGTCAGATTCAACAAGTTTTGCAGATGTTTGGAAACAAGAATTAAATACAATTGAGAATTATAAAATAATAGCATTTTGATATGGACTTTCAAGAAAAATTAGCAACTGTTATAATTAATTGGAAACATAGAATAGAATCCTTAGGTATGGAGGCTGGTTATTCTTTTAGTACCTATTTAGCTAATGAATTAAAATATAATTCAGCTGATGATAATTGGAAAAACAGCAAACCGGATAAATCAGATTTTAAACCGGAACTAATAAAAGCAACTAAAAGCCCATTTAAAGAATTGCAATCAAAGTCAGGCAATTTATTCAGAAGTTTTTTGCCACGTTCAAAAAATACTTTATCAAAGACTATTGTAACAGAATCAAAAGTAACTTTAACAGTTGGCAGTAAACTTCCTTATGCAAACATACATGAAAAGGGAGCGACTTTTACAGCAACTCCAAAACAAATAGGGTGGTTTTTGTGGGCTTCTCAAATGTATAATAATAAATATTTCTTTGCTTTATTTCTAAAAGCAAAATTAAAAAGAAGTTTCGTAATACCAGCAAGACCATATTTTTTTAAAGCCGTTGCTGAATTTGAGAAAAAAGGGATAAAAGAAGTCGAACAGGAATTTGTAAACGATTTGATACAGGCTTTAACATGAATAGAACATCTTATATCAAAAGTATGCTTAAAACAGGTTTATCCGGTTTATCGGTTCAATTAATTCCAAATTATGATAAGACTAAATTAAATGAAGGATTTATATATTTTTATATAGACAATGCAAATAAAAAAGATGTACAATCAGAAAGTAAATCGAACAAGGGATTAGTAACAGGCACAACAAGTGCAGTTATTGATTTCTTCAAATATCTTGATACAAATACAGATGAAGACACTGCTTATGATTTACTTTATGATTTTGTAGACGAAATTGAAATAGCATTAAGAAAAATAAAAGCTGATACTTTTACAAAAACAGGTCAAAACAGTTATATAGTCGATATAACAGCAATTTACGAAACTGATGAGCAATTAGTTTATTTACCGGAAACTGATTCTGTAAAAATAGCGGCTCAAATAAATATTAATATAGATTTTTACCAAAATAATTTGTTTCAATAAATGAAAGGTTTGTATTATGCCTCCAACAAATAGTTATTTAAAAGCAGGCGTCGGTGGTGACTTAGGAAGTGAAGTTGCTTACGCTTTTTTCATGTCAGACGCTGGTGTAGTCACTGCTACTCCAATTGATTTACCTATCTTAAAAGATTCTGACTTTAAAGCGGATACTCCGTTAAAAGATAAGAACGATGAGAAAGGTAATCCATATGCTTTCCCGGATGTCACAAAAGCAGGTGTAGAATTAATCCATATGCAACAGGACGCCGCCGCCAAGAATTTCATGCTTGACTTAGGAAGTCAAAAAGTATGTTTAGTAAAAGAAGTAATGGCTGTAAAAGTAAACGGAAAACAACAAATAGATATAGCTCCTTATTGTACTCCTGCTCCGAGTTTTGGAGATAAGAAACCGGGTGACGAAGGCAAAATGAGTTTTTCAGCAAGTCCGTTACCTGCTCAAATCACTATTGACTTAACACAGTGTACACGATTTAATATTGCGAATACTTGTGCAAGTTTGGTACTTGCTACAAATACAGTTGTAAGACGCTATGAATTTTAAATAAAACCTATATTCTAATTATAAATAATATTTACATAGGATTAAAATGAAAAATATGAAAGTTATTGATAACCATTTAGTAGATACAAAAGAATGGATTTCAGTTAATGGCAAAAAATATAAACCAATAATTGATTTTGAAAATGAATTAACATCAAAGCAATTTTTAAAAGTAAGGTCAATTACTGCTAAAGCGGCAGATAATCTTGATTTAAATAGTCAGGAACAAATGGAAAAATCAGATGAAATTGATTTTGAAATACTTGCATTAATCTATTTAAATGATAATGAAGAAACATTTAATTGGAATACTTATGAAAAAAGAGCTAAAGAATTTCAAGAAAATGGAATGTCATTCAAAGATTATAGGAAGGCAGCGGAACATCTTGAAAATTTTACAAAGTTTATAGCTCCGTCTATTCCGGTAGGTTTCCTGCAATCTTTGGGAAGAATAAACAAGGCAATGCAACCAACATAAAATTATTGGAAGAAAAATACGGATATATTCCGAACTGTTTAGAAAAAGCTCCTTTTGATTTTTATTTTGTCTTTGATTTAGTTGCTGAATTTGACCCTTTAAAATTTGATAAATTATTTGATATGCCTATATTTTGGGTGTTTACAAGTTTTGAACATAAACTTAAAATCATGGAAAGTAGAATATTTTGAGTGATATAAAAACTACAATTAATATTAATATTCAACAGGCTTTAGCTTCTTTGAAGTCTATTGAATCAAATGTTAAAAATGTATCAAATGATTTAAAACAAGGATTTAAGGCACACTTAGATTCACAACCTGCAATTAATAGCTTAAAGAAAATATCTGAAGAAGCTCAAAAAACCAAATCAGGTATTGGGAATATGTTCCAAAACATGTTAGGTGTTGCGGGCGGTATCGGTATTTCAAAAGGTTTGGGATTAGTTGTTGAGGGCATGTCAGGGGCTTTTAATTCGTTTAAGAATTATGAAGCAAGCCTTAAAGATATGTCAGCTTTAACTGGTGTAACCGGGAAAGATTTAGATGGTTTTGGACAGAAAGCTAAAGATTTAGCAGTCCAATTTGGTACTGGTGTAGTCGATAACATCGAATCTTTCAAAGGAATCTTATCTAAGTTTGGGCCGGATTTAGCTAAAAGTCCCGAAGCCTTAAACAATATGGCAGTTGCGGTAAATACATTATCGCAAGCGTCAGGGCTTAGTGCCAAAGAATCAATGAATGCTTTAACAACCGCTTGCTTACAATATGGTACGGATTTAACCAAGCCAATGGAAGCCTCTCAAGAAATGACTAAGTTTATGAATATCATGGCAGCAGGTGCTAAAGAAGGAGCGTCAGAAATTCCGCAAATTGCACAAGCGTTGGAAGTTTCCGGTGCTATGTCAAAAACTGCAAATGTTTCTTTTGAAGAATTAAATGCAAGTATTCAAGTTTTGGCTACACGTGGCAAAGTAGGTGCGGAAGCTGGAACGGCATTACGTAACGTAATGATTAAATTGAATGAAGGCAGATTTATGCCAAAAGATACAGCAGACGAATTAAAAAAAGCTGGTATTGATATAATTGCTTTAAGCGATAAATCAAAAACATTTCAAGAGCGTTTAGAATTATTAAAGCCTGTTATGAAAGATGATGCTTTAATTGCTAAAATGTTCGGTTCGGAGAATGTTGTAGCTGGTAAAGCATTGCTTGATAATACTTCAATGATAGGAGATTTAACCAAGAAATTAACCGGAACAAACACAGCATTCGAGCAAGCAGCTATTAAAGCTGATACATTTGAAGTTGCAATGGGTAAAACAAAAGCAATGGTTGAGGTTATCGGCTTAGATATGTTTAATGCAATTGCTCCGGCATTATCAAAAATCACTCCTATTATTTCAGATATACTAAAACAGATACAACCTGTAATGGTTATTTTAGGGCAGTTCATAGGAAAAGCATTAGAGCAAATTATACCTTTATTGAAACCTGTTTTAGATTTGGGCATGTCTGTAATTAAAATTGTTTTACCAGTAATTGAAAAATTCATTGCACAATTAGTGCCTGTTATTAGA
>JAEHJW020007373.1_pt1 | contig 27427 bp, 36 predicted proteins | sample 9271431 | NCBI WGS metagenome assembly JAEHJW02 | reverse complement strand
GGTTTTAAATATAATAATTTGGATTTGGCAGCTCATTATAAGTTTGCTCCAGAGCGCGGTTCAGCATTTGTAATTTTATAGGTCTGTATATTATGTCGTAAAAGGTATATTGTGCGACATATAGTATTTTTGAAAAATAAATTGTTTCTAGCAACCAACCTATTACCTCTATTTTAATGTGCTGTCTTTTCTACCTAAATTTAGTATAGCATATTTGGTTAACGGTATCCTGTGGAAAACTTTTTCTTAATAGCTTTGATCTTCTTAACCCTCCAATACCTCTTAAATATTGCTACTTTACTACACCCAAATATGGGTATTTTTCCTATTTCACTAAAAGAAAGACCCTTTTCATCGTGATACATAATAACGAGCCTATCTTTGTTTGTATCCGGTTTACGGCCTGCTCTTGACATATTCTCCCGAATTATACCCCATTCCCCGTGATTTTTCAAGGACCTCTTGAAGTGTTATTTCCCTTTTTTTAGGACGTCTCCTTTTTATTTCACCTATTTTGTATGGTTTCAGATTATCATCCACTGGACATCCATAATCATCAGTTGCATCTTTTATGAGAATAAGTCTCGTCTCAAACTCTCTCAAAATGTCATAAAACATTCTTGCGGCCCTTATCTCCCATATAATACCTTCCGGTGTATGTATATTTTTACTTACCATAAAATCTAACGCCACACCTTCGAACAATGGCTACAAGACCCTTGTCCGTTGATGTGGCGATGTGTTCCCCCTCTTGTGAGGAACACTAAAAATTATACACCAACAGAGTAAACCTGTCTTGTAGCCGAAAGTGGATAACTTATCCGCTTCGATTGGGTTTCCCCACAAGTTCGAGGAGAGCAAAAAAATTATTTTGCCGACCTTTCTCTGTAGTCCCTATGAGTTTTCAAAAATATTCCCCCTCGGGACTATATAATTATATAGTTATATTTTTGTGAGAAAGTCAAGAGAAGCATATTTTTTCTTATATTCTCTAGAATATTGCCGCATTCTTTCCATCTTGCATTTAAGACAGATATTTCTATAACTTTTTCCTTGTCTTTTATAGCTTCTTTCTATTGTCGAATGGCATAAATCACAAGTGGTTACTACTTTTCTTTCTATTCGGCATTGCTCTATTTTATAAATCAATTTTTCATCCATTCTTTTGATAATTTTTAGGAGGAAGATAATCATCTCATTGAAATCCATTCTCTTGATCCCCTAAGATTACAGATTGTTATAGCGGCCCGGATGTTATCTAAAATATTATTTTGAAAATTATAATAATATCCAAGTCTATTAAATTCCTCCGTCCATATGGAATTTATCTGAAAATATCCATAATCTGTTGTGCCGTTAGGGTTATTTCTTCTTGCGGAATAATCTAATGATCTGTTCTCTCCTCGTAATATTTTTTGAAAATCTTTGAATGAGCATCTCTTTGAACTTAAAATAACCTCTTCTTTAAGAGCCTCCATAAAACATTGTTTCTGTCGTAGATCACATCCTTGTGTAGTTGGCGCCATTGTTGCGTTCGGTTGGATGAGTAGTAAACCACTACTTATTGCCCCTACTGCCATAAGAACACCAACTTTGTGGATCATATAATCCATCAAATGGGAGACCTATTTGTATCCGAACATGGGTTAGGTTACAAATTAGTGATATAACAAGTATGTTATATTCCCCTTTTCAGTTTCCCGCCCCTCAAACCAAAATTTCATAGAACATCTGAACACCTAATATCTATTTAGATTGAGAGGTGAAAAACCAAACAAAAATAAAAGAACCAGTGAGGTTCCTTCTTTTTCACCTAAATCCTATCTATTTAATTGTGTATTTATTATATCAGAAATAAAATAATATTCAACAGAGTTATCCATAATAAAGAGGCACCTCTTGAGATGCCTCTTATCTACGTTTCATCCTTTTTAGCCTAATCAGAAGTTCTATCACTTCTTCCAACGACAAATTTCCAAATATTTTATGCCAGAATATATGCCGATCGATATCTATTGTGAGTAGATTTGATGATTCCATTCCTCCTCCACGCGATTTAGGAAGGAGGTGGTGTCGGTTCTTGTGTTTCATTGTTTTTTCCTTTCTCTGATAACTTCTTGTAGTACGCCATCCAAAATTCAGCTTCCAAATCTATTAAATCAGTGAGTTCTATGACGACGAAATTAGGCTCTCCGCAGAGGATACACTCGGCTTGAATTACGATTATTTCTTCCTTGAAGAATAAGTCATATTCCTCGATTTCAAGCGACCCTCCGCAGAGTTCACATTTCGCCTTTATCCTAAGATGAGGGTTTTTATTTTCCATCACACACCTCCTGATTATATGTTTGTTTGTCGGCGAGTTTTGCTTCAGTGAAATGACAAGCGGGACACTCGAGCCTTAAAAGTCTTGAATTGTCGCTTACATATTCATCTAAAACGACTAATGCTTTAACTATCTGTCGGCATTTGAAACAGAGATGTTTTTTCCAGTATTTCATCTTAATCCTTCCTTTCTTCATACTTATATTTTTTATAATCGGATGCTTTTATTAAGCGTTCCTGTTCTTCTTTGCAGTTACTGCATTTAGCCTTTATTCTCATCCATTCCATTCCTGCAAATTGGAAAGAAATTATCTCGGCGGCAGTAAATTTATGACATTTCCTGCACCAGAAATTACGGATATACATATGACGCTCCTTTCAGTGCGGTTTGTTAGTATTATATTGGGGCTCAATCCTTTCTGGGGGTGGGCTCCCTTTTGTTAATGAACTGGGCACTGGAGGTTTGGTTTCGGATTATTTCTGGCGTTACGGCTTTTAATAGCCGTGATAGGGATGACTCCCCCGCCTATTACCCGTGGATGCGGGGAACTAATCCAGGGCCTTCCACCCACGGTATTTTTAAGGAATGGTATTCCAACTCCATCCCCGAGCAACCCTTTTTCGGTTGCCGCCACAAACGCACTCTCCAGTGCTCAATTCACAAATATGTTTTGGTTATATGCTTGATTCTGTTATGTTCACGTAATCTCTTAATGCACGCCAAACTCTCTCAAGGTCGATAACATCTTTTTTGTTGTGATCTAAAATATAATTTAGTGATTTTTTATCTCCCCTGCTTCCCCCTACCCAATATTTATATTCAATATGTGTTTTATTAGTTTCGCCGAAAATTGTTTGGCAGACAGTTTCTAATCTATTGGAATTGAGTTTTAACTTGTCTTTAGCCCATCTCCATGTATCATCAAAGGCTAGTGATTTGTAGGGGGGGAACTTAACGCCATCTATTAAAGCCCTTGTCCGGATGAAGGGAAGGTCAAATTTTCGTCCATAGTGAGCGACAATGCGATCAAATTTCAACATATCGGTCACACATTTTTCAACCAGTCCCTTATCCGGTTTATCTACTGGATATTTCTTTATGTCCTCTTGGTTTATGGTTCCACTTAAGATTTGATTCGAGTTTCCATCTTTAATACAATACGTCAACATAAAGCCGAAATTAGCCTCAAGATTTGTAGCCTCTATATCGAGAAATCCAACCTTTTCAATCTTGTCGGGGTGGTCTTTCTCATAGCAGGTATAATGCTCGAGATAATTATGACCGTGTTTGCAATAATGATTGTGTAACCACACAATCTCACCTTTTTTCATCCGGTGGAGAGGAGCTTTCATAGTTATTGCTGAGGAGGTTGATTCTGGGTTGTAATTGATTGGTCAGCAAAAGCTACCAGAACACCTACAACAGCTACAACGGCCGCAAAAATATTTTTAGCTAATCCAGATGGCACTAATTCAGCCACCGCTCCCTGGGCTAAAATCTGGCCCAACATATGAAGATATAATCTTGTTTTAGCACTCATATCTTTGTAATAAGGTTTAATCCGACCTTTAATATTTGGTAATTGAAAAATAGCCATAAAATCTCAACCGTTAAAGCGCTTATCAACCCGAAAATAATAAAAAAGTAATTTATTAGTTTATTCATTCTCTCTTTCATCAGCATCTTCTTTGGATATATTGCATTCAGGACAAAAATCACCAGTGGTTTCAGCACCGCAGAACCAGCACGTCCATAAATCATTAGGATCTTCCTCTAAATCTTCCAGTCTTATTTTTCTTGGATATATCATTAAGAGTTACTTTTGAAACTATTTATTAGATTAATAATTGAATACGCCATTTTTCTTACTAATGGATTTGGATCTGTTAAGATAGCTGCCTGCCAATTTGGCATGTCGACTATAGTTCCTATTTCAAGAACAAAAGGAGGAGTTATGTATTTTTGGTCTATAAATTTAACAGCATATTGGTCATTAGGATCTGCTGAGTCTAAAACTCTGATAGATGTTTCGTCATATCCATTTGCTATTACAAAATGTCCATAGAGCGCATTCGTAAACGTAGGATTATTTGTTCCCCAAAAGCCGTCATCCACTTTTATAAGCAAGATAACTATTGCATTTTGCTTGATTAGGCTTTTAATGCTCTGAAAATCTATGTTCCAGCTGAAACCATATTTAGATATAATTTTGGTCCGGGCATTATCATCTATAGTAGGAGTTATGGCAGACAAAGAAGAATATGTATCAAGAGGAAGAGTTATATCATTTCCTAGAAGTTCAAAATCGCAAATTCCATAGCTCTGAAGACTCTGTAAAAGAGAACGCATATCAGTCCCGTTTTCTAATGGAGTCTTATCTATCAGATTTTTATCTTTGATCCATAAGTAGCGAGGAGAATATCTTTGAATTTGATTTAAGTTCTCTATATGTTCCAAAATAGCTTTTGCGTGAGAGGCGGCATGTGGGCCGCAAGAGGGCGTCTGGCCTTGATAATTTCTTTGAAGCCATGAATAGTCTGGTAAATATACATCAAGTACTGGCGTGGACACACCTCCATAAATTTTTAATTTATCTAAATTTATATCTCTCTTATCTTCTGATCTTTCTAATGCTCCTAAATCGATATTAATAAAATTCATAAATTGGTTATTTTTACTATGTTTTTTCTCAAGATTTTCATCGGGCGTCCATATTGGGTTTCAATACCTTCTTCATATTCAATTACATCTGAGGCTAAAACGAGACTATTTTTATCTTTGGCGACGACATAACCAACACTTTCAACAACTACATCTTCTTTGGCATACTCTTGGAGTTCCTTCTCAGAAAACCATGACTTTGTTTGGTTTTCGTTGGCATCAAGCCAGGATATTTTCTTTAGCTCTTTCATTGACCTATATTGATATTTAGAAAAATGGCAAGCTGTTTAAGCATTTCTTCATCATTGGTAAAGACATACGCATTTCCTTTTATGTCTTCTATAATCCAACCTCCGTTATTTGTTTTCTTAATGGTGAGATACATAAAAATAAAAACAGACCCATTTCTGGGCCCGTCTTTTGTTATGATCAGGGCTAAACTTTATTAAATTATATCTATATTATACATACTTTTATAATAAAATCAAGCGTTTAGTGGTTTTTAGAGAGGTGGATAACTACTTGCATTAAGTTAACGTATGGTTTATCATATAAATATGAAAAATAGGATTTTGGTGATTGTTATCACCTTAATAGTAGGTATGGGTTTGTGGAAAACTACACCTGTAAAGGCCGCGAGTCTTTCCGATAGCCAAATTTCCTCGATTATTTTACTTCTCCAAGCATTCAGGGTAGATCACGCAACCCTTATAAACGTATATAATGCCTTAAGAGGGCCACTTTCTTCTATTCAGCCATTATCTAATCAAACTACACAAACGCAGTCTACGGGGTCTTCTAGCGCTCCCCAGACCACTTTTTATGCAACTTCCACAGCAGTAAACGCACCCACTATTCCTTCTACCTCTACTCAGACTTCCACTATTCCCTCAGTTATAGCCACGTCTTCACCCTCTCCTTTAGTGGATGTGGATATACATCAAGTTTTAGGGGTGCTTTCGTGGAATGCGCAACCTACAAATGCTCATATTGACAATCTTTCCCCAAATAAACAATACGTCCCTTTTAGAGTAGACGTATCAGTTAATGGTATTACCCTTACAGACCCAGCTTTTCCGGATGGCCAGTTTTGGGGAATAGGATTCACTGGATGGAAAAATCTAACTCCGGATACTAGCTATCCATTTACAATTCATCTTCAAGGTTCCAACTGGCAGTCAGATTATAGCGGTACATTCAAAACAGCTGCTATTGGAAAGGATAACTTACAAACGATGATTATCAAAAATTAGATGAGAATTTTTATTACAATAGCATTACTTCTACTTGGTTGGTTTATAATCTATGTTTCTTATCCCAGTGATCCTTATTCATCTCATTCGATTCCAGGACTAATTCTGGGACTCGCAGTTATAATTTTAGGGATAATTTATGGATCAAAAACAATCCTCAAAAAAAGACAATAGTGGGATGTATCGCAACAGTCTCCCCCTTTTTGCAGTTATAACAGTTATTCTTTTTGTGAGCGCTTTATTTTTTCCACCCATTGGTATCCTAGGAATACTGATGTTTGAGGGAATAGGAAAAATCCAACGTGGATGAGACTAGATGAGACTATTTTTACCCGATTCCACCTCACGAATGGATAGTTCTCTGTCCATGTTGACGGCTTCGTCTGGCACTATAACAATCGGCGCAACGACAGGGAGCGGTTTTCTTCCCTTCTCGGTGCTGTATTGCTTGGCGCAAAGTAGCGAGGAAGTTGGATTTTTTCATTTTGTGAGTATATCAACTTTCGCCTGTAGGGTATCTGCTTTATCAAGAAGATTTTCATAAGAGGCACGAGTTTCACCGAGAGTTTGAATCTCAAATATCCCTATAGTCGCAAGCATCAACATAAACCCAACAAGTAAAACGATAACCGCTAAATGGAGTTCGCCCTTTAATCTTTCGACTTCCTGATCGACATTACCACTCGTCCCTTTTTCTACCCTCTTTTTACCGCTCTTATCAAGAAGAAGGCTGGGGAGTGCGGCGTATGTTGCCTTTTCTATTTTTTTTATTTTCTTCACAATTTTTCAAACAATTGATAGGGGTAGATTTTCATTTCTCCTGTTTTAACGTTTACAAAAATTTTGACTATATATCCATAAGAAGTATTAAAAGTACCACCTTGACCCGTAGGATTGGGAGTAAAGCCAATGAACGAAAAATAACCACCTACGGCCTGCCATTCCTGTTTTGTATTTAGAAGGTTTCCTAATGGGGTCTTATTTAGTTCATTGAGTTTCGCCCGTATTTTTTGTGAATCTTCCATATTCTTCTTATATATTAGATTATACAACTTTTTGAGTATTTTCATATTATGTTTATAAGGGATAGGCGTCGACTATTTTATTCTTACTTTAATTGAGGGTTTATTCTGTTTTGGAATCCTAATAGGAATACTATTCTGATTTACTACATTTGCACGTGAGGAAAAGAGTGAAGTATGAGCAAGTTTTATTGCATTACTCAATTCATTTACTTTTTCTGCGCTTAGTCCAACGCCGTTCAGAAATTCTCCGACTGTTCGTGGAGAAGTCGTTAAAAGTGCCATTGCGTATTGAGGATGAAAGAGACCAAATAATTCAAGTCCTTTTGAAAAGATTCCTCCTGGAACCCAGTTGTGAGCTTTAATTCCAGCCGCTAATGCTTCTATATCTTTTCCGCTTATTTGACTCATTTCTTTCAAGAGAGCGTTTCTCATATCTTCGTCGTTATTGGCTACTTTAAGAATTTTATTTAGAATGGTTTGGGGTTGTGCTGTCCCTCCAACATTCAATTGAGATTTTACTTGTTTCATCAAATTACTTACTTTCGCATAGTTTGCGTCTGCTTCGGCAAATTGAGGTATCTTTTCCCTTAGATATGTTTTCATCTGAGAATCAATCCCATAAGCAAATCTCTGGAAATTACCAGATGAAGATTGTTTCGGGTAATCGCTTATGAGATTTTCGAGATTGTTTATTCCTTCGGGACTCAAGTTTGTCCAATTGTTTATTTCATTCCACATCTGCGACACTTTAGTTTGTTCATTGAGTGGAATAGTCGAATTAGTAAAAGTGAGTTTTCCATCTTCTCCTATAGATCCCCCGAACTTTTGAACTTGAGATGAAAACATATCTCTTAAATCTCCCTGTGAAAAAACTCCATTTGTTAGAGTTCCTTCTTTTGCACCATTTACTAGCATTTCTTCTGGTGTGACTAATCTTTCATTTCCGCTTGCGAGATTGGGATAGTTTTTAGCTATATCTTCCTGCGCCGAACGATAATCATTCAGCTGATTTTTGCGAAGATTGTTATAAGCATCTTGCATCGTCTTAACTAATCCTTCTTCGGTTACCTCTCCGCTTCTCATTGCATTGACTGCGGTTTCATTACCATTCAAAAATTCTTTTGCTGTACCATATCCTATTCCACTCGTATTTCCGAGTACCCCTGCGGCAACATTCCCTATTCCCTTCGCGGCGGTTTCTATGCCACTACCTATCGCATTAAATGGATTAGCAAGTTCACTTGCTTTAGTTGCTATTTCACCTGCTTTTGTCAGATTACTTACATCCGCCACCTCTCCTAACTTTCCAGCTAATGCTCCCGCGCCTCCAAGAACAACAGAAGCATCAGCGGCAACTCCTACTGGATCTTTATATAAAGTATTGAGAAAATTATCTACACTTCCATATCTATCTCCTAAATAGTTTACGAAATTATTAAAAGTTTTTAGTGACGCTTGAGAAGGCACGTTATTGGTACCAGTAATTGCATTGGCGGCCGCCTCTACGCCGCCGAATGCCAATTTACCGAGATTAACAAGAGTATTTTTATCAAGGTTTGTATTGAAAACATTAGCTATACCGGAGATAGCTCCTCCGATGAGATTTCCTCCTGATGTAATAATATTTCCTAAAAATCCTCCTACCGATGGACTTTCCGTTGGATATCCTTCCAGTTGATATCCTTTAGACACCAGACCATTCACAATATCCGCCGGTTGAATGCCCTGTGGAGCGTTGGCAATCATACTTTTTACTTCATCTTTAGAAATGAAGTTTGAGGGTTGCTGTGACTGCTGTGGTTGCGAAGATTGAAGCGTTGGAATTTGAGGTTGAGGGGGCTCGGGGGGCTGAAAGGGTTGAGCTGGTGTCATTTGTCCCGTTGGCGACAAAACACCCGAAGCAAAAGTATTCGGGAGTGCATCGTTTTGGCCCACCGTTTGTGGTGTACCTACATTAGAAACGTTTGATGTAGGAAATGTTATCGGATTTGTCTGTTCTGGATTCATACATATTTAATATTTCTAGTATCCTAAAGAGTTAAGGTATTGCATAGTCGGATCGTTCATATTATTTGGATTAGCAGAAATTTGATTAGGGTTTGTAGGAACTGATTGGTTTGGTAACAGTTGATTCTGCCACTTATTGAGAAATGATTGGACTATAGCTAATTTATTTTGGGCGGTTTCAAGATTATCGTTAATTGTCGGCAAGTTAGAAGTGGCAGTATTTATTTCAGCCTGATTCAGTCTGAATCCTGAACCGGAACCGCCCGCAAGGGCCTGAATAGCGTTTATAGCAGTATCACGATAAGTCTGGAATGAAGAAAGTATTTGGTTAGTTTGCAAGAAGCTCTCTCCAGGGTTGATGCTCAACCCTTTTAATCTTCCCCAGAAACCACTTCCTAAAATTTTTGGAAGTACCTGACCCATTTGCTGGAGGTTCTGACTCGTTACATCTATTGAACGCATCTTCCCCACTTCATCTCCTGTCAATATCGGAATATTTGATTGCGAAGAGAATGTCTGTGCGTAATTCTCAAAGTTGGAAGGAATCTTATCTTGATTTAGATATGGTACCCCATTAGAGGTTGTTTCAAGTGCAGGTTGAAGCTGAGCCGGAATATTAGACTGTTGACCATTACCCACGTAATGATTGGACAGCCATTGGGCAGTATGGTCTATACCATCCTGTATTGTGGCAAACTTTACAGGTGTTCCATTGGCCATTGCTTGATCAGAATTGCCATAGTTTCCAGGATTATTATATCTAGAACCAGCGCTTTTATCTGTACCAAGTTGTGTTTCTTGCTGGAGAATGGCAGTTAAAGCTTTTGGAGAAACTCCATAAGTAGAAGAGGCATCGTATATCATCTGTCCAGTGATTGGCGAGTTAGATTCAGTCTGATTTATATAATTCTGAATCTGAGTTGGGGTGCTCATTGAGGTTGGCATTTGAGTTATTAAGTTAGCCAAATTATTTCCATACTCTGGATTTGAGGCATACGAAGAAATATCATAACCCAAGATATTGTTTCCGTTCACAGTCGGGACCGTAGAGCCATTATTCTGGAGAGATGATATATTATTACTTGTTCCGAATCCTGTCTTAAGAGCATTGACTGCCATTCCATAAGCAGTTTGATAATCTGGAGCCTGCCCGCTTGAGACAAAGGAGTTGGCGAGAGAAGCCACATCAGCAAGCGATGGAGCGGTAAAACCAGAACCCTGATACATCACTTGGCCGGTTGGAGAGACAAGAGAAGAGCCAGGATATAAAGATTCTGGTTTAACTAATCCTCCTATCGAAATAGCCCCCTGAAGAGCACCTTGAGCTGCTTGTGCTCTAATTTGTCTATTTTGTTGTTCAAGCCCCAGTTGAGTTGAGGCTATATTTTCGGCGTTTTGGAGATTTTGAAGATTTACTTGATTATTGAACTCAAGTTGTGAGGCACGTCCCGTACTTAAAACCAATGGTCTCCCTACTCCGTATTGATTGAGTTCTCCGGCCGTTAGGTTGGTTCGGAAATTCTGGGCCCTCTGGATTGAATTGATTAGATTACTTTGTGCCTGAAGTTCGCTCTGATTTTGTTGAGAAGCTTGCTGATAATTACTTAAATTCTGATTTATGGAATTGAGAATATCTGCATAAGTATTCGGGCCGCCAGTAAATGACGAAAGATTATTTTGTGGAGAAGGATTGATAGATATACTGGAGGTTTGTGGTTGTGGTTGTGTAATAGTATTCTGTTTGTTTATAAGGGACGCCACGTATGAAGTTGGAAGTTGAACATACTCCGAAGGGATATTTGGTGTTTGTAAGGCGGAAGGATTGTTAAGCTTATTACTACTATTTTCCCCCGGAGTCGTTGGGGTGTATGTCATTGGCCAGCTATTAGAAAAATAAGAAGAAGGTGGGGCAACCTTATTTTGTACGTTTACTCCTGTTGGAGAAGTAGTATTTATATTCCCAGCTCCTATGCCAGTCGGCCCACTCATATCTATTGGAGGAGTAGGTGAATTAGGAAGATACTGCGTAAGAGGATTTGAATTTTGATTTGTTGATAAAAAACCTTGAGATATAGCCATAAATAAAAAAAGGACTCCTTTCAGGAGTCCGTCTGTTCATTAGATTGGGACTTAAATTATTCTATTTTACTAATTATAACATACTTTTTAAGGTTTATCCACTATTGAGTAATAAATCTCTATTCTTCTTATGATAGCGGCATTTTTGCTTATAGTAGAATGATTAAACAGCATAGAAATCCAGAAATCAGATATATCAGCAATTGACCCCATTCTTAACGTACAGGCTTTGAATGTTATTGCTTCGGGATGAGTGAGAGAACTTATGGTATAGTTCAGAAGATCCGTAGAAGAAGTCTGAGAACCATATAATGACATTATTACTGATGAATCGGTAGTGAATTGCGAGAAATAGACTTTAATTTTATCTATAGTAGAACGATAAGGTAATTCCATAAGACCACTTCTAAAAAAAGAACTCGTAAGATAGCCGCCACTTCCATCTAAATAGTATATTCCATAAGTTCCACTGAAATTTCCTCCTATATATAATCTATCGGAGTCTATATTACTCAATAGACCAATTGAGGTCGCCTCATTTGTACCGTTGTTAGCATCATAAGGTTGATGTACACCCCCGTTTTGGCCAAACACAAGCGCATTTATGGGATATCTGGTGCTTATTGAACCATTACCCCATACGAGATTGCCATTATATAAATCAACACTTCTCGGATCGGGGGAAGTACTAATTATTGAAGTAGATGATTCATAAAGAGTAGCTAACTTCGATACGCCGTAAGCGATAGGAAGGTATTTGACTTTGGTAGTTCCGTTTCTTCCTTGAGTAAAAGCATAAAGAAAATCTTGATTAGATAAGGCTGTGATCCGATAGTCATCAGCATCATACATATAATTGAAATCTAAACTCGCACCATCCCATAAGATAACCCTGCTTTCTGATTTAATGGTATTAGTTGTGTATCCGGTTCCGGTCTTTACCGCAGCAATTGCTATATAGTTCTGATATTTACAAATATCAACAGCTACCCATCCCACTCCAAGATTCAAGGCATATGGATTGTAGATGCCATTGGTATAAGTAGCCGTAGCTTGTCCATCATATGAACCAATATATTGTCCATTAGTGAAATAAAGTATTTTATCTGGCCCTTCGCAAAGTCTAATTGGTACCCCTCCCTTAGGATTATCGATTCCCGTAAAGTAAGTAGTAGATAGAAAATCATCGCTGACAAATGTCGGAGTCCCAGCAGATAAAGAAGCCATTCCAACGTGTCCAGTACCACTATCTTTCCAAGAATAAAAAATCATCGGAATTTGAGTACTGCTCTGCGATCCTGTATAAAATATAATGTCTTCACCCCAATAACCAGTTGTCCCTATAGTTGTGAAGTTATTGCCTAATCCAGCAGTAATGTCTCTTTTAGTAGTTATTCCCCCACTTGGTGTTCCATAGACTATTCTTGGCGCTATTCCAGATAATCCCCCTAGCATAAAGTAATAATTTCCACCTGAAACCGAAACATCGACAGCTACAGCTCGGGGTAGAGAATTAATATAACTACTCGTGTCTGCTATAGAACCAGAATTAAATACCTCAACCGGAGCTATGTGGCCTATTTTCTCTTTTCTAAAAATAGAAGTTCCTCCAGCAACTGTATATTGGTTTTGTCTTCCCTGTAGAGCATTGGAGGGATAGCCCCAGTAATCAGAAATCATACCACCCATTGGTGTTTCAATAGCTATCATGGCTTGTTTTGTATTTGGTTTGGGTTGTGTAATTTTTAGATCCATCTATTTATACTTTCATAAGTTTTTATAAGAAAGAAACTTGTCCGACGTAGTAATAACCATTTCCTCCAGCACCGGAATAAGAAGTCCCAAGACCCCCCGTAACCGTAAAGGTCGCTGTATTTGTAACAGTACCGAGTGTAAGAAAGACAAATACTCCTCCTCCGCTTCCTCCAGTGTCAGCATAGGCATTTGAACCACTACTAATTCCCGCTCCTCCATCAGTACACGATCCTCCCCCTCCCGCGGAATAGGAACCTGTACTTCCAGATGCGACAGATTGTCCGTTATTTCCTTTCGCCCAGAATGTAGAAGAAACATTTATATTGCCGACTGCTTCTATATACAAACAGCCCGCACCAGTAGGGCCACCAGTATTTTTACCAGCTCCTCCTTGTGCCCCGCAATATAACGGAGGCGTATTGAACTCGCCTATTGAAGAGGTATTGCCTACCCCTATTCCTCCCAATGATGTAAGTTGCCCTAAGGTTGTTCCCCAACTATTACCTTGCCGAGGAGAAAAAATCAAACTTGTGCCAGAACCAGCAGAAGAACCAAGAGAAGCGAGATTTATCACCGGCGAAGTGCTCGATGTTATGGTTACTGCACCGGTACACCTAAAAATGATTATCGTGCCGTTGGCATGAGGATTAATAAAAGCCAAAGACCCAGTTCCTGTTATAGAAATTGACGAGTAATTTTTAATTACAACCTGATTGCTTCCTAAATCTATCGTAGTTGTGCCCGAAGAAACACTTAAAGCTCCGTCGCTTCCAGTACCTCCCCAATTTCCCTTAACACCAATTTTCTGTGTTTGCCATGCATCATTTGCGTAAATATAGAGCCAGTAATACGAGCCATCAAAGTAGATAGTTCTATAACAACCAACTTGCCGTGGGACAAAAGTAGGTTTCGTAGTTGTATAGGGAATATTTACTAATTGCTGAATGACAGCATCTTGAGTCGGATTCCCTACCGGTGTTATTGATATTTGTAATTGATTTTCATCCATTCTAATTTGATTTAGTCTGATTTGCCGTTCATACGTCCCTTTAGATAAGCCAATGTATTGTTAGCGTCATCTTGTTTTTTACAAATTTCTTTTAGAGAAGTTTCAATCCTAGTCAAAGTTTCGTTCATCTGTGGAAGTTCATGGAGATGATTTTCTGTTAGTAATTTTAGTGTTATAGGCCTACCCTCATCGTCTATTTCGGGCTCCGTCTCTTTTTTATTCTTATTTAAGAGGTAAATAACATAACCTATCGCTACAATTACTAAAAGTTGTCCTGGCGTCGCTGTCGTTCCCAAAACCTGTGCTATGTTGGCAAGAATATCAAGCATAATCAGTTGGAATTTATATTTTTAGTGTCAGATGATTTGTTTTGTAAAGTAAAACTATCGGAAGATTTATTTTGAGTAGTAAAATTTATATCGGCTGATTTTGGTTGTCTTCCCCACAAAGGAAGATTCGCAACGAAAGATACTGTCCTTGAAGCACCCCTAAGAACGCTTGCGGTGAGTGTTCTTACATACACCTTCATAGCTGCTAGAGTAGTATTTCTACTGGCCCCTCTTAATATAGAATCAGTCATTGATCGTTTATAAGAAACAGTACGTCCTACGCTAGAAGTTCTTGAAGCGCCATTCATAATAGAAGCCGAAAGAGCCACAAGAATAGCATTCATGGTCGCTAACCATCCCTTTAATGTTTTCCTCTCCACCATTGTCCAGAGATGATATTGAGAAATTTCCTGCGCCGAGAGAGCACGCGATAAGACCGCGACTTCGTCTATAGAACCATTCATAAACGCCGGTGATAAGTCTTCCCCTATATATTTGTTCCCGGTGGTAATATTAGGCGACATAGTGGACGATGCTTCAAATACGCCGTCTGTGTATATAGAGATTGTGCCGCCGGAATTGGTGGCAGTAAGCATATGCCAATTGCCGTCGCAGATATTTATAGAACCTGCCGGGCCAGCGACTTGAGAAAGGTCGAATTCGTGATGATTGGAGATGTTAATGAACATATTGACGCCAGAATTAGCTGCACCGCCTCCAAAAGCAAAAACTCCCTTTCTGGTTCCTGTAACTGACGTTTTAATCCACGCATTAAGCGTCCAGTTGCCCGTGCCAGTAAGTGGGACAGAACTTAAACTGATGACACTTGATGTTCCATTAAAATTAGCTCCCTGACTGAATTTGCCGTATGCAGGACTATAAGTTACTGCCCCATCAAGACCGTTATTTCCGTTACCGGAATTATCTATTGAAGAACCATCTAATTGCCAATAGCCTAAAAATGTCGGATCTCCCGCAAAAAACCTCCCAAAACTGCCTTTGTAAGGATTAAAGAAAGGAACTGCCATTATCTTTTATGCTATTGTCTTGTAATTGCGGACGACTAATACCGCGTGATTTCCAGCTGTACTATCAAGTGCCGCACCAGACGCATTATAAACGCCTATACTGAACTTTTGAGGTAATTCCACACCCAAATCTTCAAGATTAAAAGTTTTTTGATAGGTTGTTGCATTAGCTATCGTTGGAAGATAGCCAATAAGTTTTGCACAGACGGGCGTATAAGCGGCATCAGTTCCTCCAAAAGCATCATCATAATTAGTGCCATCAGCCGACCCAATGAGATAAACTGATACGTAGCCAGTCGCTGATACACCTGACGCTCCGGTTTTAATCTTTACAAATACTTTAGCCCACGGATCTTTATTCGTCGTATTATCAACTGAAGTTGCGGCACGTCCTGAAGCAGTAGCTAGAGACGCTAAGGTAATCGTAAGTGTATCAGTCGTTTCGTATGCTTGTTTTATGCTTGCCATATCAGTTTATAAATTAACGGTCCAAGTAACTTGAATATTATCTCCGTTCCCTAGAGTAGCTGAGGAGGAAAGATTAGCCTCGACGAAAAGATTACCCCCAGAAATCGCATCAAAAAGAGCCGCAGAATTAACGGTCTGGGCCCCCGAAGCCGTCCAAGTGTAAGTAATGGTATAAGAAGCGGCACCATCCAAAGAAGCTGGGGCACTATATCCCCCCACAGTTCCAACGTGCCTCCCTAATCCATTTAAGGATATTTCTCCAGAAAGGGTTGTATCGGTTGCGGCTGGAGTTAGGGTATTTGCTGAAAGAGCTATATTGATTGGCACCCCCGGAGTAGTTAAGGAACCAAGGTTTGAGCCAGAAATCAGATACGTTATGAGGGCCGCTCCAACATTTACTCTTGAGTTATGATTTGGATCTATTATTTCAACATTGCCGTTTTTTCTTATAATAACTGCCCCTAAACTTGTGTGAATAGGGTATGAAATCGTCGCTTGTATTTTTTCTGTTTTATTCATAAATAAAAAATGGGCACCTTTTGGGTGTCCGCCGTATGTTCTGGTTTGGACTCGACTTTGTATTAGGCTTAGTTTTAGATTTAGTTCATTCTATTTTACTAATTATAACATCTTTCTCTATTATTTTCAAATTTATGCAAATTTATGTGAAATGATTGGCTAATGGTGTAGCGAACATAACTTGATCTGAGTCTCTTAGAGGATAGTATTCTCTCATTCGACCCTCTATTTCTTGAAGACGTGGCCATAGTTGAGCGGCTATATTTGGGGCATTCACCGAGCACCATTCATAAGAAGCACCAATAGGAATATAAGGTTGGAAAGGAGTATCTATACCTAAAGTTTTAGTCGTGTCACTATATACAAATTCGGAAGGTTCGCGAGTAAATTCTATTCTCATTTGTGCACCCGCCGCGACTTGAGTCGTAGTCGCCATCGGGTAAAGGAATATGGAATTAGCCTTAACATCAAAGAATGGATGGGTAATATCCGAGAAGTGGTTTGCGTCAGTAAGAGTTTCATTGCCCAACCCATCGGAATAAGCTCCCGAATCGAATGGCGTTGCCTGATACCAGTTAGTGCCATCATACGTTACATCAACTCTTTTCAATTTTAGAAACTTCAAAGTAGCACCTAAAGGATAGTCCCGTTGGGTAGCTATTAAATTAGCTGTAGCTGTTGGGTATGTCGTTCTTGTAGCTGTTGTGCGATCTGTGGTCCCTATATCATCCCAATCCCAATCAGTTTGAGCGGCCAAAACAATAGTTACGGCTTGTTGATACCAGGAGTTTATAATCCCAGTAAATTGTTTAAGTAACGTGGCATTTCCAGAAATTCCGCCATCTCCTAAAGCACATGAGATTTCGCATCTTTGTATGATACCGTTTTTATTAGTTGTGTCTGAGAATGCTAGGGCCATAGAAATAAAAAAAGGACTCCTGAAAGGAGTCCGCCGTTTTTAGGGTAAGACTTTAACTTATTCTATTTCACTAATTATATCACCATTTAAGAACTTCTGCAAACGTTCTCTTTTATTCACGTGCCAAGTTTCCCAATCTTCTGGTCTGCCACCACAATGCTCTTGGCTGTATCCTATGCAGACATTTCGACGATCTATGATTGTTGGATGTCCGTTTTGTTCTGCTTTATAAGACACATATTGATTATCTCCTCCATAAAATTTATCCATATCTTCATTGTATCTAGGCATGAAATTTCGAGGACAAGAAGCCCAATTAGATTCCCAATATGAGTAATTAACTTTCGCATATTCTTCATCACCAAAAACTCTAAAATCAGTCTCTGATATTCCTTCTAGACCATTTTTAGCTTTGTGGCCCACCCCAGTTATCATAGCGTTGGGAAAAAGTTGATAACTATCCCAAAACCTCTGAAGACCATTCGAAGGAATCCAAATAAAATCTTGAAGAAAAACCAAAAGCTCGCCCTTCGCCTTATCGAGACAATCATTATATGCTTTACAAACATTTAGTCTATCTCCTTCTTTCTTTTGGCGAGGTTTGAATACATCCCAACCCGGCATATCTCTCCAATCGTCAGAATCATTAGCGACAATGACTTCGAAATCTTTGAATGTTTGTCGCTCCATATCATCCTTCAAAATATCAAACCACCCATTCCTTTTTGTTATAAATATTACGCTTATTTTAGGTATTTGGGCCATTTTTGTAAAAACAGACTTCTATTATGATCGTGAAGAGCGGAATAATCACCAAAATAAGTACTGAATGTCTGACTATTTCCATGCCTCAAATCTACATCCACACCTTTCATTAATATTCCCTCTTTCTGTGCTCTTTCGATGAAGTCATTATCTTCAAATCCGTAGCCGTCGTTAAATATTTCATCAAGGCCCCCTATCTTTTCATAGACGCTTCGCGGAACACAAAGACAACTGAATTCGAGCATAGGAGAACCATCCAATGAAAAAGGAACCTCTTTCCATGCTGTAATTGTATCTGGAATGGTGAGTTTATCAAGCCATTTAGGATCGCGTAAGAATACATCACTTGCTACGAAGACAAAGTAATCTCCTTTTCCATTCTCAAAACCATAATTTACTGCACTTGAGTATCCATGGATATCTTTAGCTATTAACAATTCATAATCATATCCTTTAGAAAACTCTTTAATAGCGACTAAGTTCCTATCAGTTTCTTCCCGACGAAGTTGCATGGGATCATAGTCTAAATATGTGATAGTATATTTCATTTTAGCAATCTAACGAGTTCATTATAGTACCATTCTCCATTACTCTTAAAAGGCATTTGATTTTTGGCTTAGTTCTCTATCCCATTCCTCCGCGACCTTATCCCAGCTGAATTGCTTTGAAACTTCAATGGCTTTTTCTCGTTCAGCTTTCTGGAATTCTTTATCCTCGACGATTTGTACAATTTGTTCTATAAATTGTTCTTGCCAAACCGGACTATGGACATCTCCAGACATACTAATCCCCGATTGTTGTGTTTCAGCGAGAGCCGCATAGCCCGACGTTAAAGGTATGACTCCTGCCGCTTGCATCTCGCAGGCCGTAATACAATGTATTTCAGGGAAATAAGTAGGATAAATCCAAAAAGAAGATTTGAGTTGTTCAATGGCAAGTTCTTTTTGCCCTACTCGACCGTGGTCTATTATCCCCTCTGTATTATGTACTTTCTCCTGAATTTTTTTCATCCACGCCATTCTTTCGGGATTGTTTTTTTCAATCTTATAGTACGTGTTCCATCCATAGAAAATATGAAGTTCGGCATCCTTAATTTTTTCCCGTATTTTTGGCCACATTTGTAAGACAATATCTAATCCTCTATTTGGAGTGGAAGAGTAAATAAACCGGTGCGGATTCGATTTTCTTTCATCTTCTATTGTTTGTTTTTCCATAGGTTCGATATTCCACCTACTTAAATCTACTCCATTACCCACAACAACAAACTTCTTATCTGGAACGTTCGGATAAAGTGAGCGGTGATAGGATGTTTTAACGAAAACTTTATTTATTTTTTTCAACCTATCTTCAGTAAAGATAAATGGGTTCATTACATCGTGGAGATCTAAAATAGCTACGCGTGCTCTGATATTATAATCAAACAATTCTGGATATCTCCAAGACCATAAAACATCAAACTCATCATCTGGATTGAATGTCCAATAATTTTGCCAACTTATGCCATCTATTTCCTTTCCTTCGGGGGGCCAATTGCCATCATTAAAAACTGTTATCTTCCAACCCATCCCCGCTAATCTTTTACTGAGTTCTATTACAGCCGTTTCAGAACCACCTATTCCTCCATTGTTCTGACTATCAGGTCCCCACGTTTCAGCAGTTATCCCACAAAACACAGCAATAGATTTTTCTGGCCATTTTGTAGGTTTTAAGTACGTATGTTTCATAGCTACTATCGGTTCACTATCGGATAGAGCCGGAGGAACAGCGTGAAGTAACGGCAGGATTCTATTTTCCTGGCCCGATATTCGAAGTGCTTTAGCTATTTCTATATAATTATCTAATATATGCATTTTTGTCCTTTCTTCTTCGATTATTTGTTTAAGTTCTTTGGCCATATCAAGGTTCGGATCAACTTTTAAGCCCCTATCTATCGCCTGATGAGCTTCTTCTAATCGGCCAAGATGAAGATAGGCAGAAGCTATTCCAAGCCAAACATCTCTTTTGAGAAGCATAGGATTATAAGAAGTCTCCCCAGAACGTTCGTTCATTCCGAGCGCTATTTTGTAATTATTAAGAGATTTGTTCCAATCTCCTAAAACAAGATAGGCAGTCGCTTTTTGAAGGTAAGCATCTGCATATTCTTCCTTTTCAAGGATAGCGTCATTAAATACCCGTAATGCATCATCAGTTTGGCCAATATTCATAAGGATTTTACCTATAATGAGCATAGCCTCATAACGTTCGGTATCCCACCCAGATAATTTTAGATACTCCTGCAGTATTTCTATTGCTTCCTTAACCTTACCAGCTCCTGCATAAGCACGTCCCAAATAGAACAACGTCCGTGGTTCATTAGGATTTTTTTCTCGTTCCTTGAGTAATATTCTCAAGTTTCGTTCGTAACTTTCTTTGGTCCGAGGGCCAATAGAGTGATGTATGCGTTTGATTGATTGTGTTTGTACCCATCTAACAGGTCTAACGGGAAGTGCGTCTTCATGGATAGCACCCTGCCAGCTCCAATCGTCTATATTTTTAATGAGTTGAGCTTTCCAATGGGCATCTATGCAATTTCCATTATTATCATGTTGATATTCATAAAATATATAAACACCACTAACATTTGATTCTTCAGCTTCTCCTACAAGTTTATGTAAATTTTCTGCTCCTTGAAGTGTATCATCGGCATCTAACCACAAGTACCAATCAGATTTAATTAACGAACGATTATAATTCCTCGCTGCTGAAAAATCATCTATCCATTCAAAATAAGAAACATTGGCATTATATTTTTTGGCAATTTCTTCAACCTTATTGTTTTGGCCCGTAATAGTTATCTGAATTTCATCCACATGTTCCGCGACAGATTTAAGGCACGTATCCAATCCAACTGCCTCTTCGTTAGAGGCTTTAACTATCATTCCAAGTCCGATAGTTTTATTAGGAGACTTATTATTACTATTAATCATCTTCTTCGTTTATGAGTACATCACCGACTTCTTCAGCTTTAATGATGTGTCTTTTATGAAAATCGCTCTCAGTCGAGGTAATGGCCCCCATCATAGAAGTGGAAACCACAAACTTCTCCTCGAATTTTCCTAACGCATCGCTAAGTGTAGTAAAAGTAATTTTGTATAGTTTCATATAACTTTATATTTTTTTAGCCGTGTTAAACCCCGGAAATCTTTTTCTAAACTTTGTTAGTTTTACCGGATCATTAAGAAATTCTTGATCAAACTCCATTAGTTTAATAAGAAGTCCATTCGGTATTCCTATTCCAAGTCTTAATTCTGAATTTGTATCTTCTTTGTTAAGACCAAAATCATTATAGTTTGCTTCTCTCTTCTCGCGACAATAAGCCAGAGCATCCTTAATCTCTTCGGGATGTAACTTAGTATATGCCTCGATTATTTCTTCTATCATATCGAAGTAACCATGACTTCCTATTCCTCTGGCTTTCGATACATCTAATTTATATAGGCCCTCTAATGACCCAGTTTTTTTATTAAACCTAAGATGTTCATAACGAGGGTCTTTAATTTTGATTGTTTCGGACATTGTTGTTATCTCTTTGTGGCTCCGTCTAACCAAAGAGATTAGAAAGACCGAGCCAACAACTTATCTTATTATCTTAAGGAAGATAAATACCTCTTCAAACTACGAGGTGAAACCACCTACGTAAGCCGAAGTTTTCTCTCCGCGAGCCTCGAGCGTCATTTCAGTTACGATTTGAGCTCTCCTTCTGTCGCCATCAGGCGGCAACGGCTGCGTTCTCGTCGGCCTTAAGTACGATTTTCTCCAGTATTCTGGATTAACCGCTACTATGCCCAACGCATTTGCGCCATTCGGAACATTACGATGCAAGAATATCTTATGCACTCCGAAATCAGTGTATAACACTTCAACGGGGCTATTGATAAGTCTTTCATCGGCACCCTGATAACGGGTAACGTTCGTGGTGAAACCAGAAATATCTCTCTTCAACGTTGCACCAGAATAAATTTCCGAGGCTACTTTCGAACTCTGAAGCCAGATCATTTGCATGATATTCTGGAACTGAGTGAACGAAAGGGACGTACCAGAAGCAACAGAAGTAGAGTTCGTGGATATACCGTTTATTACACCAGTCATCCTTCGAGCTACTCCAGAACTTCCAGAAGCAGTTGAACCAGCCATAAGGGCCAATTCAATGTCCGTAGCGTGCTGAATGAGATTCTTCTGAAGTTGGTAAGAATAAGGCTCAACGACTCCCTTAACCGCAATTTCCGTTTCAGAGACTTGCACCGGCTGGATGAATATCTGACAGATATTCGATATCCTCGTCGGAGGAGTCAAATCGACAGCGCCAAAAGCAGAACCTTCGGGCTGTGCATTATCGCTATACGTGGTAAACGTATCGACCGGGTACTGGTGAAGGGTGTTAGTCGCAGGACTACCCATCGGCAAACCCGACAAAAGCGGAGTTTCGGCAGGAGAAACGTTAGTTACTACATCTATCAAGTCTTCCCTTCGGGAAGCGTCCTGATAAGTAATTAAACCTACTGCCATCTAAGTAAAAGAACTATTCGTGTTCTATTTTATGTCTTCCATTCCTGGAGGTATCACAACCTTGCCATGTCTTATAAGGGCCTCCGCCATTTTTTCCGGATTTCCTTTGGCATTTCTGATATCCTCTTCATAGGAGGCATCAGGGTTTTGGTACACACGAGAACTGGAGACTAGGGGTTGGCGAGAGCTTTTCAACTCTTCAGCCTCTTTTGCTTGTCCATAGAGGTCTTTGAATTCCTCCATTTGGGTTACTTCTTCCCACGATTTACTGGGATTTTGGCTTTTTAGAGCAGTCAAAATGCCCTTTACTCCCTGATATTCGGGATGACCCGTGAAATACATATCCTGCTCGTATTTTTCGGTGGATATAAATTTCGACGTATCAATCGTCGGAGAAGGCGTAGAAGCTGCTTGCATCGACACCTCCGGCTTAACTTCTGGATCCATAGTTATTGTTTTTATGAATTCGAGTGCCTGATTTTCTCCGCCCTTCTTGGTTTCAAGTTGCTCAATATAGGGACGATATTTATTGAGTTTGCCGCGAAATTTAGCGGTCTCTTTCAAACCTTCAAGTGCTGAGGTATCGTCTTTGAAGTTAGTCCCGAGAGTCTCGTTCATAACTTCCGCAAGGGATTTAATCTCAGAATCATTCCCGCCTCCTTCTCCGCCAGCAACGTCCACCGGCCGAGGTACGGAATTATCAGGGGTATTGACTTCTTTTTGATTTTCCATTAAAAAGAATCGTTTATACCTAGAGCTTCTCGACCTTGATTTTTAGAAGCCCGTCAGAAAATCCTTCTTAATCTTCTGACGGACTCCAAAATGGAGTCCTCTTGTTATTTACCCTTTTGGTATGGATTGAATTCATCGCCTTGCTCTTCTTCAGTTAAAGGATTTTCAAAATCAGTTTTTCCTTCATTGAAAATATCCTTTGTCCTTTCTGTCATGTGTTCTTGATGTTCATCACTTCGCGGATCTTGCGGAGCAAAACCATTTCCCTCTATTCCATTCATTTCATATTCGGGTTCGTGTAAAGTATCTTTTGCCATCTCATAATCCGTGAATGCCGAGCGTGAATTCTCATCTTGAACACCTCGTCCATTTCCAGTCAGGGATTCATTTATTGGTTCGTAGTTCATAGTTGGTATATTGTTAATCTATTATTAACTTATTTTTTCCGTGCGCTGTTCCGTTTCTGGAAGATATAAATAAACTCCAGCTGTGGCTTTTCTGTCTATTGATATGGTTTTCCTTGTTTCTATTCCTTGGTCAGCTATTCCTTCAATATCAGCGACCCATCGTTGGACTATTTCGATAGCCCGCTCTCTCGCTTCCATTTCTTTGAATTTCTGCGTTTGATTAAGACCCTTAGGCAGCGTAGACCAAGAGTCTATTTCAACAAAGATTTCATTAAGACGTTTCTTAACCAAAGACCAAGCGGGATGTGAAACCAAATCAGAAAATTGTCCTCCTTCGACAACCAGTTTTTCCGTATCTTTATCCATACTTCTTGTACTTATTTTTACTTATTTTCTTCCTCCAGATATTATTTTCTTATGTTTCTGCGCCATTTCTTGGAATATCTTACCAGCGACCTTTTCCCCGGCTTCTTTCGAGCCGTACTTCTTTGCGGCTTTATTCTCGATTTTGGCGAAACCTCCAGTCTTATAATCGCGACCGATTCTTTCAACTTGGGCTTTTCCACGTGCTCCTTTTGGTTTTAATTCAGCCATTTTTCACGGTTAATTATTTACGACCTTTATGCCTGTAATGTATTAGCATTAGTGGTTAATTGATATTGATTGGGAGTCGGATTTTGTATACCAGCTCCAGCAGTTTGAGAAACATTCTGTGACATATTCTGAGTAGATTGTGATTTTTCTTCTACATAAGGAATGCCCAATAAATCAAAAATAGTGGGTACTATCTGCTTTGATTGATCAGGAGCCACCTTAAGCATTGAAATAAGATTATTAACCATTACACCAGCATCTACCTTTTCATTGGTGATCATTACTTCCACTCCGAAATCCAAAGGATTAAGTATTTGATCGAGCTTGATAAATCTTTCAGTCCCATATTTTTTAAGCTTAGTAATTGCTCTTGCTCTCTCAAATAGGACTTGATTGGTATCAATCAACTTATTTTTCTTAGTAAGTTTGTCTATCTCATTTATCATTAAAGTATTAATGATGTGCTCATCCAACTCTTTAATTTCATCTGTGTCGCCTGTGTATTGGATTAAATCTCCTATTTTCAGATTTTTCATGATAATCGGGAGGGCCTGATTTTTAAGCCATCTCTCAAGCCATAATCCAGTATTCTCTCGTACCAAGGCATAAGCGCCTTGCGCTTGATTATTCTGTATAGCAGCATTCGTAGCCGGTGTTGAGGCTGGAAGTTCTTCTCCTGCTGTTATTTCTTGAGCCTGCGTTACTCTCTGGGCCCATTGCCATACATCATTTTCATCAGCTATTGAGTTAGGAGACTCGGATAGGGCAAAGTCCTGTATATCATCCATATTATTTACAAGAATCACGCCGTTAGAAGCTAATCTGCGTAGGTTCTGAGAAGTTATACCAGAACCTCTTTTAACCTTAAATAATCCTATCTGAGAAATCTGACTTCTTACTTTCCTCACATTTACGAGAAAATTCATATAAACCTGCATTGGCATTGATTTTTCGCCAATTCCTCGGCCTAACCATCTTTGGGGAACACGCGTAAACCAAGCCTCCTCGTATCCCTTGTTCTTGTTGTTTTTTCTGAGTGTTGCTTCGTGGAATCTCCATGTCCCGTTATCCCACGAAACTATTAACTCCACAGATACAAGTTCATCCCTGTCTTTTTCTTCACCAGTGATTATGAATTTGGGGGCCATTCCTCTCAAACGGTAGACTTCGACAAAAAGAGTATTAGAAGGATAATTCTGAAGTTGAAGCCACGAATCATATCTCGGCACATTTATCCTGCCAGTAACATCTTTCCAATTTTTCCAATTATTGGCTTTAGCTTTAGTTCTAAATTCTGAAAGCGTCATGGGAAATCTCTCAGTTACTTTATCCGCTTCGGCAATACTGGGAGAAGTAGGTTCAATATAGAAATTAAGCAGATTAACGAGTCTTACATCAACTTCTTTATTTATTTCCTCAGTGCTCCATACAACTGTTCCCCAAATTGCCAAATGTCTTAATGCTTCTTTTAGTTTTTCCCCGAAGAAAATCTTATTTAGATGTTGTCTCACTGCGGCTCTTACTATTTTTGTAAGCTGAATGACATCTTGATTTAAGGCGCGAAAATTTATATCTTTCGTTCCTAAATCAATATTTTTAACAACTGTCTCACAAAGAGTTTCAGTAAGTGGAACCCACGTTTTATCCTGTCCAGTTTGTGGATCGGTAGGTTCATCGAAAATACCATAATAGTTTTTAAGAACTGTCCTTAATAAAACCGGCAAATAAAAAGCAACTTGCGGCGTAACATATACTACCGAATTTTCCCACGCCATCTTTTCCTGTCTTACAATGGCACAAGCCAACTCATCGGGAGTATTGGCTACGGTTACATTATTCGGTTGCTGGTAATCTGAAATTATATTTGTAGGATTAGTAGGAGCCATCAAATAAAAACGGGCTCTCTTTTTTAGAGAGTCCGCTAATTCGTGTTAGTTTGGACTTATTTGAGACGAATCTTTATTTTTATCAATTATATCACTCTTTAACGATTTAATCAAATTTACTTACTAGTCGTAATCAGTCGCATACATTCCCATATTCTCATTTTTAGGTTCACCAAGAGGTTCGGAAAGACCCCAAACCGCTAGAGCGAGAGACATCACACAATCATCGTGCATTCCTTCTGGCACTTCCATCTTAATACGTTTATTCTCAGTAAGTTTATAACTAAACGATTCCAATTCGTTTAGTAATGTCTCATTATTTGGGATTTTGATTTTATCGTGTTCTAATAAGATAGCTAAATTCTCCAAGAGCTGTTTTCGACTAAGTTCGGTAAATTTTATGCCTTCCACCGGATCGACATTCAAACCTTTATTAACCAATGTTTCACAAATAGGATCTCCAACTCCAGTTGAATCAACCTTAAGTATTGGATGATAGAATTTATAGGCATTTGCCTCAATACGGGATACTTGTAAATTCCAATCTATTTTATTAAATCTATCCTGATTACCTACCTTAAAAGTATTTTTATCAACCGGAGTTATAACAGTCCAATCATCATATTTGGCTAAATCTATCCCCAACTGGTAAGAATGATAATATTGAGGTTCTAAATTGCCATCCCATAGATTGTTTCTCACTCTTCTAAAAACTGCCGATGCGTTATCCAGAAAATCACACTCATATTCTTGCTTATAAAATGCTTCCGTCGTAGTCTTTTTAGCCTCTTTTAGAGCTTCTTGCGAGATTATTCCCGAATCTGATGCTTTAAGCAATGATCTCATCCAGTTGGGATTTTCTCCAGCCATAATATATTTCTGATAGAAATCGTTTTTACCTTTCGGTGTTCCCATAAACCAACACCACGCATCTGGATTAGCCGTCATTATAGGCTGGATTATTCCTGCCCATATTTCGGGTTTCATATCACCATATTCATCTAAAATAACCCCTCGTGGATTTGGGCCTCTCAAAGAATCAGGCTTATCTGCTCCCATAACATAAAGTACGGAGCCATTAGGATAGGTTATATAAAGTTCGGAATTGTTTCTTTTCTCC
>JAEHJW020005287.1_pt1 | contig 27428 bp, 37 predicted proteins | sample 9271431 | NCBI WGS metagenome assembly JAEHJW02 | reverse complement strand
ACGTACAATCGCCGCTGTTTGTGTCGCGCCCATATCGCGCAGATCGTTATCCAAAAACGGATCAACAAAAATACCCTTTTTACTCGCTGACTCACGCAGGGTTAAATCATTCTTGAGTTGTTCACGCGCGACCAAATCATAGAGGGCATTAATCTGTTGTTGCATCGACTGCAACTCGGCGGTGGTGACCGTGCGCACACCCACTGATTGCACATCGGGGGACTGATCACCGAACCAGTGGTAATGAATATTGGCTAAGCGGAGCTGATCCACAGCCACCACGGGCGCTTGTGCATTGCGCGATACCGAGACGCCTTTAACGACCTGAACCCTGCCATCTTGCGATAAGGTTAGGCTATCGATACGAGGTAATTTCCAGCGATAGTCGATTTGCACAATGCTGTTGGCAACCGCACCTGAAACGGTGACGCTGACATCATCATGAGCGTCAGCGGACAGTTGTTTGATATAACGATAGCTCACCGTATAGCTAGAACCTGGTGCCGGCTCAATGCCCGATGAGGGTGCCCAGTTGATCACGCCACCCGCTGTTGAGTAGTCAGTGCCCGCGCTATAGGTGGTGGTGCCTTGTTTAACCGACAAGACCTCAATCACCGTTGAGTCAGGCAAGGTATCACTGCCGCCTGAGTAGGCACCACGGGTTAGGGTCACGTTTTTTTCAACGGTGGCACTGATGCGCAATACATCGTTGAGCGGCGCACGGTTAAGGGCGATCTTCATCTTGCCCGTACTATCTGGCGTAAAAACATGCGGCTCGGATTGAACCGTCTCTAGATCAGGATCAATCGGCAGACGCAAGCGTTGGTCTTGATCACGCGTGACTTTAAAGCCGCGCACATTGGCCGTTCCTGAGGATAGCATAAAGACGTTTTCATCCGTCACGGCGTCGGTTGCCATAAAACTGGCCGCTAAGCCTGCCACAATATAATGACCATTGGCATCATAGTCATAACGGGCCAGCATCTGTGTTACCCCATCAAAGACAGGCGGGCGCGTTTTGTTTTGCAAGATGCCGTTTTCGATTTGCATCATCGGGTAAAACTGACCCGTGCCTGAATCCTGTGTGCCATCGGCTGCCACCCAAGCATAAGAGACGGTTTCTGCTAAGCGTCCTGCACCGGGTTCTTGATAGTTGCGCACACCCACTGCAGGTTCACGCAGGGTGGGATCTTCTAATTCTGTGATGGTACGCTGGTATATGCGAACGCCAACCGTGACCCGTCCGACAATGGGCAAAGTAAAGGATGCAGCATCGACAGCGCGCACCAAACCAGCCAGATAAATGATACCTGCCGTGATGTGCGTATCGCCTGAATCTTTAACAATACTCAGCGCACAACCCGAGATAATATCGCCATCTTTTAACAGCGCATCCCCCACCCCTTTGAGTTGGGCTTTGAGGGTCGATTGAATTTCATTGAGCTCACGTGATTGCAAACCATCACCGGCACGGAATAGGAGTTCTGTGTAGTGCTTGGATGGATCATAAAGATTATAGTAGCGTTCTAATGGCATGACTGGCTTTCCTTAAAAGGTAACAACGAATTCAAAGGTTTCTCGGGTGGAGGGTTGGCGCACAATCGGTACTGAGTTTTCTAACACCAGCAAAATACCCGCTTCCAATAAATCCGTCGGCGAGAAGTATTTTTGACCCAAGGGTAATTCAGGCTTAGTCGCCGTTCCCACAAACAAGGCCTGCTCACGGATGGTGCTCGTAGCGGCATCTTCAAAGTCAAAACGCACGCGAATAAATAGATTGTTGGTCGGATCACTGCTGATGCTAAAGCGACCCGTTGGTACGACAATTTCACCCTCAGCCGCTGCGCTGACAAAATGCACCTCATCGACCACGCGACGACCGACCTCTCGTAATAGTGCTGTCTGCGCCGTTGACTCGCTGGGCGGATATTGACCATCCCATGAAGGATCACCTTCACCGATAGCAAGATGTAAGGCTTGTTGTTTAACCGCTGCGGCTAAGGCTGCGCGTCCTGACGTGGTGAGGATGGCCATGGGATATCTCCAATGCTGATAAATAAAAAATTAACTGCTGATATGGTTAAGCCCAACAATCTCGCGCAGTTCTGACCAGCTGACATCAGCCCACTTCACACCTGCCCAAGTTTGACCTAAATAGCTGACCGTTAAACTGTTGATCGTGTCTTTGCTGACATGGCTAATAAGGTCAAGGTCAACATCCGTGAATTGGCTGTTGGTCTGTTCTCGACTGGCGAATGGTGTTGCGAGCTTGAAGATGGCTGGCGTGATAAGTTGTGCTGTTTTCGTGGCGCAATCGTTCATAAGGCGCCATTCGATTTCAGCACCATCTCCGAGTGCAAAGCTACCCAAGGTGGGCACTGGCTTGGTTCTAAACCAACCCATTTTTAACGTGCGACTATTAACATCGCCTAATGCCACACCATCGCTTAACACCTGTTGCGCTTTCACAAAGCATCTAGGCTTTTCTAACGTGACGCTTTGCGAGATAGGCTGATTACTGAGATGATGTTCACTGTGTCTGGCATGATGATCTCGTGTGGGTTGATCAAAGCCCAACCGCATCTCACCTGTTTTCAGCTCGCTTTGATAACGTGTGCGCACGCTATGCACGGCATGGCGTTCTGACACGGCAACAACCCACAAGGATGGCAGCGGTGTTGCTTGATGCGTTGCGTCTAAACGCGTTAATACCTCAACATGGGTTAGGTTGTGCGCGGTTGCTGATAGCGGATCACCAACACTTAACTGCAACTGCTTGCCCGTTTCGATCAGTCGCCTGCGTGGCGTGCAAGCATTGGTATCCCCTAGCGTCCAACTGTCACCCAGCACAATCATGGCCTTGCAGAATTGTCGCTGTGGTAACAATCCTCTTGGGTGTCGCAAGTGGTCTTGGTTGGCTTTGGTAAATAGGTGCGAGTGGATGATCTTGTGATTGGGTATATCTTTATCGTCACCTAGCCGTGAAAAGTCTAAGATGACCTTATCAATTAGGCGAATAAAGCTGATTCGATCTGCTTGTCGATTTTGCTGCGCGTTAAGTGAAAGTGTTGGCTGTGCCAATTGGCGCACCCGACCAAAGGATAACTTGGTCACACCATCAGCGTGCATCACGCCAGAATAATCAGACAATAAGGCATCGCCCAGCCTGCTGTCATCGAGCATCACCCGTCTTAAATCCCAGCCTTGATTAAACACCCGAGCCAAACGTGATCTCACTGGCGCGGATAGCTGAGCAATACCCATCAGGGCAGTCAGCGTGGCTTGATCAGGAACCGCACCTGCATCAATTTGAAACTGGGCAAAATGTACACCCGGCACTTCTTGTTCAATCTGCGTGCTTAAGCCCACCCAACCTAAAGCGGTGATTAAGGCGGCAGGCGTGCCACGGCTTCGTTGCCACAGAACCCCTTCGTTGATGGCGCGTCTGGGGTCACTCAGATAAGGCAATAACTCCCCTAACCCGTATTCCCAAATCAACCAGGGAATCAGTGCATCATGTGGATGCGCTTTAAGGTTAGCAATCGCATCGACAGAAGGGACTAATGCCTGAACATCCGTAGCTACCACGATGGCACGCTCAAGATCAGTCGCATTAGCGGGAAGTAGCTCAGACATTATCGATCTCGTCCTGCAAAGTTCAGTGTTACACTTAACACCCGCACCGCTTGATTAGCTTGAGCACGCAGGTCTTGGCTTGGACTTAAGAGCTCAACCCGATGCACACCACCCAGGCCATGCAGCTGACTGATGATCCATGATTGCGTAAGATCCCATCCTAACCCTGCATGGATAACGAGCTGATTGATGAGTGCTGCTTGAATACTGGTTAAGGCTTCATCTGGTGTATCGGGATATAACCAGACGTTCGCCACAATATGCGCCTTGATCAGCTCAGCGGCAATCACCTGTACCGTATCAGTCAGCACTTTGACATCATCGCGCAGCACGACTGCTTTGACGGCATCGATAATCTCGGGTGGGCAGATGTCATCGTTACCTTGCGCCAGTACACTGATGCGCACCACACCCGATTGCGGACTATCGACCGCCACATCCCGAATAGCCGCTGAGGCACTTATTGCCCAATAGCGATATTGCGCCACGCCACCAGCACTGCTCCAGCCCATAATTTTGTCGCGAATGCGATAGCGCAAGGCATCATCACCTTCATTGCTCAGGCGCGTCACCCCATAAAAGGACGCTAAGTGGTCAAGATCACTGCCAATGGCAAAGGCCAGCAAATTGGCATTGGCCGCTTCATTAATACGATTGCGCAACAGTAGCTCACGATAGGCACAGACTTCGAATAGCTTCACCGCAGGATCGGATTCCAATAACGCAGTGTAGTCAGGATAGAGCGCAATAAAGCCATTGAGCATCGCTGCTAAAATCTCATCATATGCCAAGGATTCAATCACCATGGGCGAAGGTAAACTGGCCAGCGTATGGGGTGTGGTGCTCATCGTGATACCTGCACGTCTTGAATGATTATTGGGGTGGCATCGAGCAAGTAAACGCCCGTCAGCTCAAGCGTTACCCAACCTGCTTTAGCATCAACAATGGTGACTTTACTCAATGCAAAGCGTGGTTCCCAACGAGACAGCGCATCTGCGGTTGCGGCATAAAGATCACTGGCAAGACTTGGGGTAAGTGGTCGATCAAGCAAGTTAGGCAAGTTCGAACCATAATCACGACGCATCAATCGGGTACCAATACGAGTGGTTAAAATATCGCGGATGCTTTGTTTTAAGTGGTCAATACCCAATAAGGATTTACCTGTGCTGCTAGAAAGTCCGATCACAACTAACCCCCCACAAACACATCACCACTGCCATCTCGCACCTTGGAACCACAACTGAGCGCATCGCCAATTCGTCCAACCGCTGACCCTTCAATGAAAACACTGCTGCTGGCTGATGCCAGCACACCCGCGTGGCATGATTGTCCGCAACAGTGTGTGGCATAAGCATCGCCGAGTCTGACCACTGCTTTGCGATTGACGCATACGCTTGCTGATCCCGAAATGCTGGGTCGTGGTGGAAAACAGTCATGCCCTGTACAGGCATCACCCACTAAGGTTACTGCAGGCATAAACACTCCTTCACTTTCTACAAGGTTAAGAAAGGCGCTGATCAGTTCAGATCAATGCGTGGCGCTTTGAGGTGAATCGCTTGTCCATCGATCAGCAAGGCGCTGTTACCCATGGTGATTGATAGCTTGCCATCTGCTGGCAGTTGAATGCTGTAGTGATGTTGCTCGCGATCATAGGCAAACACAGCACCATCTTGATAGCTGCTGGTATGCTTGGTTTTTTCCTTGTCGTTGGGCGGATAACGTTCAGAAAAAAGGCTGCCCATTACCACACCTTGGCTAAGATCACCGCTGGGTGCCAATACCACCACCTGCTCTCCGACTTCTGGCAACCACCAATGACGATCTTCTCCTGCACGCAGCGTGGCCACACTCAGCCAAGCAGTGGTGATCTCGCCTGCCTTAACTCTGACCTTGGCCGCTACTTCATCCAACGCCACCACCTTTGCAAAGGTAATCAGATTGGAAAGCATGCGCTCAAGCTGAGCCATATCAAAAAAGGTATTACGGTCTCGATTAATACCAGCCATCATCATCTCTCATGGGTTGATATTTGGGCTCATTGGGAATACCAATATCGGGCGAAAAGCTTCCCAGCACTTGTGTCGGCTGAGTCTGCGCTAAGCGTGTTGATAGCGCATCCAACAGCTGACCTTCAATCACGTCTTTTTGAGCGTTTAACACTTGCCACTGCTGATAGTCTTGCCAGTGCTGTTGCAGTCGTACTTTGAGATGGACATCTTCAATCCTAGCAAGCACAGCATTCACCCAATCACGATCGGCGAGTAGCTCGGCAGAGCTGCCATGATAAATAGTCTCTGAACTGGGTACAAAAGATGTCCAATAGCGCACCTCAAAACTTAACCTGACCGCCATCACGGGGGTATCGCCATCACTGTCAAAATCAACTTCCGTATTGGTCAAGCGAAGGGCTTCTACACACTGTGCGAGGGTTTCATCACGCGCCAGTTGTTGCTCAATTGCCCAAGCAATGGCATCGGCTTCATTGGCCGCTGACTCACCACTGGCGATGACTTCAATGGCCATGGTGAGTTTGCGATAACGGTTGCCTAGCTGCTCACCTGGCATGTCATCGATGGCTTCTTGCTTGGAGTAAATCAGCACAGCTGGCAGCTTGCCTGCAAAGAGTGGCGTCATTTTCATCACATGGATGCGACTGGCTGTGAGCCTGCTATCGACGCTGGATAGGGTTTGATCAAGACGCGCTTTAATGGCATCTCGAATCACGATTCTGGGATGGGACATTATCCCTCCTTGTGTAGCATGAGCTTTAAAAAGCCTAAGCCATCGGGGTTGGCATCAATAATGGTGTATCGCTGTCCCGCAATCACCACCTTATCCCCTTCATCGGGTTCTTGTGCGAGATCAGACAAGAAGACTTCGAGCACGGGCTGTGTGCTGCCAACGGGCACACCCGCATGAGACAGGGTGAGTGTCTGGGCTGCCGCCGTAAAAATACCACGGCAGATAAAGGGCGTTTGATCTTCGAGTTCCATCACCACCTGCTGCGCAAAGGTCGCCTTTAACGGGACGACCATAGCAGCGATGTGTTGCTCAAACACCGACACACTTAAAAGCCTGAGCTTGAGAACAAGCGCACCGTCAACGCAGGACGTTTGACCATCGGCAGTGGGTTGGACTGCGAGTAGATATCAATGCCCGACCCGTTTTGACGCGCAATTTGATAGGCATAGAGCTCTTGTCCGTAAGTGCCGATGGTTTCCATCAAGTTGGCTGGGGATAGATAGGTTTTGAAGGTGTCACTGGTTCCTAAGGGAAAAGCGATCGCCTCTTGCGCTTCGATCAACCGCTGAGTACTACCATCAGCCAAGGTCACGCTGCCAAAGTATTCTTCAAAGACCATCGAGCCGAAACGAAAACCACGACGCACATCATCACGCAGTGGGTTAACCGTGCTCTGATAGAAGGTATAGGCGTCTTTGACCGATTTGTGGCTAATGAGTTTATCGAAAAACTCAGGACTGACCAACGCATGCACACCACTCATGGTTTCACCCTTCAAATTGCTTTCAATATGACGCGCAATCTCGGTACAAAGCGTTAGGAGGTTCTGGTTGGCATTGGCAAAATCAAAATCGATGGATGTTTTTTCAATCCCAAACTCCGCATGCCAATCATACACCGTATTGCCAGCACCATCCTTGGTGATGCCTTTAAGGGCATTGGCGCGCATATACTCCAGCGTCTGGGCATGCTTAGCGCGCATCTTCATTAACTTTCGTGCCATGATACTGGCCATGGGGTCTTCATTGGCGCTTAAGCCAAAGCCACGAATACCCTGTACTTCTTCAGGCAATAGCACATCGTTGTAGGGAATGTGCGGCACCACAAAGGAGCGCATGGCGCGCAGATCGTTACTGCCCACCGTGGCAGGTGCACCAGGCTTGGTGGCAGGTAACAGGCGCAACTCACCTTCCACCGATTCAATCACCACGTGGCGTTGCGAGATGGGCTCTGGCGTAAAGAGTCCCATGTCGCCAATACGACCATAGCGATTGGGTAAAATGGAAATGGCTTGGGTCATTTCAGCTAATGAATAGCCGTTACCTAAAAAGGGATTCACAATCACTGACATAAAGGTCTCCTTAAGCGGTGTGGGCAACAACTAAACCGAATGCGGCCAGTTGTTGGTGTTTGATGATGTGCTTATCATGGTTGTCGATGCTGGTGTCGAAGATAAGCTTAGTGTCGCTGACAATAACTGGCCCGCGCACAACAGCCAATGCTGGCATCTGTGCATGCGTGGCATCGATGGTTTCGAGTAACACCGCACAGGCGAGTTCTGCACCTTCCAACCCCGTCGTTGAACTTAAGGGTGATAAGGTGTACTGACCCGTGGCACTAACTTTGCCCAACACAGCACCCGCTGGATATGACATACCTGGCACCAAGGTGACCAGTTCACGGTTGTAGTTGGGATCAAATTCACGCTTTAACACATCGCCCAATAAGGGGCTCATCGCTAACACTTGGCTCATGATTTAGACTCCTGCTACTTTTTTAACGGCATCTAATAAGCGATTCGTTTTTGCCTGTGGTTCGTTGGTCACGCTGTGCGCGGCACTGATATCGGCTGCATCGCGTTCACTGGCAGCGGTTAACACCTGTGCACGCAAGGCATCCGGTGAAACGCCATCTGCTAAGGCTTGGGCGGGATCGACGGTGATGCCCAGACGTTTCGCTTGGGCAGCAATGTCATTGAGCTGTGCCATTTCTCGGCGCAGCTGTTGTTCGAGTTTAGCTTTGATGAGGGCTTCATCAACTGAGGTCGCGCTGAGCACAGCGGCTTGTTGTTCTGCGTTTTCCATTGCAGGTTTCTCCATGGTAATGAACGATAAAAGAGCGGCTTGAGAGGGTGCGTTAGATGGGGTGATCTGCTGTTGCAGTAAGCTAAGCACCTCACTCAAGGGGGCAACCTTGTCTGCCAATCCAGCAGCAACGGCATCCGCTCCTCGGTAGACTTGGGCTTGAGTGTCGATCAGTAGCTTATCCTCCATCCCACGCATCGATGCCACGAGTTGCACGAATTGACCATAGAGCTGATCGATATCACGCTGAATACTGACTCTGGCATCATCGGTTAAGGGGTGATGCGGATTGCCATCCACTTTTCGATCACCGGCAAATAAGTAGGTGTAGCGCAAGCCATCCATGCTGTCGCTCTTGGATTGATCCAAATGACAGGCAACCACCCCAATCGAGCCAACTTCTGCGGTGGTGGTGACGAACACCTGATCGGCAGCGCAAGCAATGGCGTAGGCAGCTGACATTGCGCCTTCATTGGCAATGGCCCATAAGGGTTTTTGACTGTCGTGAGCGAGTTGGCGCAGCCGGTTAGCCGTATCAAATACGCCACCCGCTTCGCCACCGCCCGAGTCAATTTCAAGCAACACCGCATGGATACTCGGATCGTTGAAGGCTTGCTCTGCTTGATTGAGCAATGTCTGGTAGCTTGTCATGCCGCAAGCGGTGGTGAGATAACTTGACCGTCTGACTAACGTGCCCATCACTGGAATCACCGCAATGCCATTGAGTGTGTTAACGTCATGGCTTTGCGGTTCATCATCTTCATCAACCGAGTCGAACTTAATACCCGAAAGCTTTTGATGGACGACGCTCAGTAGCGGTTCTAATGTGCCAGGTGCCATCAGCAAGGGCGTACCAACGATGCGGCTCATTAAATGCGGTAGGTCGCTCATGGCAGTTCCTCTTGAATAAAGGGTTGTGGTGACGTTTTGCTAAAGCCAATACCCAGATCTTTCTCCCTTGCCTTATCCGCCGCGATGTCTTTATCCACCATGGCGGCGTCATAGCCGCGTTCACTGATGGCTTGGCTGCGGGATTTAAGACCTGCGTTAATGGCTTCGATTTCGGCTTTGATGTCTTTTAACGGGTCAACCCAATCCCATCTGGGTGGTAACCAGTTGCACCCCAGGTAATCACGTCGGCGTTGTTCGTAGTGTGGCAGCAGGATGGCTTTTGACAGTACCGCAGCATCCAGCCACCGTGCCCAGACCACGCGACAGAATTGATAGACCATCACCGAGTGCTGAAAAGCTTCGATGCGTCGTCTAAATTCCAGTAGCGCTGCACGGGTATTGGAGTAGTTGGCTTTAACCATGTCCGCAGTCACATTCGCATAAGGCATCCCTAAGGCTGCTGATACCTGTAACAGGGTGCGATACTGAAAAGCTTCATAACTGCCACCCACATCAGCAGGCGTTGAAAAGGTTATGTCTTCTCCGTCTTCCAATATTTGTAGTTGACCAGGCTCAAGTGGCATCAAAGGATCGCCACGCGCATCCGACTCGTTCATCGATGCGAAATCCGCTGCCGGTCGGCGCACAAAGCCTGCGAACATGGCTGCGACTTTTTTTCGATCCAACTCAGCGTCATCGTATTGGTCTAGCAGAAAAAGTTTTACAATGGCAGGTGAAAACCGTGACACGCCACGCAGCTGTCCTGCGTCGGTCGGATCTAGTAAATGAATGACCGAATCTGCAGGCACGCGCACCGTCTCGCCTGTTAAGCCAGGATCGGTGGCGTCCCCCGGATGGCGCTTGTAAAAGTGATAGGCAACGCGTCTACCAATAGTGTCAAACTCTATCCCTTGGCGCACCCGATTGCCGTTTTCAAGCAGTCGGTTATCATAGAGCGAGAGCATTTCACTGGGAAGCATCTGCAACTGCACAGGCACCGATAAGTTATCGCTTGGCAAGCGAGGACGAAAGCGAAAAAACACCTCGCCGGCAATAAAGAGCTCACGAGCAGCGCGACGTTGCAAGCCGTAAAAGTCCGTCATCCACTCGCTATCGCACTCATTAACCCACTGTGACCAGAGGCGTTGCACCTTATCTTTTAAGGGGGTATCTTCAATGGTCGATGATGGCGTAATACCTGTCCCAACGGCATTACCCGCAAAGGACTCCAGTGCATTGCTGGCATAGCCATTATTACGAATCAAATAACGCGCGCGAGCGGTTAGGTCGTTACCCGCAGCCGCAATCAGACTATTCACATGCGCACGTGAGGCGGTAAAGCCTTTTAAACGGCGCGAGGAAAGTCCACCATCAAAACCACCGAGACTAAAGCCACCACTGGCCATGCTCGCTTGTGCTTTTGGCTTGATAAAATCGAACAAGCCCATTTACAACCCCTTACTCGCGTAGGTTTTAATGCTGCGTGATGTTGGTTTTCCCTGTGCCGCAGCAATATCTCGCTCTAAGGCAGACAAAGCCGATCGCATCTCCGCATCGGATTTATAGGTCACCCATTTATCGCCTGCTTTTATCGATAGCACCCCTTGATAGCGGGCAGCTTTAAGCGCATCACGCAGCGCGATGAGTTGCACTAAGTCCATCGTTATTCCTTATAGATAAGTCGACCCCACCACTTGCCGTCTGCGTCTTGCTGTTGGTTTGGTTGGCGGCATGATTAGGCTGTTGTGTGTCTTGATTGGCATGGTTGTGGATTTGGCTGGCAAGGCATCTACCTTTTGGTTGAGACTTAAGCCCATGCTAAGCAATCCATGCAAGGCAGCGTAACCATAGACACGACAATCTAAGGCCTCATTGCGCGCGCCATCTGGTTTCCACCAATAGGCTTGCGCATGCCCTCTGACATATTTGGTGCGTTGTTTTTCCACGGTGAGTTGCTCAAAGTATTGTGCATCTCGATCCATCGGAAAATGACAGGTGCCAGCACCGATGGTTTCTTTTTTAAGGCGTGCATAAATGGCTTCTTTCGCCGCATCCACACCGATCATAAACAAGTTGATTTTGCCTTTGTTGGCTTTACTCGGTCTGCGTGGCCAGATGGGGCGTTTACCAGCACCGCCTTTAATTGCCCAGATGCGCCGTTTTTCTTTGCCTTTGCAAAAAGCGTAAGCTGCCATGGTGTGATGACCACCCGTATCTAAACAGGTGCCTTCAATGACCAAACCCGTGGTTAAGGTTTCATGGGGATATCGTGTTAACAGCAAACTATCGAGCTGATCCCAGGTACTGGGGTCACTGGGGTCGCCCCAGATAATGCGATAGTCAATCGACCAAGATTCTTCATCCCGTCCCCAGCCAATGACCTCAAGCTCTAAACGGTCATCTTGCACGTCAACACCACAGGTTAAGATGGCAACCTCTCCCGGCACCGTAGCGGCATACTGCTCTCGCCTTGCCATTAAGCCGTTGGTATCGAGTTGTTCACCCTCTGTCTCTTCCCAAGACTCACCAAGCTTGGTATTCACCCAGACCTTTAATCGTACCGGGTCATCCTTAGCGGCTTGATGCTCGCCTGCAATATCCGCCCAACTAAGCCATGGACTGTACAAGGACGAGAGGTGAAATCCTGCAGTCTTGCCATCGCCTTTGGCGGTTTCCCGCCAGATACCTTTCGCTAAAAGTGCTGGTTTTCGGTACTCATGGTGTGCATGACCGCAGTGAGGACAGTGCCATGCGGCACTGCTGGTATCGCCCGCTTGCCACTTGATGTCTTTCCAAAGGATTTGGCTGTGTTCAGCGCACTGATCGCATGGCACTTCATACACGCGTTGGTCGCTTTCCAAATAGGCGGCTTCAATACGAGAGCTGCCTTTATTGGTGGGTGTGGAGCACAGATAAACTTTACGATTATTGAAGGTAGCGGTACGTTGGACGGCTAAGGCAACCGGATCACCTTCATGACCTGCATCTCCTGGATAACCATCGACCTCATCCAAAAACAAATAACGCACGGGCATAGAACGTAGCCCAGAGGCCGAGTTAGCGCCTGTGATAATCAATAAGCCACCCGGGAAGGATTTCATTAACTGGGTATTGCCGCTGTCACGACTTCTGGGATCACTGATGCGCTCACGCAAGGGTGGGCAGGATTCAATCAATGAATCGATACGCTGCTTGGATACCCGTTTAGCGACATCTAAAGATGGCTGCACCAATAGCATCGGGGCGGGTACCGATTGCACCACATAGCCTAACCAGTTAAGCCCAACTTCCGTTTTGCCAATTTGACTGCCAGCCATCAATACCACCCTTTCGGTTCGACTGCGTGCTGACAAGGCATCCATTACTGCTTTGAGATAGGGCGTGCGTGAAGTGCGCCAACGCCCTGGTTCACTCGATGCCACCGAGGTAAGCATACGGTAGCGCTCTGCCCAGTCGCTGATCGACAAAATGGGATCGGGTAACAGGCTGCGCACCAGTTGTTTTGAGATGAGATGTTCAAGGTGCATGACATCGCCGTTTACCGCTTAACAATGGGTTAAAAATAGTCAAAAAATAGTGAAAAATCATCTAGATATGAGTTGATAAGCATCTCGATAAGAGCGATTATATAAACCGTAAAGAACAGCATAAACAACCACTTAGGAACCACCAACATGAAAACAGAAATCAAAAAAGCGCAGGTTAGAGACACTGGCAACCGCGATGCAGGAATGCAAACCATCAAGGTTGAACTTTGGGATGATGACAGCATCAATAGCATCACCCACAAAAGCGAGACTTACTTTCCAACAGGTAAAAAAGGGGGCAACTGGGAAACAAACAAAGCGGTGATTGAAATGGCCACCGATACCGATGCACGTCTTTGGGCAACCCTAGACGCTAACATGATTTTTGAAGACTAAGCAAAGGAATCAGCATGAAACTCAGCGAACGCCAACGTCAACTCATCACCCTTGCCCTCGCTACACAGGGAAATATCACCGCACACCTAGCGGTCTTGAAAGGCGGCGCCAAGATGAACACCTTGCGCGCCTTACAGGATCAAGAATTGGTGGTGCAACTCAAAGATCAATGGCTAATTACCGACAAAGCCAAAGCCGCCATCAGCCAACCGATTGATCCCTTACTCGATCGTCTTAAAGCGCACAACATCAGTGAACGCCATTACATGTTGCTACAACAAGCAGCGCAAGATCAGCTGGGGCACATCGAACCCTATATCAAAGCCAAAGGCGGTGCCAAGCTCAATCTATTGCGTTTCTTGAGTGATCAGGGTTGGATTATGCAAGTGGATGAACGCTGGTGCATCACGAAGCATACCAGAAGCCTATTGTCACAGATCCGCCAACAGCCAATCTCAACCCCTGACATCGACAAGCCAACTGACCCAATTCAACCGCAGAAACCCGCAATGAACCTGCGCGAGAACAGCAAAATTGCCTTGCTGATTTCACTACTCTCTCAACCGACTGGCGTGAGCATGGATCAACTCTGTCATGTCACGGGTTGGCAGGCACATACGGTTCGTGGTTGTTTTTCTAACACGCTCAAGAAAAAGCTCAAGCTGAACCTCGTCTCACATAGAGGTGTCGGCGAAGAACGCTTTTATCGCATTGAAGCCTAATAACAGCCTATGCCAATTGGCACATCCAACAAAGGAAGCAGCATGACATCATCAACGCTAACCATACACCTGCGCATTAAAAACGGCAATGCCAAGATTAACGCCTTGGCTTTCCTCAAACACGCAACGCACCATCATGCTAATGCGCTGTTGCAAGCATTAGTGACCAAAAAAGCGGTCACATTGGTTGATAACCAGTGGCACGCCATGATGACTTTTAGCGATTTTAGGCGCGTGATCGAGACGTTTGACGACCAGTTCAAACCAAGAAGCTATTAGCAAAAAAAAAGTTAAAAATCATGCAAATAGGTGTTGATTACATTCACCTAAAGAGCGAATATAGGAACCGTAAAGAGCAACACAAACAACACCTTAGGAACACAAAAATGAACGACAAGATTGAAAGCGCCCTCAAAAACGTCACTCGCATGAGCAACTACGCAGCCGCAGCGCGTTGGGCAGACAAACAAATCAAACCAGGATACATTTTACTCGGTGACGATGGCAAGTATTGGGTGACGGCTAACCTTCGCGATGGGCAAATCCTCACCAAAGCAGGATACGAAGTAGCACCTGGTTTTTAAGATGAATAGGATCCTAGCCCAAGTAACGGATGCCAACGGCCGAAAGCGTGGCATTCAACCTGTCAGCCTTGTCTTTGCTCGCAACCAACCCATCAGCATCAGTTATCAAGAGCGCAATTACCTGGCTACTGGAAAAATCACCACAAGCCCAACCGGTGAGCGCGTATTTGAAATGATGGCACGGGATTATTTTATTGAACGCCTGCTCATCACTGCAGAGGGAAAGCAGTTATGGGCGTTGCAGCCCTTAGCATTGTAATGCGTGATCAGACTGTTCATTTTCCTTATCCGCCAACACCGCTTTCTTACCCGTCAGGGTTTCCCAACGTTTGACAATCACATCACAATATTTAGGATCAAGCTCCATCAGGAAGGCTTGTCGGTGCGTTTGTTCGCAGGCAATCAGGGTTGTTCCTGAGCCACCGAACAAATCCAACACCTTGTCACCACGTTGACTGGAGTTCTGAATCTGATACTCGAACAACTCGACAGGTTTCATCGTCGGATGTTCGCCATTACGGCTGGGCTTGTTAAAATCGAGCACTGTGGTTTGACTGCGGTCACTGCCCCAGTAGTGTGCAGCACCATCCTTCCAACCATAAAGGCAAGGCTCGTGCTTCCAGTGATAATCTTGACGTCCCAACACCAGTGCATTTTTGTTCCAGATCAAACACTGCCTAACTTGCCATCCCACATCGGCAGCAGCACCACGAAAATTTAATCCTTCAGAGTCAGCATGCCAGATGTAAAACACTGCACCTGGGCGCATCAGCGCATCAGCACTGGCATATACATCACGTAGGAATTGACGAAAGTCGCTGTTGCTCATGTCATCGTTCATGATGGTTAAGCCTGTGCCGCCTTCATAGGCGACATTGTAGGGTGGATCCGTGATGAGAAGGTCGGCTTGGTTGCCGTCCATCAGTCTTTCGACCTGGTCAATGCGCGTGCTGTCACCACAGAGTAGACGATGCTTACCCAGTAGCCACACATCACCTATTTGGGTAATGGGTTCAATGGGAAGTTCAGGCACATCATTGGCAGTATCGTCGGATTCATCTCCTTCGTCATCCAGCCCTGATAGCAGCGCGTCCAGCTCATCACCTTCAAATCCCGTCAGCGCAAGATCAAAGTCCATCTCTTCAAGGGCTTTAAGTTCTAAAGCCAGCATCTGTTCATCCCAGCCAGCATTGAGGGCAAGCTTGTTGTCGGCAATGATGTAGGCGCGACGTTGCGTTTCGCTCAAATGCGTTAGACGAATGCAAGGAACCTCATTCATGCCCAGCTTGCGTGCGGCGATTGTCCTGCCGTGGCCAGCAATGATGCCATCATGCTCATCAATCAGGACAGGGTTGGTAAACCCAAACTCACGAATACTGGCAGCAATCTGAGCCACCTGTTCATCACTGTGGGTGCGGCTGTTACGCGCATAGGGGATCAAGGTTTCAACAGGAATGAGTTCAATACGCAGCGTCATGGTGAATTACCTTGTCAGTCTTGTTCATGAATACCCCAGTGTTTACTGGCTTCTTTGGTGTATTGCTCGAGCGCATCACGAATGGCGCTATCGAGCATGTCTTCAATCAATCTGGGATCTGGGCTTTCTAATACGCTGGACACAATCAAGGGTGCCAGTTGCCGTGGGATGAGTTGAATGCGATCACGCAGTTGTCGTCCAATGGTAAACACCACCTTGCTCACTGTTTCCAGTGGGACAAGCTTGCCACTGCGCTCTTCAAAATCTAGCTTGGCTAAGCGCGCGCTGTAGGCTTCACGAATGGCGCGGGCTTTTTGGTAATTGGGTGCGTTCTTGGCTTCGATCTCATTTGGGTGATCGTTGGCATCCGTGTCTTGGTATGCAATGGTGTCATCGGCCATTGGGCGCGTGTTGATCTGCCAAGCGATATCCGCTTGCTGCGCATCAATCTTGCCATCACTATCGAGCTTAATGCGACCTGTTTTGATGGCTTTTTGCACAGCAGAAAGCGCCACACCACGATGCTTAGCATAGGCACGAAGAGAGAGGTTCATGATTAAATATTCCATCGAAACTGAGCGTAAACTAGCTGGCAACTGACCACCTAAAAGTGACCACCGACCACCTGTTTTACCAAAGTGAATGACCACCTAATTTTGGCTAGGTGGTCACTTATACAAAAAAATAACATCATGTTTTTATTAACAAAGAAACAAGGTGACCACTGACCACCGACCACCTATTTTTTTCACTGTCACTAGCAAAATCTCGCGGTGGGCGCGTCCCCCGCTTTTTAACCCTTCAGGGAGGAACCAATTAGCCACAAAACCGCACCAAACCATTCACATTCAATCATCTCAACCTCAATCAACCAGATCATCGTAAAACCATCAACATCGCTCAAAAGCCGTTTAAAAGCGTTTTAAGACTACCAATCTTCACTTTTCATGCCCAAGTTTTTGGCATAAAAAAACCGCAACAGTGTGCGGTTCATTTCAAAACGGATTGTACATTAGCGCAAGGCAGCGACCTGTTCTAGACTTAAACCTGTTTTAGCAGCAATAGTCGCATCATCCAACACATCCAATAGGTTGCGGGCAATAGCTTGTTTGGCAAGCAAAGCGCCTTTTTCAATGCCTTCCTCAAGTCCTTCCGCTCTACCTTGCTCAACACCAATTTCGATGCCTTCCTCAAGCCCTTCCTCACGACCTTCCGCCCTGCCCTTCTCTTCGGCCAGTTCAATACTGGTGCGTTGAATCTGAATAAACTCATGGCGCTTTTGTTGCAGTTCGAGTTCTTCGGGCGTTAGCGCAGCTTCATTGATACGACCAAAGGCATCGACAATGCAAGGTTCGTTCAGACTTTGTGGGATTGCGGTTAGGTGTCCTGCGTGCTTAATGAAGTAGAGCCATTTGTCTTCAACACTAACTAGTTCGTCTTCGGTTTTGGTGAACTTAGGCAATTCAATAAAGACCAGCTCGACATCGTCGGTGTATTTAACCAGCGTTTCTTTTTCGATTAAGACAAAGCGCGATAGGTAAGATTCAATGTCTTCAAACAGGGTAAAGTCGACCAGCGTTAAAGCAATGACTGGATTGAGCAAGTGATAGTCTTCACCACGTTGTAGTTGATTAGCGTATTGTTTAGCGGCATTGTACAAAATGCGTTGTTCGATGTTTTTAGAATGCACCACCTGCATTTCAATAATGACATTTTTGCCGTTAGCGAGCTTGGCTTTAACGTCAACAAAGGTATCTTTCATACCTGCGAGTTTGGGAGCTTGATAAGGGTCGATAATCTCTAAGCTAACGATACGATGCTCGCCTTCGTATTCGAGCACGGCATTTAAAAAGCTGATCAGAATGGGGGCTGATTCCTGCGCACCGAACACACGCTTAAAGGCATAATCTGTTTTGACATCTAAAAATCGCATCTTATTCATCCCTTAACCAATGGGTGCATTATACGATAAGTTGCCTTGAATCAATCGACCTATAGGTCAGCAAGGGTTAAGGTTTTATGAAACGCCGCCCCAACCCCTCACTCACCACCTGCTCAACCGTCTCGTACATACCTAAACGTTGCTTAAGCTTGATGCTACCCTTGGGCTTTAACAGGTAAAGCGCTTGGCTCTTGCCATTAACCCTCTCGAACATAATACCCTTGCGAACGAACACATTCGGCTTATTCCGCAAACTGCCAATCCACAAGGACTTGGGAATGACGCTAGTTCTTGCCATCACCGCCAGCCGTCCCAAGGGAATGGGTCTGGCATCAGGATTAACGCCACCTATTTCCTGCGCTTCCATAAAAGCATCGCGCGAGAAGACAATAGCCGTTAGCGAGCCAGGCTTTGCACCAATGGCGCCAATGCCGCTGCTGACCCACGGTCTGCGCAAGGTGAATCGCTGGGTGAGTGTTTTGCGAACGGCATCTCTGGCATCAAAGGCAACGCCCGTGAGTGCTTTGGCGATCTGCTCTGGTAAGCTTCGGTGCGCGAACTTATCCAGCTGTTGATGAATCGTTCTCTGGTTGCTCTGGGGCTTGAGGGTGAGCATTGGCTTTGCCTCTCGTTGTTTTTAGTTTACCCTCGAGTGCAACACCAGCACCCACTGCAATGACCTGTTTGGCAGTAGCGTCATCCAAATTGGCAATAATACCAGGCACAAGGGTTTGCCCCGCTAGGTGCAGGTGACGATGAATGTGAACAAGCATGAGGTTTCTCGGCGGAAATGGGAAATGAGGCTGTGCCAATTGGCAACCCCAACAATGAAATTCACAAATGAAAACGCCCACATGGATAGTGGGCGCAGTTGTTAGCAGTACAGTGACATCTTAGCTTATGTGTACATGGGATAAAAGAGGGGTTTTAGCAAAAAACAAAAAATACATCGCTGTTTTTTAATCCGCCAATAATGCTTTGAGATCTTTAAGCATCAAAAACAAGTGATAGGGATCAGTCGGGCTGGGTTCAAACTCCCAAGCCTGATACCATGCGCACGCGTCTTCATCTTTAGCGTGAACCAATAGAGCGCGAATACCTGCGATATCAGCAGCCTGAGCCGTGCGCAATAAGGCATCTTTAAGCAAGGCTTTACCTAATCCATTACCTTGGTGCTCTTGATCCACTGCAAGTCGCGCTAGAATCATCACGGGAACAGCGTGCTTAGCCAGCCCTTTCATAACGCGCGTTGGCGCATGCTCAGGATCAACACTGCCTACAGCAAGACTGTAGAAACCCACGACTTGCGAATCACAACAACAGACATAAGTCTGTGCGCTATTGGCTTTTTGATTCACCAACGCATAACGCTGTAAAAACTGGTTCAGTTCTGATTTGCCACAATCAAATTGATCAACGACATCTGTCGCCAACAATTTACGAACGGGTTGATATCGACTACTCAACCCAAAACCCCAGGCTCGCTCAACAGCTTTTTCAAGCGTGGTTTCGCTTGAACAGGACGATCAAGTGCTTCGTGAAATTCCTGCCATTGTGCTTCATTGAGCACAAAGTGACGACGATCAGCTAACGCCTGGTTAGCTGCCGTCACGCCAGCCTCTAACAAAAACTCACTGACGTTTTTATGACAAACCCTAGCGGCTTCTTGAAGCAATTGTTTAACAGAACTGCTGGCACGCACATCAATGCGTTCTGTTTTTACCAGATTTAACGTGGCCATACGAGCCTCCAACAGGAATTATTACCACTATCATAATGTACGGATAACGTACTGACAAGCTAATTTATGCCAATTCCTAATTCATTGCAATACGAATCACCCATATCCATACCACCCAGCCAACACACCCAGTGCTGCAATGAGCACACCTTTGGCTTCGTGGACATTGACAGGCTTCCCACTCCAACTCAGTCTGCTAGCCCACTCCCTGACCGACAAGCCCAAGCCCACTACATACCAGAGAGCAGAACCTGCTGGGCTGGATGCACCGCCGACAGCATCGATTGCCCCTTTAACCGTTTTGGCGCTGTGGCTGTTTTTTTCGATCAGCGTTTGATGTGGTGCGGTGCTTGCAGGCAAGCCATCATAGCGAGATGAGCCAACACCACTGGCAAAGGCTAACGCAAATTCGCCTTCGAAGTGTTTGCCTGCATCATGCATGGCTTGACTGATGCTGCCATTTTTGAGCATCAGTGCTAAAGTGTCTACCTTGCGGTAGTGTTTGACCATACCCTCGTCTATTTCGGTTTGCACCAATTCAATCAGTCCGTCAGGTCGTTCGATTTGATGACCGAGTTGAGGTTGTTTGTTTTTCTTGACCGCTTTACTCATATGTCCTCCTTGGCAATAGTGAGTAGTGCTCCGTCATATTCACGTCGCATAACAACTTTGGTATCAGTGACATGAATAACGGTCCACAGTCTGCCTTGGTAGGTTAGGCTGTCGCCTTCTTTGTAGGTTTTCATTGTGCCTCCTCGAGTTGAGCCAATAGCCAGTTGATATGGTCGATGTCGTCTTGAATGCGTTGTTTGGCTGTTGCTGATCGTTTAATGCCTTGGATGATGGTGAGCTGCTCTCGCTTGTGTTTGAGCTTTTCTCGTTCCATAATTGCACAGAGGGTTTGGGCAGCACGGTGAAAGGATTGTTGTGCCAATGAGCTGCCGTTTTGCCAGACAAAGCGATTGATCATCGATTTGTTAAAACCGCCTAAGTGGTAGCGTGAGGCACGTTGGACAATCTCTTCTTCTAAACTTAAGGGTTTAGGTTGTTGCAGGCTGGCTATCAACTGCCGCTCGCAGTCGATAAAATAACGACGTGCCTGACGACCTTTATCAGTACGTTCAACCATGGCGAGTTCTTTGGCCATATTGAGAGTGAGGGAGTATTCGATTGATGGACGACCACCGAGGTTTTCCTCAAATTTGGGGAAAACCCCCTCGCCCAACTCAGAGAAATAATCTTCATTTTCTACAAAGCCGTAATACTGAATGCGTCGCTTAATCCAGTCTGAAAAGTCAGTACCAACCTGCAAAAACTGATGTAATAATCTGGCATCCACCAGTTGCACCAGCTGGTTGTTGAGGTTCATTTCGGTTGTGGGTATCAGTGCGTTCATGATGCGTCTCCTTGTGTCATTGCCCAGTCCAGTAGTGCCAGTGCGTCGGCTTGGTTGTCGTCTATTGGGTTAAAGCCTTTGGCCCTGGCAGCTGCCATCATTTCTTCCTTGCTGGCATTGCCTTTGCCTGTGGCGTGTTTCTTGATGGTGCCCACAGGAACGCCTTGGTAGGGTATCTTCTGTGCTTCGCACCAACTGGTTAGCGTTGCCATAAATCCGCCGTAGGCATGGGCTGAATCAGTACTGACGTGTCGTCTTACCTCTTCAAACACCACCATAGCAATGGAATGTTCACCTTGATTAAGCTCGTTCAACCAGCGTTGAAATCTCAGATATCGCATCCCGCCGCCATCAAACCGCTGCGGTTTAAACGATTGACTGCCGCTGTGGATTTGGTTGTTTTGTGTTAACGCCCAGCCTGTGGTGGTACCCAGGTCTAGGGCGAGTAGGTTTTGAGTCATGTTGGGGTTCCTTTTATTTTGTTGGAGTGGCTCAAGTGGCTTTGGTGGCGCATTTTGCGGTTAACCCTCTTGTGTGTGCGCACGCGTACACACGCATGTGTAGAGCGTTAACGGGAAAACGTGCCACTTGCGCCACTTGAGCCACTGTCTAATTGTCTGCATATGGCAAAAAAACATCTTCTTTAGGGATGAGTTTTACGCCATTGAGCCCTCTCATACCGCCTGTCATCTTGACGCGGTCATAGCCTTTCATCACCAATTGGTCTGTTAACCATCTGGCATTGCCCGTGTAGTAGCCTCTCGATTCCGAGAAGCTTTTCCAACGCGTGAAAATCGCATTAATTGCTGTTCGGCTCTGCGGGTCTTTGATCAGTTCCATTTCCTCAAACTCGCCAATCACGTCCTCTTCTCCAAAATACTCATCCGTCGCCTCCAGTACCTTCGCTGGTTTGACGAGCCCATGCGCTTGCCAGTCCAAACACCCCGCAACCGCCCAGGCAAGAATGCCATCGCGCTCTTGCAGTAGTTTTTGCTGTAGGTGTTTATCACGCTGATTGGCAGGTACGGTGATGGTGAAGGGAATCAGGTGCAGGCGCCGTTTCATCGCTTCATCAACATTGCGAATGGCAGGCTTGTGGTTACCTGAAATCACCAACTTAAACTGCGGTGTGTAGGTGAAGAAGTCTTGGCGCATGAATCTGGCGCTGATGGGATCGCCACCAGAGATTTCTTTAATCTTCGACTCATTCCAGCGTCTGCCCTGTTCCGTCTCCGTGGCTGCCACAAAGCGTGCGCCCATCAGTCCCGCCAAGTCTGTGGGATGCTTATCCCCCCTAGCCTCCATAAAGGTGTCCATGGGTGCGTTGGCGGCATAGTCACCTAGAATCGTGAACAGGGTGTTAACAAATACGCTCTTGCCATTACCGCCTGTGCCGTACAAGAAGAACAAGGCGTGTTCTTGTGTAGAGCCTGTCAGACAATAGCCTGCCACGCGCTGTAGGTAGCTTTTCATGCTGGCATCACCGCCTGTGACGCTGTCAATGAAGTTGAGCCATTTGGGACAATCACCCTTGGGTGTGGCGGTGGTGAGTTTGGTCATATGATGACCACGCTGATGTTCGGACACTTGTCCTGTTCTGAGATTGACGATGCCCCCTGGGGTATTAAGCAGCCAAGCATCTTTATCCCAGTCTTCAATGGTGGCAGCATGACGGCGATCATTACGCGCTGCCCGTTCGACGTTGTAAACCGTCGCAATCGAAGCAATCTTGGTGGCGATGCCTTTGGCTTGTGCTTGTTTGGCTTCACTGCGACAGATGCCACGAATGATGTGCTGAATGAGCAGGGTGTCGTCATCCATCCAGCGTTGTCCGTCCCAGAGTTTCCAACGACCCCACTTGGCGACATAGCGCCAATCTTGGTGATAGCTATCGGAAAAGCTCAAGGCTAAAGCATCTTCGGCATGCTCAATGCTTTCACTGTTAGGTGCTGGTTTTTGCACCGACATACGTGCGCCTTGCTGAATAAATGTCGCGACATCAAAGCCTTCATCTAAGGCATCCGCAGCATCCCATCCTTCAGGATAGCTATCGGGTGGTAAGAGAATATCGCAACTGCTCGCGCCTGCTGACAATAACGCCTGAGCCGCAATTTCGGCATATGCCCACCCTGGTTTATCCTTATCTGGCCAGATGAGGATGGTTTTATCTTTGAGCGGCGACCAATCGGTTTTATCGACAGGGGCATTGGCACCATGCATGGCAGTGGTGGCACACAAACCTGCCTCGATTAAGGCTTGCGCACACTTCTCGCCTTCAACGAGAATGACGGTATCCGATTGCGCGATGCCAGGTTGGTTATACAAGGGGCGCGGCGTGGGTGGTGCTTGCTTGCGCTTTTTCGCATCCCAAGGACGATAGGCTTTTTTACCAGGGGATGGTTCGTAGCGATACACACAGGCGATGAGTTTACCTTCGCTATCTAAGTAGTCCCATTTGCCGGTTGCAGGTCCTAATTCATCCATGGGCACCTGTGGTATGGCTTTAGTGGATGTTGGCTGCGTGCTCACATAACCACAGAGCGAAGCGGCAACGGTGAGTAGTGCGCTAAAATCGCGCTTCACATCCATCCCTTGTTGCGCAGCAATGAGCGTGAATATATCACCTCCTTCCCCTGTGGCATGATCAAACCATTGCCCCAAGGTAGCAGGATTGAGTGAGACTTCTAAGCTATCCCCAGCCGTCCCTTGCGTATCACCCATGACGAACTTCTGCCCACGCTTTTTGCCAACAGGAAACAGGGTCAACAACACTGAGTCGAGTTGATGCAAGAGTGCGGACTTAATGGCATCCTTGTCCTGCTCCAGTGACTTGGGTGAATCATTAAAATCAAGCATGGCATATCTCCTGTTCGGACAAGGATTTCTCTGGCAAGTAGCCCGCTTTTCTGCCAATAAAGCGCACAAAGCTAGGTTCCAAGCCAACCTGTTCTGCCCATATTTCCATGTCAGTGCCCAATAAAAAACGCAGTGCCGACTTCATTTCGACCTTACTCGGCGCATACCAGCAGTCGTGCATGGCTTTAGCGATCATGGCAACCACCAAACGAGACTCAGGACAACGCATCGCGGTATGACGGTTCATCACCTTTTCCACCGCTTGAATGTGAATGCGCGGTTTTGGCGTAAGTATGGTCATGAGGTGGCTCCTTGTTTACGCTTGACAAAGTGCAACCATTGCATCAAAATAAAAATCATGCCATTTACCAAACGCTTTAACAACGCTCGCCTACGTGTCAACGATGGTGACCATGCGCCACCCCATTTCCACGTGTTAATGAACGATGGACGTGAAGCGTGGGTAACGATTGAACCTATCGCGATCATCCACGGCAAGGTAAAAGCACGTGAGATCAGCGAAGTATTGACTTGGGCAAAAGCCAACCAAGCTTTGCTCTCCGCAACCTTTGAGGAGTTACAACAATGAGTAACGAACACTTTCAACTGAGCCAAGTTGACGCTTTGCCCGACTTTCACCTGCATTTGGTTTATGCTGATGGGCAAGAATTCACAGTCGACATGAAGCCTTGGATCAACAAGAGTCAGCATCTGGCTGCGCTCAAAGATCCCGTGTTCTTTGCACAGGCTAAGCTTGGTTTTATCAACCGCAGCGTTGAGTGGATTGAAGATACATTGGAGCTGGCAAGTGATAACCTGCGCAACTATGCGATTGAACAAGCGGGTGGGATTGGTCACGAGCGTATTTGGAACTGGCTGCACAACAACCAATTCACCCTCGAACAGGGGGCTAAGGCGTTGGGCATTAGCCGTCGCATGCTGATTTACTATCGTGATGGCGAAAAGCCTATCCCCCGCCATATTTGGTTGGCGTGCCTTGCCAGTGAGGCGCTGCGTCTTGAGAGCGAAATTATCACGGACAATCTGCCCTTTCATTTGCCGATGAGCCAGCATCAATCGACGGGCATTACGGCTTAAAGCGATACTCATACCTCACCTCCCCAACACCGCGCCCTATAGGCGCACAACTTACAGGTGAGATGTTCCCTGCTGGCAGTGCTTCTGGGTAGGGTTTCACCGGCTTCGCTGGCACGGATCACCTTGACCGCTCTGTCAGACATGCGCTGTGCTAAGGGGGCATCAAAGGCCACTTTTTCAGCGTAAATCTCCATGGTGTCGGCATTAATAGCCGTAAAGAGTGCGCTGTTGTGATGCCAGCCCATATAAGCTTGATACACCGCGATCTGCGCCGCATACACAGGATGCGCCACCGCCAACTTATGTTTTTTCAGTGCGTTGAAGCTGCTGTTTTTTAGGGCTTTGTTTTCCCACAGGCAAGGGGTATCGATGATGCCATCGGGTGCTTGCACCACCAGTCCATCGACATGACCTTGTAGCTTGCCGCCCAGTGCTTCAAATCCCAGCTGCTTGCCATGACTGTCGTGGGTGATGAGGCTAAACCCTGCCAAAGTAAGCCAATTGCTCATGGCGTCCTCTAGTCGGTGGCCGCGCTCAAAGACTCTGAGTAGTCTGCCTGAAAACAGCTTGTCTTCATCAACGGGCGTGTGCTGGTATTCGTATTGCAGCATGCGCTCACACTCGACCCCGAGGCGTGATGCCCCGAGGTAGTGACGCTTTGCTTCCTGCGCATGACGCTGCCCAATGGCGGTATCCAATAGCGCTTGCAAGCTGGGTGAGAAGCTTTTACTTGAATTAAAGTCCATCATGATCGCTCTCTAAAAAGGTATCAGGTCGTCAAAGGGCAAATTGACACTTGCCACATAGGCATCGATGATCGCTTGGATCACCAACACTGCTTCTTCTTTGCTGTAGCTGCCAAGGGGTTTATCAAAGCCCACTTGCTCGCCTGCCTGCCCGAAGGCTTTTAACAGCATCGGTAAGTTAGGGTTAGGATTGCGTTCTGGCATGAAAGAAGCCTCTTTTTGGTGTTGATGATCTTTGAACCAAGCACCATAGACCTGATGAAACACGTCTTGGCAGCGTTTGGAGCAAAAGGCCCAGGCGGGTGGTGTTTTGGGTCTGTGTAGGTCGAGGTGCCCAAAGCCCCTCGCCTGTTTGCCACAGATCCAACAGCGTGATCGGATCATGCATGACACGCCTCCCTTTATGCCCAGGCGGGTTTATTGCCCGCTGGGGTGATGGGTTTTGCGACGGGCGCTGCCGTTGCATAGCTTGGTTGAGAGATGGCAAGTGCTTGTCCGTGCATCATGGCGCCATAGCGCTGATCGTTAGGTTCAACGACTTGCTTGATGACATTTTTGAAGGTTTGATTGCCTTGATAGCTGTCTTTCTCCACATCAATCACGGCCACACAGTCAATGCCGTCGAGTTCGCTAAAACTGGCAATGCGTCTGGCGGCTTGCGCCTGTGGGCTGATATCATCAGGTTTGATATTGCGCGATGAGTTAAGCAGCGCACGGATAAAGGTGCGCCCCATATTACCCCACTCGGGGCCTTTGGCTGAGTAAAGTCCAATGTTCGACCAGAGTTTACGCTTGGCATAGTCACCCTCTAAGATCACAAATTCCGCCATCAGGTAAACGGCACCTGTGCTCTCGCTCTGGGTGGCATAACCCCCTGTCCAGCCTTGGTTGGGATCGTCATAACCCCCGGGTTTAAGGGTCATGCGCACTTTGGCGAGCGTGCCTTTGGGAATGAGGGTGAAGCTGGTTTGTTCTGGGGCATCGTTAAAGTCTAAAGCGTTCATACAGCAGTCTCCTGTGGGTTGGTGCATTTTTGGATCAGCTTGCCAAGGTGTGGCGGTTCAATCATCTCTAACTTGCCAGAGCGGTCTTTCGCAGGCAGTGCAAAGGGATTAATGGTGTGACAGACAAAGGCACGATAAGGTTCACCTGCTTCGGTTTTCAGTTCCGTGAGGGTGATGACTTCATCGACAATGCCAGGCAACTCCAGTGCCGTTTTACTGCCTTCAATCTGTGGCATAAAGACACGTTTGTTGTAGTCATCCATCTTTTCATCCAAGATGGATACAAAAATGACGTTCTTGCCGCGCACATGCTGTAAATGGGTTAAGGCAGTGAGCATTTCCTGACCCAATAAACCATAGGCACCGCGACTATCAGGCTTGCCGGTTTTTTCAGAAAAAGCAGCGGGCTGGGTCTTACACCAAGCGAAACAGAGCCTTGCCAGTACCGTGATGCTGTCCACAAAATAGGTGTCGTACTTGTCCAGTTGAGCAGGGTCACCATAGCGTTCACAGACGTGTGCAAAGTGCGCTGTTGAAAAGGCTGCTTCTTTGGGTAACACTGGGTTCGGACCTGCCAAAAACACCA
>JAEHJW020001326.1_pt1 | contig 27428 bp, 28 predicted proteins | sample 9271431 | NCBI WGS metagenome assembly JAEHJW02 | reverse complement strand
GGTTCTGCATCCATGGCCTGTGGAGCGGTTCACCGCCAGACACCCAAGGCAGGAGCCCGGTGCGTGAATAGCGCACGCCGGGATCTGTGCGGGGGGTACCCGGTAACGGGTATCCCTACCGCGACATTTTTATGTGAGGTTCATCATGGGTTTTCCATCACCTGCCGCAGACTACGTTGAGCAAACGTTAACCGTTTCCCGCCTTTGTCAGTATGACGCCAACTGTCGCGCCCTGGAGACTGCCGCCGGTTATGCCATCGTCGATGTCTGCCGCAGGCCAAAGCAGGGTGATCATGTCCTTATCGCATATGCCGGGAAAACTGAATTCGCTGTTGTCCGCGGGCAGGCGCTGATTACTGATGATGGTGAGGCGCTGGAAGGGGACGCCCTGGACGATGTTGAAGTGCGGGGAGTCGTTACCTACCTGATAAACCGGGCCGGGTGGGTGAGTGATGATGATATTCCGATCATGTAACATCGCTGGCGGCATGGTATTATTACCGAAAGGGTAATTATTTTCGGGGTGTTTACCATGCCAAAGGATCCGAAGCGCAAATCAACTCAGTACAAACCGTTGACGGTGATGCAGGAAGCCTACGCCCAGGAGTATGTGAAATGCCCTGAAAATCAGACGCAGGCGGCCATCAATGCCGGGTTCTCCCCAAAGTCTGCCCACGTCAAAGCCAGCACAATGATGCGTGATGAGCGTATCCAGAAACGAATTGCTGAGCTCATGGAGGAGCGCAACAAGCGCCTGCGCGTCAGTGCCGATTACGTGCTGTTGCGCCTGGTGGAAATCGACCAGATGGATGTGCTGGATATCCTGAACGATGACGGCGGGATGAAGCCGATCGCTGAATGGCCGAAGGTCTGGCGTACCTCTCTCAGTGCTATGGATATCGCTACCATCAAGACGACCCAGGCTTCTCTGCAAAAAGAGAATGGCGAGGCGGATCTCTCTGTTGAGGATGTCGAGCATATCCTGAAGAAGGTGAAATGGCCCGACAAGGTGAAAAACCTCGAGCTCATCGGTAAGCACGTCGACGTTAACGCGTTCAAAGAGCGCATGGAAGTTAACGTGAACGTCACTATAGCCGACCGCATGGCCGCCGCCCGGCGCCGCCTGAAAGAGCGTCAGGGTGGTGACCAGTGACAGACGCCGCTTTATCCCCGGAAGAACAGCTGATCGACGATATCGCCAGCTTCACCCATGACCCGCTGGGCTATGCGCTGTATGCGTTTCCGTGGGGCGAGGATGGCACAGAACTGGCGCACGCCTCCGGGCCGCGACAGTGGCAGGCTGACGCATTCCGCGAGATAGGCGAGCACCTGCAGAATCCCGCGACACGTCACCAGCCGCTAATGATTTCCCGCGCATCCGGCCACGGCATCGGCAAATCTGCGTTCATCTCAATGCTGATTAACTGGGCTATGTCCACCTGTGAAGATTGCAAGGTGGTGGTGACCGCCAACACCGACAACCAGCTGCGCACCAAGACCTGGCCGGAAATCATCAAATGGTCGAACCTGGCTATCACGAAAGAATGGTTCACCTGCACCGCTACGGCGATGTACAGCAACGATCCGGGCCACGATAAACGCTGGCGCGCTGACGCAATCCCATGGTCTGAGCACAATACAGAGGCGTTCGCCGGGCTGCACAACGAGCGTAAGCGCATCGTTGTGGTGTTCGACGAAGCATCCAACATCGCGGATCTGGTCTGGGAGGTTGCCGAGGGCGCGCTGACGGACGAAGACACCGAAATTATCTGGGTGGCGTTCGGTAACCCGACGCGTAACACCGGGCGATTCCGCGAGTGCTTCCGCAAATACAAGCATCGCTGGAAGTGCGCGCAGATCGACAGCCGCACCGTCGAAGGCACCAACAAGCAGCAACTGCAGAAATGGGTGGACGACTACGGCGAGGACAGCGACTTTGTGAAGGTCCGCGTGCGCGGGATCTTCCCGGACGCCTCAGAACTGCAGTTTATCCCAACCGGGCTTACCGATGAAGCGATGAAGCGCGTGGTTACCGCTGCGCAGGTGGCGCACGCCCCGCGGATAATCGGCGTCGACCCGGCATATTCCGGCGTGGATGACGCAGTGATTTATCTCCGCCAGGGGCTGCACAGCAAAGTACTGTGGACCGGCAACAAGACCACCGACGATCTGATTATGGCGAAGCGTATCGCTGACTTTGAGGACCAGTACCAGGCTGACGCGGTGTTTATCGACTTCGGTTACGGCACCGGGCTGAAGTCCATCGGTGATGGCTGGGGCCGCACCTGGCAGCTTGTGCCGTTCGGCGGCGCATCTGCAGACCCGCAGATGCTGAATAAGCGCGGCGAGATGTTCAACGCCTGTAAGACGTGGCTCAAGCTCGGCGGCGCGCTGGATGACCAGGAGACGGCGGACGACCTGTCCGCGGCAGAGTACAAGGTGAGGGTAGACGGTAAGATCGTCATGGAGCCGAAGGAAGATATCAAAGAGCGTCTTGGCCGGTCTCCGGGCAAGGGCGATGCGCTGCTTCTGACGTTCGCATACCCGGTGACGAAGCGCTCAGATTTCCCGACAGTTGGAGGCAGGCAACCCAACGTGATCAGCGATTACGACCCGTGGGCATGAAAAAGCCCGCGCATCGGCGGGCTGATTGTGACATGTCACAGCCTAATTAATTGACTGGCTCGGCCAGCCAATCATCAGCGAACAAATCGCCCTGCGACGGAACCCAGCCAGGCTGCATAATGCCTTGTGCGTTCTTCAGGTCGAGATGTGGCGCAATAGTGAACTCACCAGTGATACCTGCCTTTGCATAATCACTGCCGGGGCGAGGTTCGCTGACGGTATAGCCGCCCGCCTTAATGACAAATTGACCTTTTCCGTTCCATCCTTCGCGATAAATCTTTGCGCCGGATTTAACTGCCTCAAGTGCTTCTCCAAATTTCATAGATTTCACCTTAAAAAAATGCCCGGCGAACCGGGCTAAACAGGGATGATGGAAAGTGCCGTCCTTGGCTGGGTGTCACAGGGTTTACAGCATGAAGTCATCGCAATGGCGTCCTGCTGTAAAAAGGGCGGTGGTCAGAAAGGGAATAACTGCCACCGCCAAACTTGCTCTGGAACTACGGGTATCACGGTCCTGAGGCGTGATTCTGGTGCAGCATGCAGGATTCGAACCTGCGACCAACCGCTTAGAAGGCGGTTGCTCTATCCAACTGAGCTAATGCCACAACGAAGAGAGCACTGATTACCACAGTGGACCACCCGGCGAGGGAGGCGTTGCTTCCGCCAATGCTCTCATCGTTGCATCCTCGTCTCTTCCGAGGTGTCACACCGAACCGCCACGATGGTGAGTCGCTGTCGTGCATGCAGGGCATGGCTTGCACATTCCGGCTACCCGCTGGGCCATGTACCAAGGAGCCCCCGGACCGCTATCGACGCATGTGCCATACGCCGGATGCTTTCACACCTGGAAACGCACTCCGCCATCTGAGTAACGACAAAGCCACCAATGGAAGGGAATGGGGTGCGCTTTCATGTTGTGTTTACCAAAAAGGTAATAATTTATCGTCAAAAGGTCAATACACTACGACAAATAAATCATATGTGGTTAAATTGGTAATAATTTAAACGCGTATGGAGCGCAGCAAAATGTGCATCAGCAAGCCGAAAGTGAGTTCTCCGCAGGTTCAGGCGGCGCCGCAGGTTTCCGATTCTGCTGTACAGAACGCCGCTGATAGCGATCGTCGTCGCCGTGCCGCAGCGGGCGGGCAGAAATCAACAATCCTGACGTCGAGCCAGGGTGTAACGCAGCCTTCTGGCGGCACTCAGGGTAAGACCCTGCTCGGGGCGTAATCCATGGCCGAACTCTCTCCGAAACAGCATTACCTCAAACACCTGGGGCAGCTCAAAAATGAGCGCACCAGCTTTGAGGAGCACTGGCGCGAACTGGCGGAATTTATCGATCCGCGCAGCACGCGCTTTCTTACGACGGAGAGAAACAACGGCAGCAAGCGTAATACCCGCATCGTTGACCCTACCGCCTCTAAAGCTGCCCGCACTCTGCAATCAGGCATGCTGTCAGGTATCACCAGCCCAACCCGCCCATGGTTTAAGCTGGCAACGCCGGATCCGGAGATGATGCAATATGGACCGGTAAAACGCTGGCTTGATGTGGTCATGACCAGGATGAACGACGTCATGAACCGCTCTAACGTCTACCAGTCCCTGCCGATTATCTACCGGCACCTTGGTGTTTTTGGTACCGCGGCTATGGCGGTTCTCGAAGACGACGAAGATGTGATTCGTACTCATCCTCTGCCGATCGGAAGTTACTACCTGTCAAACTCGCATCGTTTGTCAGTCGATACCACGTATCGCGTTTTCTCCATGACTGCCCGCCAGATTGTTATGCAGTTTGGCCTGGACAACGTCAGTAACGCCGTACGCGGCGCCTGGGATAACGCGAACTATGAAGCATGGTTCGATGTGGTCCATCTGACAGAGCCCAATATCGATCGTGTGAACGGCAAGCTGAATTCCCGTAACAAGGCATTCAAATCGGTGTATTTCGAGTTGTCCGGAGACGGTGACAAGCTTCTTCGGGAGGCTGGTTTTGATGAGCCGCCGATCCTTTCACCGCGCTGGGAGATTAACGGGGAAGACGTTTACGGGAGTAACTGCCCGGGAATGATGGCGCTCGGTACTGGTAAGGCGCTGCAGCTGGAGCAAATTCGCAAAGCTAACGCGATCGATAAGCTTGTTAACCCGCCAATGGTGGCCCCGACAGGTCTTAAAAATAAGCTGATCAACCTTGCCCCTGGCGGCGTTACTTATGTTGATGAGGTTGATGCTACCAAGCTAGTGCGTCCGGCTTACGCCGTCAGCCCGCAGCTTAATGACATGCTCGGCAGCATTGCTGATGACCGCCAAATGATTGAAGCCTGCTTCTTCTCTGACCTGTTTAACCTGTTCAGCACCATCAACACCAGGAGCATGCCAGTGGAGGCTGTGGCCGCAATGCAGGATGAGAAACTCCTGCAGCTTGGCCCAGTCCTTGAGCGACTTAATGATGAATTCCTTGATCCTTTCGTTGATCGCACATTCAACATCATGGCGCGCCGCAACCTCTTTCCTGAGCCACCGGAAGAACTGCAGGGCACTCCTCTGAAAGTTGAATATGTATCCATTTTGGCACAGGCCCAAAAATCCATAGGGATCAGCAGCGTTGAGCGCTTTGTTGGCTTTGTTGGGAATCTTGCAAAAGCCAATCCTGCGGCGCTCGACAAACTCAATATCGACCAGACGATTGACGAGTACGGAAATATGCTCGGCGTCCCGGCCACGATCGTTAACTCTGATGATGAGGTGCAAGCTACGCGCGAGCAGCGTGCTCAAATGGAGCAACAGCAGCAGATGATGGCTATGGCCCAGCAAGCTGGCGCAACCGCTAAGACCCTGAGCGATACCAACACCGCTGACCCTAGCCTGTTAAAAACCCTCTCTGATGCTGCTCAGCAGCCGGCGGTGACGCAATGACTGATTACCTGAGCGAAGAAGAGCGTGAAGAACTGGCAGCAGATGAGCTCAAAAGGCAGCAGTTACGGCGCGAGAACGAACTTAATGACCTGCGCCTCATCTGCGAGACAGAACACGGCCGCCGTTTCATCTGGCGCCTGATTGAGCAGGCTGGCGTGTGGCGTACGACTTATACCGGTGAGGCGCTCTCGGCAGCCTTCGCCGAAGGAAAACGTAACACGGGACTGAAAGTCTTTTCCGACGTGATGGAAGCGTGTCCCGATCAGTATCTGGCAATGGCCAAAGAGGCCAGCGAGGAATAGCGATGAATTTATTTGAGCGTCTGATGTATCGGCGTTTGTGCAATGAGCAGCCTGCAGATGGTGGAGCAGCTCCAGCAGCATCCGAACCATCCCCGACTCCTGCGGCTGAGCAATCTGAAGCAGCGCAACAACCAGCAGCAGATCCAGAACCTTCGCCAGCTGATGGTGATAAACCTGAGCCGACTGGCGATAAGCCAGCTCCTTCTGCTGAACCATCGGTTCCAGAAAAATATGAACTAACGGCACCTGAAGGCACTGAGCTGGACTCAAAAGCTGTTGAGTTGTTTGAGCCCGTGGCGCGCGAGCTTGGTCTTTCTAATGACCAGGCGCAGAAGTTGGCTGGACTGTGGCCACAACTGCAGGAGCAAATCCAGAACCGCCAGGCTGAGTCGTGGGGGCAGCAGGTTGAACAGTGGGCAGCTGACACGAAGGCTGACAAAGAAATCGGTGGCGACAAATTAACGGTATCCGTCGGACACGCGCAGAAGGCGCTGGATACCTTCGCATCGAAAGAGTTCCGCGAATTCCTTGACTCGACCGGCCTGGGTAACCACCCGGAAATGGTTCGGGCGTTCGCAAAGGTAGGCAAGTTGATGAGTGAAGACAGTTTCGTCACTGGCCAGGGTAACGGATCGCCGAAAAACGATCTGGTCGAAGCGTTTTATCCAAGCAAAAAATAGTGAGGTGTAATCATGGCTTTAATTGGTCAGACGCTGCCTTCTCTTCTTGACGTGTACAGCCGTACCGACAAGAACGGGCGGATCGCTAAAATCGTCGAACAGCTGGCTAAAAGCAACGATGTCATTACCGATGCGATTTACGTGCCGTGTAATGACGGTTCCAAGCACAAAACCACCATTCGTGCCGGTATTCCCGAGCCGGTGTGGCGCCGTTACAACCAGGGCGTGCAGCCTACCAAAACCCAGACCGTTCCGGTGACTGACACTACCGGTATGCTGTACGACCTTGGCTTTGTAGACAAAGACCTGGCCGATCGCTCCGGTAATGCGGACTCGTTCCGCGTGTCCGAGAACATGGGCAAGCTGCAGGGCTTCAACAACAAGGTTTCCCGCTACACCTTCTACGGCAATACCGATGCTGAGCCGGAAGCGTTCATGGGCCTGGCTCCGCGCTTCAACACTCTGAGCACTTCCAAAGCGGCCAGCGCGGAGAACGTATTCAACGCCGGTGGTAGTGGTTCTACCAATACCTCCATCTGGTTCATGTCCTGGGGTGAGAACACTGCGCACATGATCTATCCGGAAGGTATGGTCGCCGGGTTCCAGCATCAGGATCTGGGTAATGACCTGGTCAGCGATGCGAACGGCGGTCAGTTCCTGGCTTACCGTGATGAGTTCAAATGGCATCTCGGCCTGTCAGTCCGTGACTGGCGTTCGATCTCGCGCATCTGCAACATCGATGTCACCACCTTGACCAAAGATGCTGCAACCGGCGCCGACCTCATCAGCATGATGGTTGATGCGTACTACGCGCGTGATGTAGCAATGCTGGGCGATGGTAAAGAGGTCATCTACTGCAACAAGACCATCCATGCCTGGCTGCACAAGCAGGCTATGAATGCGAAAAACGTTAACCTGACGATCGACGAATATGCCGGTAAGAAAATCGTTTCTTTCCTGGGTATTCCGATCCGTCGCGCTGACGCCATCCTGAATACTGAATCAGCCGTAACGGCGTAAGGGGGGATCATGCTGCTCGACCAGCAAGCGCTTTTTTCCGCAGCTCAGGCCATTACGGCCACGGCTGCTTCGACCAACGTCATTGATACCGGCAGTAATAAAGATGTCGGTAAATATGGCGATATCCCGCTGCTTATCCAGGTGGTTGAAGGTTTCAACAACCTGACCAGCCTGACTGTGACGGTGCAAACCGATGACAACTCTGCATTCAGTTCCGCTGCGGACGTGCTGTCCATGACGATCCCTCTGGCGTCTCTGGTGCTGGGCTATAAGTCTCCGGTTATCACGTTGCCGATGAAGATGGAACGCTACATCCGTCTGAACTATACGGTGACTGGTACTGCGCCGACCACTGGCAAAGTCACTGCGGGTATCACCGGAGGCGTGCAAACCAATGCCTGAGTACAAAGTCGCTAAGCGGTCATTCATCAATGGCCGCCTGCATGAGCCGGGCGACATCGTTACCTACGACGGTGAGCCGGGAAGTAATCTGGTTTCCGTTGATGCCAGCCTGAGCGAAAAGATTGTCCCGGCCAGTGCAGAAGAGTTAACCGAGCTCGACGATTTGCGCAAACAGTATGAAGAAATGTTCGGCGAAGCGCCGCATTTCAATACCAAAGCGGAAACTCTGAAGGCGAAGATCGCCGAAAGGCGAAAAGAACTCGGGGTGTAAGCCCTCATAACCAAAGGGGCGAAAGCCCCTTTTTAGTTGGTGGATGATATGGCATCAGTGATCAATATCTGTAATATCGCGCTGGCACGTATAGGCAACAGCCGGACGATTAACAGCCTCACCGAAAAGACCAAAGAGGCATATACCTGCAACCTGTTTTACGAGTCCATGCGCGACGCAGTTCTGGCAGACAACGACTGGAACTTTGCCATGTCGCGCGTTGTCCTGGCCGACCTTGGCGACCCTGCGCCGGGATGGTTGTTCCGGTATCAGTACCCGACCGACTGCGCGCGCATAGCTGCCATATTACCGAAGTGGTTCACTGGGTCTCATATCGTTCTGCAGGATAAGCCTGTTTTTGAAGTTGGCAGCAATGAAGATGGCACTGGCCGCGTCATTCATACCAATGAGTCTCAGGCGGTACTGCTATACGTGAAAAGCATCACTGACCCGACGATGTTTGATGCCCTGTTCGCTGATGCGCTTTCGTGGCGTATGGCGGCAGAGATAGCCATGCCGATCGCGGCAAATGCCAGTCTCGGTCAGCAGGCAATGGCCAATTATCAGCAGGTGCTTACGGCGGCCATGCAACGCTCTCTTGATGAGGCGCATGAACCGCAGCAGGCGATGTCTGACCTTGCCAGTGCGAGGATCTGCTGATGGCCTATTCACTGGTGCAGCCGTCGCTTGCCGGCGGCGAGATATCGCCTTCACTGTATGGTCGAATCGATCTTGAAAAATACCAGACGTCATTGCGCCGCTGCCGCAATTTCATCGTCCGGCAGTCAGGCGGCATTGAAAATCGTCCCGGTTTCCGGTTCCTGGGGAGCGCGAAATATGCAGACCGTTACTGCCGGCTAATACCGTTCCAGTTCAGTGTATCGCAAACCTATGCGCTCGAGCTCGGTGATCACTATTTCCGTGTCTGGTCTAACGGAGCGCTGGTTACGGACGGCGGCAGCCCTGTTGAAGTTGCTACCCCATGGCCGGTTAGCGTCATCTCTGAGCTGAAATTTACGCAGTCTGCCGATGTGATGACGGTGTGCCACAACGATTATCCGCCGCTTGAGATCCGCCGTTACGGAGAGGCTGACTGGCGCACCGCCGCAGTGACAACAACCAGCGGGCCATTCCAGGACCTGAACACAGACGACTCGGTAACTGTGTACGCCTCAGGCCGAACTGGATCCGTAACGTTGACTGCCAGCAGCCCGATTTTCAAAAGCCAGCACGTGGGAAAACTGTTCTACATGGAACAGAAAGCGGTAGATGGTGTTGGTCGGTGGGAAACCGATAAAGACATCGGGATCGGTGACGAGTGCCGATATCAGGAGAACTTTTATCGCTGTGTTGACGGCGGTTCTAATGGCACCACCGGCACTGTTGCTCCGACCCATACAACGGGAGATTCCTGGGATGGCTGGGGTCTTGGTGGCCGTAACGGTGTGCTGTGGCGCTATCTGCATAGTGGTTTTGGCGTGTGCCGTATTACAGCCGTCGCCGGAGATGGACTAACTGCAACGGCCGACGTTGTTCCACGTCAGGATGGTGAGATCGAGCTGCCGGCGCAAGTGGTAGGTAGCACCTTCGCCACTTACAAATGGGCGCATTATGCCTGGAACGATACAGACGGCTACCCGGGTACAGTTACCTATTACCAGCAGCGGCTGATTTTCGGTGGCAGCCGGGCATTTCCTCAAACTATATGGTGTAGCCGTACCGGTGATTATCACAACTTCTATCGCAGCAACCCGAAGGTTGACGACGATGCGATAACCTATAACTACGCCGGTCGCCAGCTGAACAAAATCCTGCATCTTCTCGATGTCGGTCAGCTTATCGTGCTGACCAGCGGCGGAGAGTTCAAGGTGACAGGCGACAGCAACGGCAACCTGACGGGAACCGGTGGCTTTGCGATGTCCGGTCAGTCGTTCAACGGTAGCAGCGATCTGGCACCAATCAACGTTGGTAGCGTTGCACTGTACGTTCAGCAGAAGGGCTCCATCATCCGTGACCTGTTTTACTCATTCGACCAGGACAGCTATCAATCCAGTGATCTGACCCTTCTTGCCAGTCACCTGTTTAACGGTTACAGCATCAGAGACTGGGCTTTGTCTGTACAGCCGTTCAGCGTTGCATGGTGTGCGAGGAGTGACGGCATGCTGCTTGGCCTTACTTATCTCCGCGAGCAGCAGGTATATGCCTGGCATCCTCACCCAATGACTAATGGCTATGTCGAATCGATCTGCAGTATTAGCGAAGGGCAGGAAGATGCTGTCTATGCACTTATTCGCCGCATGGTGAATGGATCGACAGTTCGTTATGTTGAACGACTGAACACCAGGCAGTTTACAGAACAGCAGGATGCATTTTTCGTGGATTCTGGCCTGTCTTACAGTGGAGAAAACACCGACTCTTCACGCACAATGACGATCGGTTCCACCGGTGGCTGGACCTACCAGGATGAATTCACGCTAACATGCAGCTCTGCAATCTTCGACTCATCGAGCACTGATTACGAGATCCATATTCCCTACACCGAAGGCGGTGTCAGCAAGTCGATGCGTTTGAGCATTGCTGGTGTTATCTCATCAACCGTCGCTACCGTGCTGGTAAACCGTGATGTACCGGCAGCACTGCGCAATAGCGCGAAATCCACCTGGTCAATCGCCCGCCAGACATTTGCCGGATTATCCCACCTGGAAGGGCAGACGGTTAGCATTCTTGCCGACGGTAACGTTGAACCTCAGCAGGTTGTATCAGGCGGCGAAGTGACGATCGAAAACCACTCGTCAGTGGTGCATATCGGTTTGCCGGTAGCCGCGGTTATCGAAACGCTGGACGTGAACGTTGCAGGGCAGTCTACGCTGCTGGATAAGACCAAACTCATCAATCAGCTTTGCGTAATGCTCAACAGCGGGCGCTCGGTTTGGGCCGGAACAGATGATGCTCACTTACTGGAGTATACCCAGCGTGAGTGGGAATTCTACGACGACCCGGTAGGGCTAAAGACGGGCATCATCGATATGAACCTCGATGCAAACTGGGAGCGTAACGGGCGGGTTGTAATCAGCCATTCTGATCCGCTGCCGCTTGGCATTCTGGCCATTATACCGCGCGTAACGGTAGGAGGCTGAAATGCGAAAAGTTGAGATAGTCAGCGTTACTGACGAGCATATCAGCGCCATTCTCCCGCATGTCCGCCAGGCAGACCACGATGAGTTTATGGCTGCAGCCGGTATGACTTCGGCGGAAGTCATCACTCGCGCCATGAAAAGCGCTTCGGTAGCCGCTGCAGGGATGATTAACGGCCAGGTGGTAACCATCTTCGGTATATCTCCTGCATCGATCATCACCGGGCGCGGTATTCCGTGGCTTGTAAGCACCGACCACATTGAGCATCAGCCGCTGACATTCCTCCGCCATTGCCGCCCGGTTCTTCGTGACATGTCACGCGGATATCGCGTTCTTGAAAATTACGTAGATGTGCGTAACCACGCAGCAAAATCCTGGCTTCACTGGATGGGGTTCACCCTGGCAGATCCTGAGCCATACGGATTAAAGGGCATGCCATTTCACCACTTTACGAAGGAGATCGACCATGTGTGATGTCGGTACCGCAGCGCTGGCAGTTTCCGCCGTCTCTGGCGGTCTCAGCGCTTACAGCCAGATCCAGACAGGCCGCGCTAACGCCGCGCTGGCGAACGCTAACGCCGACGCTCAGGAGCAGGCCGCCCGCGACACTATCAATACAGCTAATGACCAGGCATACCAGCAGCGGCAGCAGGCCCGGCGGGTTGCCGGACAGCAAACCAATGCACTGGCTGCTAACGGCGCCGACCTGACGAGCGGTAACGCATTGGACCTGACAACTGAAACCATGCAGCAGGGCACGCTCGACGCGCTGACCACCATCAACAACGGCCAGCGACAGGCCGCCGGGCTGCAGTTCCAGGCTGATACCAGCCGAGCGCAAGGGAAAATTGATAAGCAGTCCGGAATGCTTGGCGCAGGTTCAACACTGCTCAACTCCACGCTGACCGGTCTTAATGCATACAAGACGCTGGGCGGTACCTGGAAGCCGCTTTCTGCTAAGTAAAAGGAGCTGACTATGCCAACTGTTCCGCAATATCAACGCCAGAGCCAGACGCAAACCGCGCCGGTGATGGCGAGTAATCTCCGTGTCCCGGAAAATCCGCTGGTGCAGGGCATCCAGCAGGCTGCAGATACGTCGATCAATATGATGGCTGATGCAAAGCGCAAGGCTGATGTAGCGCTTAGCCAGGATGCTCTGCTGCAGTTTAATCAGTTCGGTGATGACCAGTTCAACAATCCTGACAATGGTCTGATAACGAAGCAGGGAAAAGCTGCGCTCGGGCAAAGCGATGTCGTCATGCAGAACATGCAGCAGAAAGCTCAGGACTTGCTGGGTACCGTGCCGGATGGCGAAGCCCGTCAGCAGTTATCTTTTCAATTGCAGCAGTCCATGCAGTCATTTCACAACCAGGCCCGCCGGTATGAGGTGAGCCAGTTCCAGCAGTTTCAGGATCAGGCGTTTACTTCTGGGAACTCCCTGGCCGTAACTCAGTCCACCGGTCTTTATAACGATAACCCGGCCTTCGTGGGTCTTGCCAAACAGCGTTTTGATGCTATTGATCAGTATGCTGATGCTCATGGCATGCCTGATGAATGGCGCGTGCAGCAGAAAACGCAGCTAAAAGAGCAGATGGGGTGGCAGGCTACTACTGGGAATATTGCTCAACGGTTTGGCGATATCCTTCAAACAAACGGCGAACCAGGAGATCTTGATGGTGTTGGCCGCGTTGTGGCTCACGGTAACTCTGGCGCAGCCAGGGGCCTGAGGAATAACAACCCCGGTAATATTGAAGCAGGTTCAAACCCCTGGGAGGGGCAGACGGGGAGTGATGGCCGTTTTGCTACTTTTGCGACGCCCGAGCATGGGATCCGCGCGCTGGGTAAAAACCTGCTGTCGTACCAGCGCCAGGGATACGACACCGTGAGCGAGATCGTTAATCGTTGGGCGCCGGCCAGCGATGGCAATAACACCGATGCTTATATCAAGGCGCTGTGCAGCGCTCTTGGTGTGGGAGCTAATGACCCGCTTGATGTGTCCAACCCTAAAACCCTTGCAGCTTTGTGTGCCGGTATTGTTAAGCATGAAAATGGCAGTGTCCCATACAGTGCTGACCAGCTTGAAACTGGCGTGTCGGCTGCGCTCGGGTTAACTAACCTTGATTCACCAAAGCGCTATACGGGAAATGCCGCTTTTGATGCTATGAGCCCTCAAATGCAAATGCAGGCATTGAGGCAGGCTAACGAGCTTAATAACCAGTACCGTCAGCAGTATGCTGAACAACTTAGCTCTGTAGTGAAGGATGCATATTCAGCTCTTGATGAGGGGCTTAGACCGGCTCAATTACCTTCTGAGGCTGATTTTATCCGGGCTAATGGCCCTCGCGTTGGGGCGTTGAAATGGCAAGATATGCAGGCGCAGATACAATATGGCGGCGTAATTGGTGCAGCTAAGGACCTTACCCCTGAAGCACGACAGGACATTCTTGAGCGACTTCGCCCACAGGATCCAAATGCTCCTGGCTTTGCAGCTAACCAGCAACGATGGGAGAAAATGCAGAGCAAATTTAAGCAAATGGATACAGAGTGGCAGGCACAACAGGGGCGCAACCGCTTAGTTTCATCCTTGCAAAATAACTTCCCCTTAGATCCTAACGACAAAAATAACCAGGCAGCCGTGGACCATTACTTTGCTCAGGATATTGCGCCTTCGTTTTCGATATCTGATCCGCAGAGCATCAATGCGCTGGCCACCGTCACAACTAAAAGCGGCATGATACCAACGCAGGTCAAAACTATGCTTAACAGCGGAGCAACCTCAAGAGATCCTGCACTGGTTGTTCCTATGGCAAAATTCTACGGCCAGTTATTCGATAATAACCCGGCGGCCGCGGCAACCCTTGATAAGGGAACGATGGCATTTTATGGGAAGGTTTACGATTATTCCCGCGCTGGAGTTCCGGAGGATAAGGCTGTGGACATGGCATATAGCCAGGTATTCCAGCAGGATGACCGGATGAAACAGATGCTTTCCACTGCCATGCGAGACAAAAAATATGTCGCCGCACGGACAACTGCTGCACAAAACAACGCTAGCAGCCTGACCTCATTTGGTTCGTGGTCTCCAGACATTACCGATCCAGGCAAATCAAATGCGGCCTATCAACGTGATTACCAGACAATTTACGATGCAAACTTTGCACAGACTGGGGGCGATGCAGACCAGGCTGAGAAAATGACCAACGCCATGATCAGAACCACATGGGGAGTTTCTACTATTAATGGTAGTGCAGAGGTTATGAAATATGCCCCAGAAGCGCTTTATGGGGTGAACAGTGGATCCGGTAACTGGATAGAAAGCCAATGGTATCAGGAGAAAAACGAGCTTAAAGCTAAAGCTTTTGGTGGTGCTCGTAGTGATACTGATTTGGTTATCGTTCCTGATGGTGTCACGCCAAGAGATAAAAGCTATGCGGTCATGGTGAGACAGAAAAATCAGGACGGTTACGATGATGTCCGTCCGTATTATGGTGAGAATGGGCTTCCCGTTCGCTTCAAACCAGATCAGCAGACATCTCCGATGTACAGGCAAACCATGCAGTTCCAGCAGCAACGAGTCGATGAGGCTAGAGTGAAGCGAGAAGGAAATCCATTACCGCAGTTCAGTAACAATGAAGGCTATGCGCCGCCAGATCTGACTAAGCCTTTTGGCTATGGTTCAGCCAATAACCTTCCTAGCAACATTTACGCAGGGGGCAAATAATGCCGACGTATGAACAGGATCCGAAAGAGTTGCTTGGCGAGGACATTCAGCAGATAGCCACGCCAGATGACAGCGATTTTTATATGGAAACGCCTTCTTTGCTCTCTGCCGTAAATCCATTTACCAGCGATCAGCGCGTTCAGCAATCCAGGCAAGCAGCTTTCCGCATAGATAACTCCCTGGGTAGTTTTATCGCCAGCGCTCCGTTCAGCCAGTTTGACCGAGTTGACGGCTATAACCCGTTTGATAATGATGCCGCAGATATTAAAGGCTATGAGGACTTTGCTGATTCATTTATCAACTCCGGATCGCCAGAGGAAACTCTTGCTATTAAGCACCGCATAGATCAGCAGAAGGCGGACAGGGAATATCTATCCGAGGTCGGAGGCGCAGGAACGATTTCAAGTCTGGCAATGGGAATGATTGATCCGGTTAACGTCGCTGCGATGTTCATTCCTGCCGGAGCCGTGGCCCGCGGCGGGAGCATAGCAGAAACAGCTGGGCGCTTTGCCTTAGCTAACGCCGCAGGCGGAGTTGCGTCAGAAGCGTCATTGCAGGCGACGCAGGAAACAAGATCGGCGATGGAGAGCATTTCAAACGTAGCGGTTGATGCGCTTGTTGGCGGTATTCTTGGCGCTGGCGCACAGGTTCTTGCAGGGCCCGCTCAGCGCTCCGCTGTTGCTAATGCCATTGGTGAAAATTTGCGGGGCATGGACTCTCCGCAGAGCATTGGCGCCGCGCAGGTGTTCAATACGACGCTAGATCAGGAGCAACTAGCTGGGCTTGGTCTCGCAAATAAAACACTCAGCGTCACGCCTGCTGGCCGGCTGGCTCAGTCTCCATCACTGGTTTCCCGACAGATAAACCAGCAACTGGCTGAGAATAACTATTTCTTTGCCAAAAATGACGAAGGCCTAGCTACATTTACGGCAGCAGAAACAAAGATTAAGCAATACGATGCCATGCTCTATAAGCAGATGGAAACCACCCGAGACGCTTATCAGCAGTACAGCAAGTCAGTCAGCGCCAGCGGTGCGAAGAGGATGAACTTTGTAGATTTCAATGAGGCTGTGGGCATGGCTATGCGCCGCGGCGATCAGAGTGATATTCCTGAAGTGGCGCAGGCGGCCGCCAGTATTCGACCTATTTTCGAGAGCACAAAAGCCCGTATGCAGGAGCTTGGGATCCTTCCGGAAGATGTCGATGTTGTGACAGCACAAAGCTATCTTCCACGTATTTATAAGTTCGATAAGATACTTTCAGACCGCACTGAATTCAGGGGGAGGATAGCCAACTGGATACAGGGTATTAGTGCTAAAGGAGCTGATAAAGCCGGGCAGAGAATTGAAAAGATAAATGCAGGTCTGAAAAATGCGGAGGAATCAGCGCCGCGCGCTGAGGCCCTGGCGAGTGATATCGCCGAAGCCGAGAAATGGTCCGGGAAAAAAATCCTACTCATGGAAGAGCTGGATAAACGCAATAAGCTCATATCTCAGGAAGCTGACACACAGGCGCGCCTTACCAGAATAGAAAAACAATTGGCTGATACTTCATCAGAAAGACTTCAGGCCAGAATGATGAAAGAAAGCTCTGATCTTAAAACACGGCTTGATGATATAGCTCAGGCTAAAGAAGAGCTTCCGGTCTATCAGCGCCATATGGAGTTGCTGGATAACCCACGGAAATACCGTTCTGAGCTTCGCCGACTGCAAAAACGGGCAAATTCAACCACAAGGCTGAATGCAAGCCGCGAGCGGGCTCTAAAGCAGATGGAACCTCTATCCCGAGAGGAAGCAGAGGACGCTGCTGACGAGATCGTGAATAAAATAATCGGCGCACCTTCCGGACTTGTTCCTGCCGATATTATCCCAGAGAGACTCGTTGGCCGGGCTGGTTTCACCAAAAGCCGAACTCTGCTTATTCCCGATGAACGTATAGAGGATTTCCTGGAGTCAGACGTCAATCACATCATGGAAAGCTACCTCAGGCAGGTGGCTCCGGAAATCGAACTGACAGCGCAGTTCGGCCGTAAAGACATGGGGGATCAGATTCGCCAAGTTAGCGAAGAATATACGCGGCTGATCAAAGAGGCGAAAACGCCTAAACAACGTGCAGCGCTTGAAAAACAACGCGAAGCAGATATCAGGGATATAACTGCAATGCGCGACCGCCTTCTAGGCACCTACGGCGCCCCGCAGGATCCTCGCAGTTTCTTCGTTCGGGCCGGGCGGGTTGCAAGGAATGTTAATTTCCTTCGCCTGCTTGGCGGCATGACCGTCGCCGCGGCCACCGATCTGATGCGTCCGATGATGCAGCATGGTCTGCGTAAATCTCTCGGTCCTATGGCCAGCATGCTAAGGAACATGGATGCCGTAAAGATCGCCACAAAAGACCTGCGCGAAATGTCTGTTGGCCTGGAGTACGTTCTTTCAACGCGTACCAAAGCTATTGCCGACCTCACCGATCCCTACAGCCGGCGCACTGCATTCGAGCGCGGTCTTAACTGGATGACGCAAAAGTTTGGTAACTGGACATTGATGAACCAGTGGAACAGCGTGCTTAAATCGTGGTCAGGAATGATTGTGCAGTCGAGGATACTTGATGCTGCTCGGCAGATATCCAGCGGCGGCGAGATAGCCAAAACCGAATTACGCAAGATGGCGCAGGTTGGTATCAATGAGGATATGCTGCGGCGCATCGGTGAGCAGTTCGGTAAGCACGGCGAGGATATGGATGGACTTCTAACCGGCCACAGCCACTTGTGGGACGATCGTCACGTTAGGGAGATATTCCAGGCCGCGGTGCTGAAGGATGTCGATTCGGTGATTGTAACCCCTGGCGTGGGCGATACGCCGCTGTTCTTCAGTAAAGAGGGGTGGAAACTGATCACCCAGTTCAAAACGTTTATCTTTGCTCAGCATAATCGCGTGCTGGTATCTGGTATTCAGCAGGGGGATGCGTCATTCTATCTGGGCGCTCTGGGTACTGTCGCACTCGGGTCTATGGTCTATATGATGAAGCAAAAGCTTAGCGGCCGCGATATCGATTACAGTTGGAATAACCTTGTGAAAGAGGGGATTGACAGAGGCGGTATGCTGGGATGGCTGTCAGAGCCGCTGAACACCCTTGAAAATGTAAGCGGCGGCAGGTTTGGTCTTGGCGCGATGTTTGGGGCGCCGCCGGTATCCAGGTTCCAGAGCCGTAATGCTATTGGCGCTTTGCTCGGGCCAACGTTCGATCTGGGCGGTGATGCTGCTACGGTGGCGAATGGCGTTCTTAATGGGGAGTTTGACAGTACACAGGTGCACGCAGCACGAAAAATGCTAATGTATCAGAACCTGTGGGCTATCGCCCCATTACTTAACGAAGTCGAAGAGCAGATGAAATAGCTAATCACAGCTAGTGATGGCATATGTATCAAAAATATTGCCATCACTAAATACATACCTATACTCAATTTCTCCGCCTAGACCTACAAATGCACTTGTCTGCCTGTTGGTGCAAACGCTTGATTTTGAATAATTTCGCATTACTCCCTTTAATTTATTTTCTAAAGAGATATCACCATTGTAAGTGCTTGATAAATAGTCATGATTGTAATTAAGATACGCTACAAAAATCAATTTGTTAAATATGGCATTTATGGAAACAATTGACATATTATCACTCAGTTTTATAGGGAGAACCTTGCCACTTTCTGATGCGATTTTACTTGCATATGCGCACATATCTTCCTTTATCAAATTTTTAAAGCATATGTCGTTTGCATAAGAAAAAATTGGTAATGTAAACAACAAAGTTGCTGTGATGGTGCAAACCAGCTTAATCATTTGGTGGCCTTTATGTTCAAAAAGATGATAAACAGATTAATCGGCAAGAAGGAAGTTAGCAATACGGTGCAGCCACTTGTTTTTAAGGATAACCTAGCTGCATTCGAGTATGCCTGTAGTTATCTTGACACAAAGATATTAATGAACTCAGCGTTGCCGGCCATTATAATCCCAGGACCTGATGGGGATCAGCCTTACAGTACGCAATCCGGAGTCCAGAGAGCTATATTGCGCATATGCTCTGATGACGGTGGGTTCACAGTAATCGCTGAATCGGCTTATGCCAACGGTCCAAAACTACAAATCGGAGATCTGGTCGCATGGATGCCGGTGCATCAGATTGAAGAGTTAAAGGACCAGGTAGATGATCCCCGCTTTGCCATTGTCGGATTTATCTTGGGTACCCTTCATCCGGTTCTTTCGTCTAATGGATGGAAAGGGAAGGAGGCATTCAGGAAATAGTCAGCAACAAACAGGCCGCTTTCGCGGCCTTAATTATCACTGACCGCCGGGGCGGGAATCAGCAGAACGTCCGCCACAGCGTGAGCCGTCAGCTGCGGTATCATCAGGATGCTGGCAGTTACCAGCGAAAGCCTGTGCGGAAGAACCCAGAGACAACAGAACAAACAGCACTGCGAATGCTTTTTTCATTTTCACTTACCATGTGTAGACCACTGAACCGTGGCTTTATGATTGTAGCGCTGTGCTCAGATTTCATCCATCAAAAAGCCCGCTATGCGGGCTTTATAAGTTTATACAATGTCTATTTATTCTTTAGTGGACACTTTTTCCATCTTTTCGCCATCCATTCATATTCTTTAAAATACGTGATGTTATTTTCCTTTTCCCTTATAGCTTTAATAAGTGGAAGGGAGATCTCGTAATTATTAACGACAGAACTATAGAAAACCTCTTTAACCATAGTCTCGTCATATGTCTTGCGCTTAACGCTTACCGCCATTCTTTCATAAAACCCAAGGCAATAAATGATCTCCCGTTTCTCCAATTTTTCTTCATCAGTGAGATCGGCTTGTCCATTGCTTGGATACATATAAGACCTAAATGCTTTATTTGATTCATGTATTCTTCGCATTGTAGATAGGCCTTTTTTGTAATCCACATCAAATCTACTTTCGCCAAGAAATACTGATGTGTGGACTTTTCTTGCTGTTTTTACATTATAAACTATTGTGATTGCGGCAATTATTACACCAAGGGAAACAGCTGCAGAACTAACGATCTGAGCTATTGCTATAGCATATTGCATTTCATCGCTTAACACTTACTGTCTCCAGATATAAAAGCGGGGCTGAAAGCCCCGCGAATAGAATGACTAAAGGTTAAACACCCTCATACTCATCAAATTTTTTCATACTACTCCTCCTGTTTCGGTGACGGACTTCTCAAGTCCTGTCAGTGGCGACTCAATACTTAGTTGAGTTACCAATACGGTAATCTTAAGCCACCCATGCAATCCGTCAAGAATTATTTTAAAGGCGCTTCCCTGCGCCAGCAGACTCAGTAACCCTTGGCCTTAACCATCACATACTGAGCATGCGTCTCTATATCGCGCAGTACGGCGCCGATGCCAACAATGTAGCTGAGCATGGTCGTTACCTCTGCAGCGGCGCCGGATACGTCATGCCCGTCAGCATCGAGTTCGCGGAGCAGCTTCATCACCATTGAGCTTTTCGCCAGTTCACGCAGGCCATCAGGTGAATGGATGTGATCCTGATAGCGTCGGTTAAGAGGGAAGGTGTAGTGCTTCTGCTCGACCTGTAATGCATCCATGATCGCCGGCAACATGCTGCTGGTCATCTCCTGCGCCAGCATGCGGGCTTTATCAGCCTGGGAGAGTTCTTCCCGAACGTAGCGGCCAGTCTTGCGGATCTGCGGCAGCACCTCGCTGGTTACCCATTTGCGGAAGCGGTAGGGGATGGTGCCCGGCGTCACCGCATCGCGGCAGCGGAGGATAAGGGTGTAGAGGCCAGACTCTGAGATGATGTTTGTATTACCCTGCCGCCCTAAGTTGAACTTAGACCGCTCGTCTTCATCCAGTGCCTTGAGAGACATCGTAGGGTTAGTAAGTTGCAGGGCCTTTATTACATCGATCGCCACAAACCATGGCTCGCCATCGATGAGAATTGCACGAATGTTGCTTTCTGATTCGAAGGAAAAAACTGCAGGTTTCGTGTTCATTGTGATCACCTTTGTAGTCAGGTTAATCACCACCGAAGGTCTCAATCTTACTGGTGGTGAACTGGACGAGGTTGAGACTACCGGCTACAAAGGACCCGGCCAGCCTTTCGGCTGCCCCGCCCAGCCCACCATAATCTGGATGCAGCTGTGCTTTACGCATAAAAAAACCGCTTGCGCGGTAAGTGCGCCTTTGTAGTCAGCGGGGTCTCAATCCCGGCACCGGATTTTGCCGATGCCCGATCACTATGGCACAAGGGAAATGGGTTGTAAATTTACCATTTTGGTAATAATTAAGCGAGTGTTATTACCGAAATATTAGGTATGGTGATTGAGGATCGAACCAGGAAGGAAGCCACAAAAAGCCCGCGGCGCAGGCTTAATTCTTTTTCAGCTTCTTCTTTTTCCACCTGGTAGCTAGCCATTCAAATTCTTGATAGGTAATTTCGGAGTTTATTTTTTCTCGTATGGCTCTAATCAACGGTTCAGCAATATCCCAAGTTTCGATAACAGTTGTGTACGAAGTTCGTTTGATCATCTCTTCGTTATAGATACCTTGCCTGATGCTTACTGCAACGCGCTCATAAAAGTTAAGTATATACTGGAACTTACGGCGTTCATCCATTTCCTGTTCTGTTATAGAAGTGCCTTCTATGGGGAAAACATACGAACGGAATGATTTTCCTGACTGGTGGGCTTTCTTGAGGATATGCAGTGACTCGATGTAGTCTTTGTCTTTTCTGCTTTCGAACAGAAATACAGCGGTCTGTGTTTTCTTCGCTGTTCGCACGTTATAGACAATGGTGATTATGGCGACAAGAACGCCTATTAACACTATGATATTGCTAATTATTTGTAATGTAACTGCGTCTAGTGTCATGAAAAAAATCCATAAAAAAGGCGGGGAAATCCCGCCTAAGAGGTTAACCTGATTTAAAAACCATCAAATTCGTCAAACCACTTTTTCATGTTACCTCCTTTTCAACGTTACCAGACACCTTGTGGTGCCTCGTCGGAAGGAATTCAATGTTTGGTTGAATTACCTTATTGGTAATCTTACTCAAAAAAGATCAACGACGCAATGAAACTGAGTGAACCAGAATGAAACAGAGTGATACGGCATTAGCCAACTTTGTAGGGTCATCACGGTCCCATGCAGTAATTTTCAATCCCTATCTGAGTTGCTGCCGCAACTGCATTGCGCAGAAATCCAGGTGTGTTTGCAGCTCCCGCATCGACAGCTGCGAGCTTGTCACATAGTTAACCAGTGCCACCAGTTCCGCCGCCGCACCGGTGACATCGTGGCCATCTCGCTCCATTTCCCTGAGCAACTCCATCAGCTGTGATTTTACAACCAGGGATCTGACCCCTTCCGGGGTGTGAATACGATCCGCAAAACCTTCGTCGACAGGATACTGGTACCGCTCTGGCATTAGGATTACTCCGATAAATACTGTATATATATACATATATCAAAAGGTAACAGGGTTTTCCAGAAGGTTTTTATTTACCTTAATGGTAATGTTTTTGCTCGTTTCGATATGTTTTATTCATATATGGTTTTATGGGTAATAGAATGCTTCTATGCACGCGCGCCAGCGCTGACCACTGGAGCAGACTATGACAGTTTCAACGCAGGTAAGCCGTAACGAGTACACCGGAAACGGCGCCACTACCCAATACGATTTCACGTTCCGCATCCTGGATAAAAGCCACCTGCTAGTGCAGACGCTGGATACCTCCGAAAGCATCGTGACGCTAATACTCGGTACCGACTACACGGTTACCGGAGTAAACCGTTACAACGGGGGGAAGGTGGTTCTGACATCAGCGCTCCCAGCTGGCTACAAAATCTCTATCGAGCGCAGCACTCCTGTTACGCAGGAATCCAGCATCAGGAACCAGGGGGGCTTTTTCCCGGAGATCCACGAAGATGCTCTCGATAAGCTGACCATGCTGGTGCAACAGGCATACGGGTGGTGGTCTGGTCTATCTCTCAGGAAGCCATCATGGCTCGCCAACTATTACGACGCACTCAACAACCGCATTCGTAACTTGCGTGACCCGTCACAGGCGCAGGATGCGGCAACAAAAAGCTACGTTGATAATAGTGATATCGATCTGCAGCAGCAGATAACCAGCAACTTAAATCGTTCACTGCGTGTCCCTGACTCCTATATAAGCCAGCTACCATCGGCCCAAGATCGCGCCTGGAAGGGGCTGGGTTTTGACGGTGCTGGTCAGCCTAAATTGCAGGACCCTGCAGGGACGGGGCTATGGGGATACGTTCCGGCCATAGGTTCGTTTGAGCAGGGATCGCTACTCACTCAACGTTTTGAGGTTCTTCTGTGGGAATCCACGGACGAATACTGGCGCTGGGATGGCGTAATGCCTAAGGTCGTTTTACCTGGTAGCACGCCGGCGACGGCTGGCGGTACAGGAAAGGGTAAGTGGTTCGACGTTACCGATGCGACTCTTCGCTCAAACCTGGGTTCAGGCGAAGGGGCAATGAAGGTTTACCGGAACGCCTCACCTCTGGCCAGAATCATTCGCTCCTCGATTTTTGAATACCTTACTGAAGCTGATCAGCAGGCGTTGCTCACAATTCCTGGCGTTAATGTTATCGCTGACTACGCGTTAAAAAAAGCTATAGCTGATGGAGTGATGGTACTGGATATTCCGTGGAATGTCGGTGCGTTAAATTTCGGGCTTGACCCCGCAATGCTTCCATTAGGTTTTCAATTTATAGGGTGGGGTTGCCGACGCCCATATACAATTGATGACGATAACAGTTTTCTGAATTGCGGAGTCGTCATCCGCGTAGCAGCTGGTGCAAGTTTTCCATTTTATTCAACAGGCAGGCATGTATTCCGGGATATTGTTTTTGATGGCCGAGATAAAACAACGTACCTTTTTTATTCGCCGAGTACTGCAACCCAGTTCAACGGCACCCGACTTGAGGGGTGCGGATTTTATCGGTTTGCGATCGGGGTTGGCTGGGCTTCAGGAGGAACAGCCAGGTACATCGGAACAATGAAAGCATATTTCTGTTCAATATCCGGAAATGGGGATGGAGTCCGGAATTTAATAGACTCCATGATGTTTGGTTGCACAATCAATGCTAATGATCGAGGAGTGGCTCTTACCGGTGGGGCAAACAATAACTTTTTTGGAGGATGCCGGAACGAATGGAACACCGGCGATAACTGGTATGCGTACCAGTCGGTGGAGAACCAGATTTCCGGTGAGCTTTGCGACAGGGCCGGAAGGGGAGGTGTGGTCGCCGGGGCGAAATCCTCATGGATTTTAAACGGCGTTAACGTCCGGCGCAGTGGTGCTAATCAACCCGTGGGTAATGACTATTCCGCAAACTTTATTATTATTGATGACGGTAAAATTGAACTCTCAGGGGTAAGAACTGGTGTCGGTGCGAATGACAGCGGTGACGGAGGGACAATCTCGCCATCCTACAACGTATCGGCTCTTGGCTCTGGCGGTGGGACCTTGCTGGTTTCCGGAAGTGATATGACTGGTTTTGTTACTTCAGCAATTAACCAGAAGGCGACCACGTTAAATAAGTCGATAACCGGCAACCTTGGTATGGACGACGATGTAAATATTGGTATGACCCAGGTTGTTAAAGGCAGGCGAATTATTGGATCACAGTCATCAGGTACGTTAGCCGGTTCGGTAGGCGCAACGTTATCGCTGACCAAGACCAACATATTCCAGAATTCTTTCGATACATATATTACCCGTTCAATCCTAATTGAATGTCGAATTGGTAGCCAGTCACTTGGTGACGATATTAAAATTCCCGTCAGATTCAGAAGGGAGAATCTTTATTATCTGGATATCCTGACCTCGGGAATTGTTGCCAGCTCTGCACGCATTGGGCTTTCAGGGACTGGCGTAACGGTATCATTGTCCATTAACAGCTCAACCGGTCTGGTTACAGTTCTTTTGACTAGTGTTGACGGTCTGGAAAGAATGGTAAACGTTTCTCTTCTCACATCAATGTAGGTGATTAAATGGAAGATAATTCAGAGTTGTTAGAACCGCCATTCGAAACATGGTTTAGGAACTTGGTTTCTTTGGCAAGAGATAAAGGGCATTCAATTGAATTAGTAGCATATAAAGGGATGTGGGTTGATGCATTTTCTGAAGGTTACACGCCAGAGGCGGCGCTAACGAAAAGATTTAACAATTGAAAAAGATTACGATGCTGATTATTTACCAATTATCCATATATTGATAATTGTGTATGATGAGCTTACCAAACTAAGGAGGTTCATCATGCATAGTAAACGGTGGTCATCATGTCTGCATCGCTAACCGCTGACACCATAAATCAGGGGCTTAGCTACGGTGCGCTGGCGGCAGTAATCGCCGGCGTACCTCCAGAAGTGGCGCTGGGATCGCTGGCCGGGGCGGTAATTTTTGTTACCTCTGCTGTTGAGTATCCGGTCAAGCGCCGTGTTCTCCTGGCGCTACTCAGCTTTCTCTGCGGTCTTCTCTTCTACAAACCCACAGCATCAATCCTTATTGGCGTTGCCAGCATGATCCCCACCATCACACAGGACTCGTTCGAGCGGGGCATTGTCTACTCCGCCGGCGCGTTCGTTGCCGCAATTGTCGCGGTGCGGGTTGGGATATGGCTGTATCACCGCTCTGACAATCCGCGCGATTTAATCCCGGGAGGAAAAGACGATGACAGGCCATGATCTGCTGCTTATCGCTAATGCCCTCATCTGCGGCGGGATAGCGCTGAGGGTGATGTTCTTCCAGCGCAACGGATCGCGCCACCGCCGCTGGGGTGGGTGGATAGCCTATTTCCTCATCGTGGCGGCAGCCAGTATCCCGCTGCGTACCGCGTACTCATACCTGTACCACTTCCCCATGACCGCAGATCTTTCTGAGGTCGTTATCAATGCTGTGATGTTCGCCGCGGTGCTGAAAACGCGCGGCAACGTCGTGCAAATCTTCAAGATATCGAGGTCGCAACATGGACATTAACGAGTTTCAGAAAGCTGCCGGCGTTAGCCTGGCGCTGGCCACACGCTGGCATCCGCACATCGTGGCGGCCATGAAAGAGTTTGGCATCATCAAGCCACTGGATCAGGCGATGTTTATTGCCCAGGCCGGGCATGAAAGCAATGGATTTACCCAGCTCGTTGAGAGCTTCAATTACAGCGTGGCGGGGCTGGCTGGTTTCGTCCGTTCCGGGCGACTGACGCAGGGCCAGGCTAATTCCCTCGGGCGGCGGCAGGGTGAACCATCGTTGCCACTGGAGAGGCAGCGGGCCATTGCCAATCTGGTGTACAGCAAACGCATGGGGAATAACGGGCCGACCGACGGCTGGTTTTACCGCGGGCGCGGTCTCATCCAGACCACCGGACTGAACAACTACCGCGATTGCGGGGCTGCCCTGAAGGTGGATCTGGTTAAGCAGCCGGGGCTGCTGGCGCAGGACGAGTATGCAGCGCGGAGCGCGGCGTGGTACTTCGTGAAATATGGATGCCTGAAGTACACCGACGACCTGATGCGCGTCACGCAGATCATCAATGGCGGCCAGAATGGTTTAGACGATCGCCGTGTGCGTTACCTGTCGGCCAAGAAGATACTGGCATCATGATCACGGCATTCGTGAAAGCGTACTGGAAACAGCTGCTTATCGTGTCGATGCTTGCTGCTCTGGTGGCCGGCGGCATTGTAGCCTGGAATATTCACGGTGATAGACAGTACGACGCCGGGTATGCGCAGGCGAAGGCAGACCGCAAAGCGGAAGATGATAAAGCCCGTCAACATAACGAACAGGAGAAAGCAACCAATGAACGTGAGGCGCAGCAGAGGATCGACCAGGCGCGCAATGATGCTCTTGATGCTGCCGCTCGCGCTGGCCGGCTGCAGCAGCAGCTCGTTGCCATCCGTGAGCAGCTCAGGCAGTATAACGCCACTGTCGGCGCTGGGACGTCAGCCGCAGACACCGGAGTTTTGCTTGCCGACGTGCTCGAAAAATCTCTCGAACGAAACCGGCAACTGGCAGAATACGCTGACCGGGCAGCTGAAGCCGGAAGAGTCTGTGAAAGACAGTACGATGAACTAACCAGGTAGCATGGTATTTTTCATGGTACTGTTTCCTGGTGACGGTATATAAAACGGTATGCAGAATTTATCGTTTTATAAAATTGTTTTCAGTCAATTAGTTACGAGTGCTGTAGATAATTGAGTGGGAGTAATCCCCGGCGTTAGCTGAGTAAAACGAAACCCTCTGTGTTTACAGAGGGTTTTTTTATAGCTGCTACATTAAGGTCTCCCACCTGACGGCAAGCG
>JAEHJW020001656.1_pt1 | contig 27469 bp, 42 predicted proteins | sample 9271431 | NCBI WGS metagenome assembly JAEHJW02 | reverse complement strand
ACGGGCATCGAGGCTGGCACGGGCATCAAGGCTGGCTGGGGCATCAAGGCTGGCACGGGCATCGAGGCTGGCACGGGCATCAAGGCTGGCACGGGCATCAAGGCTGGCACGGGCATCAAGGCTGGCTGGGGCATCAAGGCTGGCACGGGCATCGAGGCTGGCACGGGCATCGAGGCTGGCACGGGCATCGAGGCTGGCGATGATTATGGAATTTTCGCCGGACTACGAATCAAGATGTCGGTGTGGACGATATACGCCAAAGTGACCGCCAAGTCGAAGCCGAACAACCTGGTCAGCGGTAGTTGGGTTGAGCCGAAAGGTAAGAAGGAGGAAGCATGAAACCAGAAGACAGGACGAAGGCGGTCAGGCTTGCTGAAAACCTGAAAGCAATGTACGCGTTTCCAGATGTGGTGCTGTTCCTTGAACAACTCGCCGCAGAACCAGAGCAGTCACAGGAGAACCCTTTTATGCACAAAGCAGCCCTTCGTCAAATTATTGTTGTTTGCCGTGAACGCACCACCACGAGTCACCCAAATACAGGGCCTCTTCCGACTGAAGTATTGGAAGGGGCAATTTGTGAACTCGCAAACGCTAATGAATGGTTGGCGAAAAAAATTGACGAACTATCGCCACCTAAAATACCACCTGATAAGCTTGAACCAGAGTCGGAGCAGGAGAAGAAAATTGCACCGAAACGTCCCTGTGACAGTTATCCGGGCTGTAATGCAGATAATTGCGTGGGATGCGGCGACCCTACAGACTGGGTTAGCAAACTGCATCGTGACAATTTGCAGTTGCAATACGCACTTGAGCAGAGCGAAACAAAGTACACCGCCCTTGAATCCGAGAATGCGGATTTGAAGAAGGACGCGGCTGATTGGAAGCGAGCAGCAGAGTACCATTATGGCAGATGGCGTCTGGCTATCACGCCCACCGAAAAATATTACCCGGTTGAAGGCGCGTTAGATGCGTGGTTTACAAAATGGAGACTCGCCGCTGCGAGGAGGGAAGGATGAAACATGACATTTGGCTAACTGTGGCTTCGGCCACTTATGCAGCTTTGTTTGTCGCAGTCGTTTTGTTGATAGTCGTATATCTATTTCCCGGAGGAAGGCCATGACTTGCAATGTCAAACGGGATTCAGACGGAAACTTTGCTGGCGTTGAATGTGGCCCAGAGCCGAAACCGGCAGACCATGGATGTGACATAAAAGGTCCGTTCGTTGAACTTGAAACCGGCATGGGTACAGTCAATACGGCGACCTGTTCAATATGCGGCAGAGCAGCTTTTCAATTTCATGATATTTGGTAGGAGTCAAACCATGAATTACTTTTTCATGAACGGTAAAAAATGTGGAACACATATGAAAGCGTTAACGGGTGCAGAGATTAAGCAGCTCGGGAACGTGCCAGAAGGATACCATTTGCACTACGAAAACCCAGACAATACTGGATACCCTTGGGTGTATATCGGGGACGGCGAAGCAGTGACACTGGACAAAGGGATAATACATTTCTTTGCAAATCCTACCACAACAATGTAAGGAACAAAACCATGACCCAACGACAAATCCCCTTCACCATCGAACGCTGGAAGGAAGGGCTGAAACCTGTGACGAGGGATGGAAGGGAAGTAAAGCAGTTGATCTACTTCAATGATTTGGATAGCGCCTATGTTCTTGCGGGGGTTGTTGGCAGTGACCTTGTGCGGTGGAAACTTGAGGGTGGATCGTCATGGGCTGACAATTATTCGTTGATGCTCCAAGTCGAAGTCAAGGAACCGAGGGAGTGGTTATGCATCATCGAGCAAGACGGCCACCTGTCCGGGTATCCTGCTAAATACCTACTACCGGGAAACCGCCGAGGACATAGCCGGGAGGCTGTAATCAACATGTCCGATAAATGTGTACACTTTTCGGACAAATCCGTACATGGGAAGGTTTACAATAGCCGAGGGTTAAGTTTACAACCAGCCGTGGCTTGAGTTGTCGCCGATTTGGGTACAATCGTTCTCGAAATGGGTACGATTAAGAGTAAGCCTTGGCGAGGAACTTGAGGGATACAAACATCATATCGAAAATTCCCCCCTCAACCTCATGGAGAACAAGGATTTGCCGCTTGGTGGTGTTCCCCTGGTAGCCAAGATAAGCCTCGTCATGGGTGTAACAAATACCGCAGAATATCGCGGTTTGTTGGGTTTTCTTGTGTATCGCCACGTCACAGGTCTGGACGTGCCCCATGATGGCGGATTGTTGTCTCTCACGGAGTAGCGCAGCAGCAGAAGATACCGGCCTTCCCAACACGCCAGAGGTAAAATAGTGGGAATAGAGCACTCCGTCCCTTTTAATCGGCTTCAGGAAGTCGTGAACATCCCACCCCCAATCATGAATCCCCATGTCGCTATAGTCGAGTTTGCCAGCTAACTCCGGGTTCTCGTCCACGAACCGGATAATTCTCTGTTCGTGATTACCCATGGTGAAGTCTTTTTCAGGCCGATACTTTTCCCGCGCAGTCCGGTTATAGTCGTCTATGGGCTTGTGTAACCTCTCCATCCCCCTTCTACCTGCTTTAATGTCGTCAACATACCTACGCCCTTCAAAAGCCAGTTTGCCGCGATCATAGGAAGAAAGAGAGGGCATGTCCCACCAGTCCCCTATCATGATGATGTTGTCGGGCTTCTTGTCCACAATGAAATTACCAATGTGTTCAAGGTGATCCAGATTGACTCCGGGCTTACACTGGGTATCTGGGATAATCAGGTGCATCTTTCCCAATCGTTGCTTGGTATAGACGCGCTTCTGGTCTTTGGTGAAGGATGGTTTTAACCCCCTGATCGCCGCAGTTTTCGCCCTGCTTTTAATTGTTTCTCTGGGTATTTTCGTCGCACCGACTCGGATAGCTACGTTGGCACTTCCGTATTCTTCGATTAAATCCAACGCCTCAATAAGCACCGAGTCCGGCAAAGACGGTCTTGGCATTATGAGTTCAACCTTGGCGTGTAGTGCACACACTTGGGCCAGTCCAATCCTACAGGAAGCCCGCGCTGGCTCGTGTACCCATCATCAATTACCACCGGAGGGCTGGCCCAACAAATGTACGATTCTTTCTCTTCCGGGTTCAGTCGGCAATAATCACAGGCACCACAAACATTCGTTTCTGGCGGTTTCTGTTTAGGTTTAGCCATCTACCCTCCTGACAATCGTTTCGCCGCCGCCACGATCCGGGCATTGAACCAGCGCCGGATGGCGTAACTTCGGACGATAGAAATAAGCGTGTAGATCATCCCCATCCAGAGGTTGTCAGACAGGGAAATATGCATCCCGAACAGCGGGAAAATGAGCAGGTTGGCGCAGTAATTGATGGTGAAGCCGATAACCACATTGATGCAGGCTTCGATAAATGACCCAATTCTTGACTGGCTCATGGCTTGTATCTGTCATCCATCTCCGGCCTTTCTTGAACATAAGACCGGAGAAACAACAGGCAGCACATGGCATGGTCTAGGTGACTTTCCCCTGTCTCCGGGTCGGTATCGTCGCCTGCCATAAAAGCTGTTAGATGGCGCTGTAATGCGTTATACGGCTGACTCCAAGGCATCCCCTTGCGCCAATTCCAAGGGGCGTATTTCTTCGCGCCAAACATGAGGACACGCACCATCCCGGACATTAGATGCAGCGGAAGTAGGTTCCATTGCAGTTTTCCTTGATCGTGCTTAATTCCTTGACCGTCAGCGTTGTATTCAGTCACGCTTCACCCCGCACACTAAAATGATCCCCGCGACGATTCCAATAACCATCGCAAGGGTTCCTATCTCAACGATGAATGGAAACATCATCCCGAAACCACCGATAACGGCAGCAGTCGCATAATCCATCCTCCAAATCACCGACAAAGCCGCACCGACGACACTTGCCGTAAGTCGCTATTTGGTACATTCCTCCCTCACGAACTTCTGCAATCCGACCAACATTGCAGTTGTTATTGCTGCGTCTTGGGGGAGTCGAGCAACCAGAGAGTCGGGGGGGGTTGCATCAATTCCTTGGGTGCTTGAGGCGGTTTGGGACACGGGGCTTGAACCACTATGGGGTTTGACGCGCACCCGGCAAGTAATCCCAGAATCACGAGCATGGATAGCTGATACAGTCTTGGCATAATCATTGACGATCTCCTGTGTTTCTTTGGCGTGTTCCACTTCCACTTGCGCGTTGTAGGCTTTAGCGGCCTTTTCGATCCCTTCCGATTGAACGCGGATAGACTCAAGTTTCGCGTTGGCTTCTTCCAAGTGAGCGCGGGCAATGTTTCTTTCTTCGGTGATGGTGAAAATGTAACCACCGAGGGCGGCGAGGATTAAACCGATGGCGATAAGTTTCCAGTTGGCGAGAAGTAGGCTCATTGGTTATTACATCCAGCAATGCCCGCAAGGACGACCGCACAGATAGCCGCCACAATAACAGCACCGCCAATAGAGCCATTTAGGTATGTTCCGGCCGTGAACATAACCCATGCGAATAAAAGAAAAAACCAAACAAGCGAAATTTTCATTGGATGCACTCCTGATATTCCCGCTGTCTACGGGCTTCGAGACTTGCCAAAGGTCTGCCATGGAAACGATCCCATTTGAGGATTTCCCTACAAGCTCCCTCGTAGTCTTTGGCGTTGAGTTTCTTGAGAAGGGTTGAGGATGCGAAGTTGTTGAGGCCGATGTTGTAGGCGAGGTCTAAATATGCGTCCATTTCCCCTTGCGTCAGCGGTACATGAATCAGTTGGGCTAACTTGGCCTTCCTTCCTTCCAGATCGTTCTCAAGGGTGATTAAGGCCCGTACGGGGTCAGTCCGTTGCCCCATCCTCACGCCATCCGCCTGACCGAATCCGATGGTGGGTCTATCACCTTTTACCGGGATGTACGCTTGCCCCTTATAGCCCTCGTTCTGGGCGACAAATACCAGCAGGCTCCCCGCGACTACGAGAGAGCCAATGGCGGTTCGTTTCTTCATTTATCCGCCAGATCATCCGTAGTCACAAACCGGAGAACCATCCCAACAGACCCGATAACCAGAAGAATCCATGCTTGGTGCGCCCATGCCATGGAAGTCTCTGGGATGATGGTTTGAGCAATCCCGATAAGCATGATGAGATAATTGAACATGATGGTTTTGGACTTCCACGCACCTTTGATTCTTGCCCAGAGTTTCATTTCAGATGCTCCTTGAGAGAGGCCCATAGCGAGTTGTAAACAATCGTCCCGATGGCCCCCAAAACAACGACAATCCCCCATCCCGTCACCTGAACCCTTATCTTTTCCCATCTTTCTGCCTTGACCTTTTCTCGCTCGATAAACGACTTGATAAATTCGTGATGTTCAGCATGAACTTCATGGGGCAACGTGAAAGCAGATAGCTCGTCCTTGATGGTCTGGGCTATGGAAACCGCTAGGACTCTGGCTTCGTCGTCGTTCATACAAACTCCGGGCAATAAAAAACCGCCCGAAGGCGGCTGGTTGAGTGTGGTTGGTTAAGTCCCCGCCGGGAACGGTGCGGGGGTTGGTAAACTGGTCGGTATCGTGGAGGGTTGCGCTTGCGTGAGAATCGCCCTCAAGGACTCCCGATAGTTCATGTACGCCACTACATCAACATTGGTCAGTGCACAGGTTCCCTTGACTACGCCTTCGGTAATCCGGTTTACGGTAATGTCCGTTTTGTCCAGAGCGATCCGAGCTTGGGCTTGGTAGGCTTGCCATTGTTGGGTTGTGAGATAAGCCGCGTACCTCGTATCAGTATCATCCATCACCGTGTAACCTGTGGGTGTGGGAGGATTCTGTGGCCCACCGAACAGAGTGATGATCTGGTTGCTTGAATTGACTATGCAGTAGATGGTCATTGCTTATTCACTCGCTTGTGGGGAGACATGGGGGTTAATGTAGCCAACAGTAAGAATTTGCGCTCCATCATTTGTGGCACTTACTGAATAGAAAACTTGGCTGCTAGCATTTGTGGGAAGCATGGCTTGTTGCCTAAACCCGGGACCAGAAGCAGTGGTTCCGTTGTATGTAAGATAAAGCAACGTAGAGGTTGGGGCATAAAAATTGATACTATCCCCTGTAGTTGCCGCCAGTAACTCAACTATAGCTATCAGCGTTGTTGTGAATCCTGGCGGTGTATGTACTGTAACCGCTGTTGCTGTTGTGGGGGACGAACTACCCCCCTGCCCTTGGGTTAAATCTACATAGTAAGCCCCCCAAATAAACTGCTGCCCATACTGCGTAAATGCCAGGATATTCGCACTCGCATCCGTCAAGAAACTCCCGATATACCTATGAGCTGTCGTTCCAGCAGGAGCGTTTGCCGCTGTGGTTGAGGTGTCGAAATACACATCGTAGGAGCCGGAATGGATGATCGCAAAAACATGATACCAAGTGTTTGCAGCTACGGTTAGACCAGTTCCCATTCCCGCATTGCCGGTGCCAGCAACAAAGGTTCCCGTGGTGTTCTTGGTGAAGGCCGTACCTGTAATCTGCACCGTGAAGGTTGAATCAGGACGAGAACCAGCGGCAATGTCGAGAACCGTGTTTGGTGTCGTGGCGTCATTGGAGAGCAGAAAGCCGTGATCGAGGCCGACGGAGGAACCGCTTGAGCCGTTCGCAGCAGCCGTCAATCTCCCTTTCGAGTCCACCGTGATATTTGCGCTGGTGTAAGAGCCTGCGGTGACTGCGGTATTGGCGAGGGTGACTGTGTTTCCGCTGTTCGTTACATCGCCGGTCAAAGCCGTTCCGGTCAATCCCCCTGCCGTTCCGGTAGTGTTCTGATTGAGTACCGGGAAATCCGCCGCTACGGCAACAGTAAGCGCGCCAGTACCCGTTGTGGTTTTGACAATGCCTGTACCGAGAGCAGAGGTTCCGGCAGAGTAATCAGTACCGGAAGTAGCGGCAGATAAAGCCGTACCGTTACCCTTTGTAATTCCAGTTACCGTGGTGGAGAGCGTGATTGCGGGGGTAGTAGTCGCAGTGGCAACAGTACCAGCAAGGCCGTTGGCAGAGACTACGGAGACAGAGGTTACTGTGCCACCAGAATTGGGGGGTGTAGCAAAAGTTCCATCCCCGCGCAAGAATGTCGTTGTATTATTAGGCGGTGTTGGTACGGCTCCCCCAACAGTTGCAGTCATTACGGGTAAATCCCCTGCAACTATCGCCGCCAGTGCGGTATTTGTACCATCAGAACGAGCGTAATGTCCGGCTGTCTGCGTTCCAGTGAGCGCAGTAAGAGCAGCGGCTTGCGTGGTCTGGCCTGTACCTCCGTTGGCAATATCAAGTGTACCGGCAAGCGTGATCGTGCCGTTGCCGGTGATGGGGCCGCCGGAGGTTGTAAGGCCAGTAGTTCCACCCGATACCGAAACGGATGTTACCGATGCGCTTGGAGACAAATACCAGTTCGTCCCGTCACATGAGATTCCAACAATGGCCCCCTTTACCGCAGGCAATGTATAGGATGTTGTCAAAACCCCGGAAGGAGGGTAAATATTCCCACCAGAAATCACTCCGGCGAAACCGTTTGACTGGAATGTAAAATTGAGGCCGATGTAAGCTGCTGGAAGCGTAGCCGTTGCAGCCGCAGTAAACTCAATCACAGACCCCGATTCTGCATCCGTAAGTGTCGTGGCTGTTCCAACAAGAATCTGATTCTGGACTGTTGGTAGAGCATTGGCATTGACATTATTAACAATCTGGTTAAGGTTGCTCATGACCTGATTGGCGTCAGCCAGCGTCCCGTTAGTCAGTGTAACGGGGAGTGGACTAATAATTGACATATCAATTCTCGCTTAGATACCCGGTGTCTTGGTATCGGAAGAAAAACGGACCTATAGAAACATCAACACCAGATGAAGAGGAGACCGAAAAATACATTTTGTTAAACACCGCAGGCTGGTTCCAGTCAATCGAGTAAGGTGGTTCCACGCGGATTTGCGATTCCCAATTAAATGATCCCCAGAACGAAGCGCCCCACGTTCCGGTATTCGCCAGAGTTTTAACCTGCGCCGTTGCCAGAATCGCGTTGGATTCGTTGTAAATCGTGATTGCGAAAGTGTTTGATGACTTGGAGTTCAGTTCGCCCATAGTCTCAACCACTTGCTTGACTTGCATATGCCCCTGCGATGGAAGGGCGGCAGAAACCAACTCAAAAACTTCTGTTACACCATTATCGGAATAGGTAATATCAGCCTGCGTATCATTCACGGAACTCAAGAACAGCTTTGCCCCATATTGAGAACCAGAAAGTATCGTGTTCTCCCCCCATGCAGATGCACAGTCATAGGGGAATGTATGAGGTCCACACCATCTCATTTTTCTTGTGTCAAACCAGTAGTCGTAATTAACCGCTATGCTGTACAAGGTCGTTTTAAGAGATGTTCGATAAACCAACCCACAATAAGCACTGGCAACGCGAGATGGTGTTGTGGCATTAGTAAATGGGATTCTCAAATCCTGAAATTGCGCTTGCCCCGCTGCAAGCGGGAGAATAAGACCGTAAAGATTGACCAAATAGTGTCCATCCGGCCCCATGAAAATGGTCCCGTCTCTGGTATGGGAAACGCTCCGTGGTGCGCTAGTGCCAATAGACAGGGACATGAAATTCTGTGCGAGGGTCGTTGCGTCCCCAGTCACCTGCCAAATTTGAGAAGGTTTGAATACGATTAACGCCCCAAGCACACCAGCGGAAGTTGTTGTGATTGGTAAACCATCCAAAGCCGTGATTGTTGTGTTATCCCCCAGGGTCAATGCCTGATTAGCATTTGTCGCATTGAGAGGATTCAGAACATCCGTGTACCAAAGCTGGTTCTTGATGACGAAATAAGCTCTGTTGTTAAAGTTCGCCACAAATGAAGGGACAGCGGTTAGGGCATAAGTCCCAACATTGTTTGCAGACCACGCCGGAGTAGATGGGGTGGATATATCAATCACACCAAAGAAATTAGACCCCGTTCCACTAAATCCGGTATGCGTAATGACGATCTTTGTTCCGATTACCGCCATTGCCGGGGGTGTCCACGCCCCCGATGTTGGTAACGAAGCCGGAACATTGGATGATGTAACCCCGGAAATCGTGACAAAAACATTGTTTATCAGGTCGTAACAGAAAGGCTCGTCATAGGCAGCCGTTCTCCCAGTAGATACCATCCCAAAAACATATGTTCCGATTACCCCTTGCAGGGAAACAAAGGTAGGAGAGGTAAACCCGGCGAACTCCGTTATCGGCAAACCAACACCCGGCCTTCCAACGACACTCTTGGAATTAGAAGGGTCAAACATGAGATTCTGGAGAGAAGAACAAGCCCCCGGAAAGGAGTTGTCCATATCTCCGGCGTCAGTGATCCCCTCCGGTACGAAAGGCACCGGATAAGCGTTTCTGATCGCCATTTCAGTATTTCCAGCTTGACGCGAAACCGTGTTTCTGAATCTTCGGTAACTCGGTTTCTAGGCGCTTCCCAATATCCGTGCGGATAATCGGAGAGTTTGGAATGTGGACTTCCTTCGTGATCTTGTAGGCTTTAGTCGTTGCTTCCGAGACCGTGTTTCCTGTCCCAGTAGCAACATAGACATAATCGCCAGCCGTAACGGGAAGCGTTATACGCTTGATCTTGTCGTTTACCTCATCAGGCCCTTCCCCCAACATGACTTCGCACAAATGAACGTGAGGTTCGTTCTTTGGCGTGATCCCCCAGATAGGATAATCCTCCACCATCTTTCCTGTGAACCGTGAGTAGGGGTAATCGGGCATCGCCACTACCACCCCCGCAGCAATCTTTGTGGATGGTTTGAATGAATCGAATCCATTTGCAAGGTCGAACATCCACTCCACGGGTTCGGGGTGTAATTCTTGTTGAATTTGAAACAGGGGCCATCCGAATCTGGCGCAAGTAAACTCAAGGGGCCACGGATTGCCTTTTTCATCAATAATGACCGCCACATCAATGAATCCCGTATATCCCTGACGGTATAACTCCCCCTCCAAAGGTTTCAGAACCATGTCGGCTAACTTGGAGTCGTCGGTGTACTTCATCAAAGTACCCTGTTCCCCTGTATTTACTCCGTAGTCGTCGTTCATCAGCTTCTTGAACTCAAAGTTTTCAAGAAAGAATTTATTAAACCCTCCGGGGCCAAACCATCCAGAAACAGCCATCTCAACCCCAGGTACGAACTCCTGAAGAATGAACGGGTCTTTCAGCTTGTTGAGTTTTTTCCATCTCTCCAACATGGCGATCATGTCCCTTGGTCCTTGGGAGACATAGGACATGGCCTTATCCGCATCTCCATCAGGCTTGGACACATACCGCTTCATGGTCTTTTCTACATGAGCTATCGCATCGTCGTAACGGGTAAACTTGATAGATTCCATCAAGGGAATACCCGCTTTCTTGAATACCTCCTGACCCTTTGTTCTGTTCAACTCCCATTCGGTCAATTCGCCGTGGATGTTGATGACTGGATAACCCTGTTTTCTCAAGGATTCCAGATTCTTCATGTGCTTTGCGTTGTCGGAAGTGATAATCAAATCCGCCCACCGGACAGAGGATTCCCATGAAGGGATGCGGTTAATCAACCCATTACCTACTTTTGAGCGTTGACCGTTCTTATCCGCCATCCACACGCGAACATCGTGTCCTTCGTCCTGAAGGCGCATGGCGAAGTCAAGGAATGACCTCATGTTGTCTATCAGGAGGATTTTCATTTGTTGCCCTTCAACAGCCAGTTTGTCGCTTTTGGTGCAAGCCGGTCATAGGTTCCCAAAGCCCCCCATACCGGAAGGGCGACACCAGGATTCATGAAACTTGCAACCGGAAGGGCGGTGGAGACCCCTCGTTTGACCCAATTCATCGCAGTATTCGCCGCTCCCTCATCAGCCATGAAGTTTTGACCCGCTTGCGCCCAGTTGTACAAATCCCATGGCCTCATGTGATGGGTGTCAATTTTTGATTGATTACCAGACCCTTTAGTAACCTGAGTAATTAGTTTCGGGCCTTCAATATTTCCACCCTTGGCTTTATAGACGAGCGGAGCAATCGTCGCCCCATTCCCGTATTTCATCCGGGCATCCGCGAGAGCGGATTTTTCTGCGGGATCGGCTATGGTTGACATGAGTTGGTCATCCATGATCTTTCTCAACCTCCCAATGGCGTGAACCAAGTCCCCATCGGTTGAGCTTTTTGTCTGGCGACCAAGTGCAGAGTAGATTTTTCTGAACTTCGCCCCGGTGATAAATCCATTTGCCAGGTCTTTTTTGATCTGGTCAACTCTTTCAACGATCTTTGCGTGAACCTCTTTGGTATCCAGACCTTGAGATTCCGTCACAAGGTTGTCCAATTCCTGTAAAAACTGATCGCTTTTGGGAATATCGTGTTTTTCCGCAATGGATTCGATAGTTGCCCCGGATTTTGTCATCGCATCATATAAAACGCCGGGCGTGAGGTAATTCGCGTTGGCATTCCCGCCTATTTCTTTAATCAATCCCCTATTAAGAGAGATTTGGTTTTGCTTGTGAGTCGATCCTGCGAAGGGAACGTCCTCTACCGCCTGCCCCACCAGTTTGATGAATTTGTCATCAAGCAATAAATGTGGAGGAATGTTGAATTTCGGATCGAGATTCTTGATCGTGCGGGCCAGCTTCAGGGTTTCAGGATTGACACCGGAAGTTAGTTTTTCCCTGACCGCATTTCCTATGGGAGCAGTCGCTAATTCCGCCTCCCTGCCTAGGCCACCAGCAACCTGTTTGGCGGCACCAGGAGCGCTTCTGGCAGTAGCGCCCAACAAAGACATATCAGGAGCTATCCCGGCGAGTTTGGAGTCATCCAGTGCCGTTCCTAACCGTTGGGTGTAATCTTTGCCGGTCGGTGATTGGGGCTGAACCGTGAGAGCGGAAGCAACCCTCCCTGCGGTCTGGTCGGCCCTCCTTAATCCTTCCTGTGTACCAAGGGTTCCTCCCAACACATTGTGCGCAATCCCGGCAGCAGCCCCTATGGGGGCGGCAAAAGTGCTGGATAGCGCAGACAATCCTGTTTCCAGACCCCCTTTGATCTTTTGACCAATGGTGGGCAGATTGTTTTGAGTGGGCTGTTGAAAGGCCCCGAACTCGTTTGGAATTTGGTCTGCTTTCTGACCGCCAGACGCGGGTGAAGCGGGGGGTGTTAATGAAGATGCCGAATACTTAGCCCACGGACCATCTGCGTACTTCTCCCACGGCTTCATTGCTTCTCCCAGTTTTTTGGATCGGAAGGATCGCCTCCTTTGAATTTGTATCCAGACTCAACTGTCCCGACCTTTGGAGCATTGGGCAAAGATTCTTGCGAACCCGGCTTACCTTTCATGCGACCTTTTATATCCTGAATCTGGGTCTCAATAGTTGCTTTGCGATTCTCAAAATCACTCTTTAGAAGGTCAACCACACCCTTTATCTGGGACGCACTCATATTGTTACCAAGGAACTGCTCAACCTCCTTGCGCGCCGTGTCTGTGAGTTGTCCGGTGAGGTTGGGATTGGTGAGAATCTTCGCAGCTTCAGTGCGGTAAACCTGCATCTGGGCGTTAAACTTGGAAACTTCTGAATCACCCGCAATAGCTTGTCTACCTGACCGTATCCACCGTTCAATAACTGGAACCCCAGTGGTGTCTACTTTGTCGCCAAGTTGGACTAGCCTGTCACCGTTACGGATTGCGTTTTTCTCGAAAGCTGTCACTGCGTCATATTGTTTCGTCAACGCTGTAAGGGATGTTTGATCGGACTTGAACTGTGCCTGATTTGGGGCAACGTCTTGTGATGAAATTCCTTGCTCTTTAGCCAATTCAGCGGCACGATTAAGAACTTTTCCGCGAACCTCAACCCCCGATTTGCCCATTCCCATGGGGGGAAGATTTCCGGTTTGCAGGTATTTGTATGCCGCTATATCAATCGCATCAGTCGGGAATGAGATAGTCGGTCCACCGGAAGCCTTCTTCTCCATGGCAGTCTGGTGCTGGATGTTGAAACTTTCCCGTAAAGCAGACGCCTTTGCCGTCAACCCGGTTTCGAGCGCTTTCGTGGCGCTGGTGTATCCAGATTCAACGCGCCCACGATATTTGTCAGCTTCCGAGATAACGGCTTCCCTCGGAGCGCCGCTTTGAAGCGCCTGAATCGTCCAAGCCTCGATCTGCCTTTCCTGTTCCTGTTTTTTGGATTGCAGTTGAGATAATTGTGTCTCGTACTGGCCTTGCAAAGCGGTCATTTGCTCCTGATACATCGAGGCTCTGTCTTGAACGGGAGGCTTGGAGGGTTTCGGCGGGATCGTCACATATTGCGGAGGCCCTGCAAGTTGGGTTGGCTTTCCACCCTGCGTTGGTCCTGACGGTGCTTGCTGTCCCATGGGAGAAGGGGCAGATTGGGGTGGCGGAATCTGCGAAGGTGTAGAAGGTTGTCCAGGGGGAACAGTGGAACCAAATCCGCTGATAGGGGGAAGGGACTGTAAAGCACTCAACCCCTGCTGTTGGCGTAGTTCAGCCAGTTGCCGGAGTTGGAGATATTGCTTCTCGACATTCAACCTGTCCTGTTGTTGGTTTGAAATAGCGTTCTGGTTTACCCCCTGCGCTATTCCGCCGGTTAATCCTGCTGAGAATGGGCCAAATAAGTTCATGTTATCGTCCTATGCAGCAAAACCGAGCAACGAACCCAATCCCGCCAACACCCCGCCAGAGGCTCCAGTACCAGCAGCGGCACCAGATACTCCCAATCCAGCGGCAGTACCAGCCCCAGCGGCAGCACTTGATCCAAACAGACTTCCCAATCCGCTGATCCCCATCCCTAACAGGGTTCCACCACCATTCGCGCCAGAAAGATTTGCGGTAGCGAGATTCCCCAATCCCAACCCCATCATGGCGTTGTTCTGGTTGTTGATCTGCTGTTGTTGAAGCTGCAAGGCTTGGGCGGAATTTCCGAATCCCAGATAATCCAATGCGTTGTTCATGGTCTGTTGGGTCGGGACCATCGCATTGGAAAGACCTGTCTGGGCGTTGTTCAACGCGGTAAACTGATTTCCAGAGATGGAGTTTTGTGTTGCGTAAGGCATATTGCCGCCCTGCAACATGGTCTGTGCGGCGGTGTTTGCCAAATTCCCTGCGGAGTTGTACAAACCAGCCGCGCCCTGACTCAAACCCCCCATTGTTGAACCCGTGTTGGATAATGTATTGGCCCCCTGATTCAGCGCGTTTGATCCGCCGATGAGGTTGTTTATGCCGCCGTAGTAGGTGTTGGCCCCCTGATTAACCGATTGCGCTCCGGAGAGTGAGGTCGCGGCACCGGCTAGGTTGGTTCCAATCCCTGAGTTCAACGCAGAAGCACCAGAATTTAACGCGGAAGCCCCTTGAGCCTGACGCGCCAACTGCTGGTTTTCCCAGTTCATGTTGAAATTACCCAGAGCAGTACCGGCCTCGTTCAAACCTTCCGGGGAATTACCCAATCCTCTCAACGCCTGTTGGCTGTTGACCTGATTCATCAACTGGTTTGCGGAGTAGTTATAGAGGGCGTTCTGGGGATCGAGCGATGTTAGGTATGTATTGAGTCCAGCTTGGTAGGCGTTTTGTCCAGCACCAACCGCTTGCGGAGCGGATGATGCCGCCATGTTCGCGGCATTGTTCGCACCCAATGAAGTGTTAAGCGCCGTACCACCAACATAGGGAGACGCCTGAGAAGCAGAGAACGCCTGATTCGCCCCACCCAAAGCTTGTTGACCGGCACCGTAAATGTTCTGTCCCGCGTTTTGAAGGGGGGCGGCGTAAGAATCAATCGCTCCGGCGTTTTGATACAGCAAGGGTGCTGTAGTGTTCTGCATCGCGTTTCCAGCGGTCTGCGCGGCACCGAGGTAATTCTGTGCGTAGGGGTTGTTGTACATCCCCTGAAAAGGCTGGACAGAATTTTGCGTGTAGGCGTTTAGAGCGTTGTTCGCAAGGGTCGCGTTGTTCTGAAACTGCCCCATGTAAGAGCCAGTGGTCGTTCCAGCATTCACCCCGTAATTCCCGTAACTCGCCGGACTTGGGAGATTGGAAAACCCGAAATTCAGGTTCGCGCCATTGGGTAATTGTTGTGAATTGGAGGCCGGCGTTCCCGACGGATTTCCACCCGTAGGTGTTCCAGATGGATTTGATCCATAGGGATTTGCAGCCGGTGCGCCCTGATATGTCCCCGTGTTGTACTGTGATGTGATGTTGGCAACGACGGCGGGATTGCTGGCGTAAGCGGCTGTGAGGTCACTTAACGGAACCCCGTTGGCCTTGAGCGTATTAACCGCTTGACCAGCAGACATACCACTGTTGAGCATTTGCTGGATTTGCTGTTGCAACGCAACTTGTTGTGGTGTCAGAGCCATGTTTGCCTCACTGAATCAACTTGTCTGGCGGGAGGTAGATTCCCGACCTGAAAACGCGGGGGTCGAGGGAAACCGTTTTGAGGGTGTTGCCGTTGTTCAATCGCAGGAACTCCCGCAATTTGTCGTCAGACTCAAATTTCATGGCGTCATGGCGAACGTCATCGGTAATCTTCATGAGCCTTTGGGCTACGGCATTAACCAGATAGTCGTGGTCAATGAACCAAGGGATGACTGAGGACGTAGATGGGTTGGTAATCGTTACGGTGTCGTCCTGGTACTGGACGGTAACGCTCAATCCTGTGAGCGGATTGGGGTAGAAATAAATGATTGGCGCACTTCCTGACGAGGAAGGGGCCATGTCTACCGCGAAGTTGTAGGGATAGTCTGTCGCAATGTTCCCTTGAAAGAGACCGTTGTACTGCGCCAGAGAAATTTCGGTTGGCTGGTAAATCGCCCCGTTGACATTGTAGAAAACCTGTCGCGCACGAAGGAAGTTCAGGGGCAGGTTGTAATTTGGAACCCCGGAATTAACAGCAATCGTTGCCGTTCTCCGAATGGAGTCGAGGTTCTGCTTGATCGCTAGGGATTCAAGGACCAGATTGAGGAAATCCCCGGCCTGAGTTAAATAGCCGGGGCATTTCGCTATCTGACACGCGTATGTACAGATTTGTTGTGCGGTAAGCATCTCATCCTGCTAGTTTTCGCAGAGACTCGATCCCCTTTTCGCGGGATGCGATTTGAGCCTCTACATGGTTGAGGTTCGTTCGCACGTTCTGGACATTGGTTTCCGTCGCGGTAGTCGGCAGTCCCGACTTGCGATTGGTTGCCTCAAGATTGGCCTTCGCTTCCAGATCAACCAGTTGTTTGCGCAAGGTCTCAACCGTGGCCTTTTCACGCTCCAAGGTATCTTCCTCGCCAGCCAGAAGTACTTTCATGCGCTGACGGGTTAAAACCTCCACCAGCAGGTCGGTACGCGTATTCAGTGCGTCCTTGTTGGTGTCGTGAGGGAGATACTCAATAAACCCGACGGTGATTCCATCTGCGGTTTGGGCGGAAACGCGAAGTTCAATATCTTTCTTGTGCATGTTCATGCTCCATATCTACGGAAACGATTGCCGATAACAGTCCCATTACCGCTAACTACGGCTTCATGGGCGCGGGTGTTGTGCATGATTTCCAGCATGGAAGGAACCATGTCGGGTTTCACGCGGTAGGTATGACCGTGGAAATAGGTCACGCCGTTAATCGTCATCTTGTCCGTGGATTGGCCCAGATCAATCTTGATTTCCGCGTACTTCGGGGCTTCCGGTTCGGCAGGTTTCACATGCAATGTCTGGGATTGGGCCGGGGTGTTGCCCGTCCCTTTGGTTTGGTCCATAGCGTTCTCCAAAAGAAAAGGGCCGGGAAAATCCCGGCCCCTTAGTGAGTTACTTCAATTAGAAGGTTTGACCAGCAGAAGCACCAGAGCTATAGGTCGCAGCGAAGGCGGAGGACGACTCAATCCGCATGAAGAAGGCTTGATTGAGAATAATCATCCCGTAGAAAATCTTCCACGACACCACGCGGGTCTGATTCTGAGGGTCGCTCTTGTCAGCATCACGCAGGTAGAAGGTTTTCAGGCTGTCCAGCATCACCGAACCGTAAGCGTCTTTACCCAACACGAAGGTCGGGAATACTGTGACACCAGTGGCAGGAGCCGCAGAAGGGGTCTGAGCCGCACCCGTTCCCGTGATGACTACAGAGGCACCGGAGGCCAGTTGAGTCGCTTGACCAGCCAGAGGGCCAGTGGTAGGACCAGAGGCGCACAATCCGAGGTTGGTCGGGGATGTGGTCGTACCGATGTACACATTGAAGGTGTAACCGGGCAAGGTTGGAAGGGTGACGGAGATGGAACCCGAAGGACCAGTCACCGAAACAGCACCGGAGACTTGGTAAATCTGCTGTTCCATCGAAGTCAGCGACGGAGAACCCGTTACCTGGATGTAGTAGCTTCCTGTGGCAAGAGAACCCGCCGTACCGGCCGTACCAGAAACAGCAGCTACCCCAGTCCAGTAGGGAACCATGTTGCTGGAAGTGAACCGCACCCCACCCCACTCTCCGATTTCGTAGGTATACAGACGACGGATGTCGCTGTAGCTCCATGCCGTGGAAATGGTGGTGTTCTCACGCATATCCTGTGTTGCCAGAGGATGCATGATTGCAACATAGTGGGGTTGAACCACACCCTTGACCGTGTTGGGATTGACTTCGTACGTCTCTTTGTCGGGTTCACCGAAACGCGGCGCACCGACTGTTACGAGAGTACCCACGGCACGATCAATTTCGTGCGGGGTCATCACATCCGTAGAAATGAGGTTCGCGCGTGAAGTTTTGCCGTTGGCATAGTTCACGTTTGCACCTGCCATCAGGCCATTGGCACCCGTGTAAGCGTTGCGTTCCAGCGTTTCAGATACTTGCAAGCCAACCAGATGAACGGCTTGCTGGAACACGTCATGAACGGGAGTCAGGTCCGCAATATCGGTCGTGCGAACCAGATCACCCCACTGTTGGACAGTGCCTTGGACTTGGGTGACGGTCATGCTCTCGCCTTGGGCGGGGACGCCTTCGGACAAGGGAGCGTAAGGCAGATTCAGGCGCGAATAACGGGTCGCCATGTAGGTTGTCCCGTTGTTCTTCGGCAATTCCAGTTTTTTGGCAAACTGGTACGCGCAAATCTGACGCTTGGTTAAGGTTAAGACTTTCTTCTGGATGTATTGATTGAGTGTATCAATACTGAATGTTGAAGCATTGTTGGTTGTAGCCATTTAGAACTCCGATTTAGATTCGGATGTTTCCAAATTGCGCTTCAAAATCTGCGATGCTCATATCGCCACTGTTTGAAGGTTTGGAGACACCCGGTTTAATACCTTCCGGTTCGCCACGGGCTTTCGTTACGCGACGTTCCGCCTCTTTTTGGGTGGAGGTTTTCTTGCCAGAGTTCTTCAGCGCATCCTGTCCTACCAGAAGGGCCAAAATCCCTTCTCTGGTAGCGCCCCAGTTCCCCTGATTACGGGCTTGGGCCAGAGTTTGTTCGACACGATCCTGATACTTCCGATAGATGGGATCGGCAGACTTCGCCATATACGCGGCTCTATCTGCGGTGTCTTGCGCTTGAAACAAGGCTTGGTTGACGCGAGATTGAACTTCTTGACGCCATTTCTCATCGGGATCGAGGTCTTGAATCGGTTGTTGGGTCATTCCCAACTGGCGGTAGTAATCCCGCTCCCTCTCCGCAGCTTCCCTTGCCATCCTTTCACGATCAGCCACTTCCTTGGCTTCTCGGCGTTCGTTGGCTAACTTCTGGTAGCGCGTGAGTTTCGGTTCTTCCTCATCGCCTTCCGGTTCCGCATCTTCGTGTTCTTCGGGTTCCGGTGTTTCCTCGGCTTGAAGTTCTTCCGTGGGTTCTACGGGTTCTTCCGGTACTACATTTTCAAGATCGTCCATCGTCTACCTCCATCAGTGAATAACGTCACCACTCGAACGGCTGTTACGCAGCCACCCGAACCAAAAAAAAAGACACCCGAAGGTGTCTCTGTGCTAAAAATCTGTTTGTTTAGGCCGCAGCCGCTTGCGGGTCTGCCATCTGGTCTTGATGAATCTGCCCCGGTGGACCTTGAACGGGTCGAGGTTGACCGGGCATCGCCCCCATCCTTGGAGTACCGGCTACACCGGGCATCCCACCTTCAGGTGGGGAGCCGGGAACACCTTGGGGAGCGTGTTGTTGGGCCATGGCCTGCATTGCCGCCATGTGTTCCATGATGTGCATACGGATGTTCATGTGAGGATCACCCGTCTGCCTCGCTAATTCCTGGTGGACCTGAATATGCTCCATGTGGTTATCCATGGGAGAGACTTTAACCATCATGTTGTTGTGTAAGATTTCGTTTTCCACATGAGGATCAACGCTCATCTTGTGTCTTTGGTCAATGACGACTTTCGGTGCTATATGAGGACCGAGAATGATTCCAGAGGCATACTCGATGATCGGGGTTACATCCAGCGTCAAACCGTTCATGGCTTGTGGAGGCATACCACGAAGGACGTTCATGAATCCCAACATCTGTTGGACTTTCTGAATCCCCATGGATTGATCCATTCCCACCCACTTGAAAATATATCTCTGGGAGACTTGTTGAGGGGGGATTCGCTGAAGTTTGGCTTGTACCCCAATATCTCCCATGTTCTCGATCAGCAAGTCATCAGTTCGATACTGTTGGTCGAGAGCAAAAAACCAGTCAAGCAACTCATCCATGATCCGGTATTGGAATAATCTGACTGAATCGGTGATGGTTGCCATCGCTTCCATCTGTTGGGCCGCCATTTGTTGGGCATTTTTCCGTCCAGCAGGCATTTTCCCCAACATCATGTCGTTCACATCCATAGATTCCATGATTTGCTGTTTAATCAGCGCACCTTGGGCCATGGCGTCTTTCCACAACGCAGGGAAAGAAGCAAATTGAGTATCGTTGGGAGAAGTTTCCCAAATCGCCGCAGCCGCGAGGACCATAGAACCCACATTGGGATTCTTGACGGGGTCCGTCATCACGATAGGTAAAACGGAATATCGTGCAGAATCCATACCCATGTTGATAATGTCGTTCAACTGGTATTGAAGCTCTGCTACCGAAGCGATCTTGGAAACGCCGTAAATCGATCCGGGGTGAACTTCTACCGGACAAGTTAAAATGGGGACTTTCTTCGACCAGAATGGATTTTTAGCTATTCCCAAAACAATGTCATGCCCACCGAAATAGATGACACAAGGTTCCTTTCCTTCCCCAAGATCAAAATTGCACCACACCTTGTAAATCTGGAAATACTTCGAGACTCCCTTTGATTTAACCCCCGCATCCTCGGCCCGTTTCTTATTGGGGTCAGAGTCTTGGGGTTTGCTCATCCGCTCAAATTCGGACTTGATGAATAAACCCTTTTCGACCTTCTCATCCATCATATCTTCTGAATAACGAAGAATGACGGAGACAATATCCGCATCGTTGATGTGATCCACCGTAGGGGGGAGAACACACAAATCCTGAACGGGAATGACTGCAATGTCCGGGCCTTCCTCAACTACCTTTTCTTCCTTTACATCCACAATTTCCCTTGTCGCGTCATCAGGATCGGTCTCGGTGTTCATCACAGTCACATGACGAACTTCTTTCGACCAGTCCAGCATCAGGGTGTATTGACCTTCTATGTCTCCCCTTCTCATCAACCCGGGGACGATGCTTCTCAACCCGGATTTGCGGACATAGTGTTCCAACAGCCCGATAGTCTCGAAAGGCTCGTCTCCCGTCTCCGAGATACATTCGATCATCTGCCCGACAGGGGGGAACAACATCGAAGTACGGCGTTTTACCCTTGCTTCTACCCCATCGTGGACAATCGGAACAAAAACTTGGGAATCCCCGTTATAGGACTGTCTCGCCCCTAACTTGCAGTTGAAAATATCCCAATACTCGTCCACATTGGAAGATTGGTCCCGCTTGTCCTCATACCCTTCACGAACACGCTCGTAGAGCTTTGCCGCCTTTTCCCTCAGCGATTTTTTCTTAGCAAAGTTTTCCATCGGGTTCCTTGAGCGATTCGGTAGGTTTTTCTTTCCTGTTCAATACCCACAATAGGGTCAGTTCAACGGCAATCTTGATCTTTGTCGGAAGATTGGATGCCCTCAATTCCTCCAGCATCTCGAAAATATCAACGGGGTCGCGCACTCAAATACTCCACACCGCCACGGGTTCTGGCGAGATTCACTCTCTCTCTGGACTGTTTGATTTGAGCAAAACGAATCATCATCACCCCATACCGACAGGCAGAAATCACATCATCATTGAGTTTCACGATCTTCCCGTTTCTCCGGTGATAGGCTCTCTTTTCTTCAAAGAACACCGAGCAGGATTTGAAAGCCTTGAGTCTTCCGGTTTCCATCCTGACCAGCATTTCCAGTAATGAGGCTTCGACTGAATTTCCCCCAGAACCTTCGGGCTTTCCCGGTTCGGGAGGGTTGGTAGACTTGAACGGGAGGCAATTCAGCCCGTTGTCGCGGTACTGTTTTACTAATTCGTCTCCGGTACCTTTCTCGGTATTCACCCCGTCATGGGGCCACGCGGTTGGAACCCAGTCTCCCCATGCTTTTATAGCCTGGACATGAACCGCAGGAAGTCTCCCAGACTCCCGATATTCATTCGTGAGATAAATACAATCCGAATCCCGGTCCCACGCAAGCTGTACGGCTCCAAAAGGGTGATCCCACCCAAAATCCATCCCGTTGAGCCGGGGCCAGAAATCAGGAATGTGGAAAGGTTCAACCGAAATAGAATCGTCAGTAACAGGGAAGATCAATCCTGAAGCCGACAAGGGAGAACCTTTCGACCTCAAATCCCGCTCATGGGCCGGAATCAATCTCAACCGCTCGGTTTTCATCTCCGCCGTCATGTGGGGAGCATCGTCCCAAGTCGCCGTGATTAAAGCCTGTCCCTTCTGTAAATCACTGAAATACGCACTCACTACCTCGGTCATGCCTTCTTCCGGGGTGAAAGTGAACATCAGGATTGCTTTCTTCCGGGCAAAAGTCGCCCGAACCATCTGTGACCTAACTTCCGAAGGAGGTTCTTCGTCCCCCCACAACACATCCCACTGCTTCCCCATGAACTTCTTGAAACCCTGCTCATAAGCCTTAAACTGAACCACAGACCATCCCTTCTGGTGTTTAACCCGGATGGTCTCGTAAGCGTTTTGAACCCCTAACCGACGGGTCTTTTCCCCAACATTCGCCAGAGGAACCGTTCCAGTCCCGATAGCAGCATCATCTTCAGGAGGACCAAATAACTCCGCCTGCATAATGTCCCGCGTGTTGTCGTAGGTGTTCGAGGCACATAAAACCGTCACCGGACGGGTAAACCGATGCCCCTTCCACCAAGCCGGATACTCACCCGTCAGGTGAAACGCAACCTCCATCGCAGCACAGAAAGTCTTTCCAATCTTGTTCGCAGCGACCAAGGCCCTTTCCAGAGCAAGAACCCCAGGGGTTAAATGACCTTCACACTCATGGAATCGTTTCTGGTACGGATAAGGGTCGTACCGGTACATTCGGGTAACACTGTTCCACCGATGCTTCGCCTCAGCGAGCTTCAGAACCTCAAATAATTGGCTCATTTCACTCCGAAGTGGGAAATATTTTTTCCCACCCGACGAGCGATTTAGACAAAGTGGGATTTTTTAGACGAAAAACAGCAGAAGATGCACCAGAACAGACAGGACACACACGCCAACCACGAAGAAAAATGCCAGCAGACCGAAGATTTCCTTGGGGGAGAGCATAAAACCTCCAAAACGGGAAAAAAGTTCCGGGGGAGTATGGCACATAAAATCCCCCCGTCCGGTGGTCCCCGAGTTTGGCCTACCCCCGCTTGATCCATCCACCCACCCACTGTACATCCATCCAGTACAACACACTAACTCATTGATATTAAACGGATACCATCCTATTTAACACAATGTATGTTATACGCAGTGGTAATGGAATCAATGGGTTACAGGCGCATCCTTGGCGCTAGCCCCGTCCTGCTGCGACACGGTAGACGTAATCATTGCAGCAATGGACGGGTCAGACTGGGCCAATTCCGCCAATCGTTGCCGCATCTCATCATCCGTAACAGGTTGAGGCGTAACGTCTTTTACCTGCTCTACAAGCAATCCAGCGAGCTTGGCCTTGCCCATGGTGGCTTGAACGGCGGCAGAGGCTTGCTTGTTATCCACCGCGACCCTACGGGCTTCGTCTAGCTCGATCATGAGGGATTCAACGGTGATATTGGCCTTGGCTTGTATGTTCCTCTGCGCGTTATCCTGCGCTATCTCGATCCGTTTGAGAATTGCGGGGTGATGGATTAACTGCCAAGCCGCTGCGGATATGGTGCTACGCTTGGTCGTAGTAACGTCATACGATTTTTTATAGGCTTCCTCAGCGTTACCCCCATTCCTGAGATATTCCTCTACGAAAGCCAGTTGCTTTGGGGTTAATACCCTGTTCTCGTTTCGGACTTTAAAGCTCTTTTCTGCCATGCTACTTATGCATTCCTTTCAAGGTTTTGGCTAGTCTGGCTCTCTTGCCTTCAATGCCCGGTTTCTTTGCGGCAGCGTCTAACTTCTTTGTCGGTATCTTCTTACCCTTCGGTACGCCTAATTCCTTGTGAAGTGCGCCAGGATGCTTGATGGCCTTCCCTATCCACTTTTTAGTCATCGGTATCCCCTAGCGTCTTTTTCAATTCCTTCATTTCCTTCCTGATCTGGGCTTGTGCGGCCTTGAACCGTTTGGCGTCTCCGTTGATCTCGGCGGCACGTTTGAGCGTGTGCATATCGTCCCTCGCTTGCCAGTCTTCATGCATGGCGGTACTGGCTACTATCGCCTTTCCGGTGCGTCGTTTTGTCGCCATTTTCAAATCCTTAATCTATTGATTATCTTGCCCTTCTCTAAAATCTCTTGACCTGCGTCAAGCCGTAGTGGCATCGCCCGGCCAATTGGTCGGGCGTGGATTGAAACAAGGGACGCAAGCATGACTAACCATCCCAACCGCCGCCGTGGCACCGGCTCCAACCCTACCCCCGAGCAGATCAAGGCCCTTCGGGGCCAGCTTGGGCTGTCACAGTCTCAGGCCGCCGCCCTCATCCATGCCACCCTGCGCGTTTGGCAGGCGTGGGAAGCGGGTGAGCGTAGAATGCATCCCGCGTTCTGGGAGCTGTTCCGGATCAAGGCGATTCCGGGGGGCTAAAGCTCATTCGGCTGGAAACTCGGTCCCGGTCTAGAACGGGACAGTGGCGGGTTACCAAGGTTGCGGGGTCTCAACCACCCCTCCCGACCTCGCCATAACCCTAGAAGTCATGGCCGTTATAGCCCACTTGAGTTTCCATGCGAATGGACGCAAAAAAGCCCGAATTCCTCGCGGAGCCGGGCCTTCTGGACGAGCGCAGACCCCCAACGGGGTCTATACGCATCGAAATTCGATGGAAAATTAGATTGTGACTTCACTTATACGCCCTTTTACCTTGTGCGTCAAGCATTTATTGAATCCCCTTTGCTCGCAGAAAAGACATCATCTCGGACTGAAAATTCAAGAACTTGTCGTTCGTCATTGAGGAAAACCCTTTCACCACCGCGGTAGCAATCCCTTCCTGCATTACGGTTTCAATGGCCTTCAAGACCTCGGCATTATGGCTCTGAATGTATTCCTTGATCGCCTTATCAACGCGCCCCTGCATCTGCTCCTTAACGAGTTCGTGCAGTAACGGGGGGAGGGTTTTGGTATCGTAAAAACCGTTTTTTACGACACGCTCTTGAAAGAAAATCTCATGCGCTGCTTTCTGAATCAGCTTAGACAAATCCTCATCCGTCATGAGATCGCCAATTCCTTCCCTAATACGGGTTTTCAGCTTTTCCTCAAAGGTCTGTGTTTTCTCAATTTCTGTTGTCATATCATCTCCCTGTTTTCACCAAGTTTGCCACCATGTTCAACGCTGTCCTCATGAACGGATCAATTTCCCCCATCCTTACCCCGCATTTTCTCGCTATACCGTGAGCCGAAAGCCTGTAGGCGTACCACAAGACGAGGGCCTGACGATGTTTGTGGGGGGTTTTAACCAGCGCCCTTTCGATCAATACCGCGCTTTCATGGTCAATAATTACCGGAGGGTCTGGGGGGTTCCAGCATGGCGGGGGGCGGTAGCGTCCTTCCAGGCTATGGCAATGTCCCCTACCACCTTGGCCCGATACAGCCCAATGCCCCCAGTTGACCAGTTCGGGGTTGAGAGGATGCAGCACAAAAGTCAATCCAACCTCAACGGGGCTGTGCTTTGCCATAAATCCTCTCCGCAATGGTTTCGATCATCTGTTTTTCCAGCCAATTCAGCCGCCGATCGTCGGCACTCACTACAAGGATCCGTTGCTCATGCCATCCTGCGGCCTTGATTTCGTGTAAATCCTCATCCGATGTTTTGGAGGGGAGCAGACGGGCGAGAGGGGAGCGAGAGGTCATGCGGCTGCGCTCTTTGGCAGACCCCGATTTGCCTGCGCGTAGGCTTCCCACATTCGCAGGTGGGCCAGCCTAGCTATGTCCAGTGCTTGCTCTACGGATAGCCTAAAAGCGTCTTTTGCAGGCTTGGCGCGGCGCCTGCAATCAACAACGAACTCGCCCCCTTTTTCTGAGACCAACAAAACTCCGGAGTTTTTTGACGGAAGCGAGTCGAGAAGCTCGTCAGTCCAGATCGCGGCAGGTAGGCAGTAATAGTGCTTCCAAACTTTGTCTGGGTGAGGGCGCGCTGTTTTGCTGTAAAGTGGATCACGGCGCGTGTATCGCCATTCCCTGCCGTGTACTGTTTTAACGACTTCGTATTCTGGCCCAACGCCGAGATAGGTGCTGTGCCACCATTTGCTTTTCTTGGCGTCAGCCTTCAGATCAGAACGGCTGATCTTGATTTCAATGTCAACAATCCTGCCGTCCATGGTGACGCCCAGCACGTCGCACTCGCTGCCCGTCCAGTTGCAGTTATTGACCAGCAGCAGGCATTTGCGCTGGAAAGTGTGCAGACATATCTGACGGGCAATCATGGCCTCGTTCCATACGGGCTTCATCATGCCGCCTCCCTCTCTCTCAAAAGTTGCCCATAATATTCAATCGCTTCCTCCACAATCGCCCGTTTCTCACTGGGTGATAGAGTTCTCCGTGATTCCGCAAGTAGTTCGTCTATCTTTTCCCGTCCATAGGTATCGAGCATGAACAGCGTGTACTGGCGCTTATGAAATTCCTTGTTGAAAGCGTTACAGTGCGGACATGCCGGATGTAGGTTTTCCTCCACATACCGCGTTGCAAAGAATCTGCGTTCAACATAGTGGGCGCAATGGGAGTCCTTCCAGTGGTGTTCTGATCCACAGGTGATACAGGTAATCTCGCCCGCGTGATTGGCGTATTTTTGCCGGATGTGAGTGGAAGCGAGTCTGTCTGCCTTATCGGTAAGGGTGGAGAGGGATTGCTTTTTAGGCTTTCCCTTCATGCAACCTCCCGCGCTTCGTCAGACCACCTCACCCCCTTCGACTCCCCGAAAGCGTAGGCGTATTCGATCAGGCTTGATCCACGCGACTTACTCATCAGGGCGGTTGATTCGCGGATATTGATAAATTCGCCTTCCAATCCGGGGATAATTTCGGTTTCTTCCTTGGTTGCTACGGCATGACCGCTCACTAGCAGGACTTTCCACTGTTGCGCTGTCCGAGGTTTTCCAGCCCATTCGATCTTCGAGCAGGCAAAATCGCCGCACATGGCGTGGAATTTCGCGTTCTGTTCCAGCGTGCGAGTAATCTCCTTAACGACCACCGCATAGCCTTCTGGCGCATCCTGGACGGCCTGAATAGCTCTTTGACGGGCCAGATCGTGTGCCAAAATGAAAGTCTTTTTCACTCTCCCCTCCCCGTCTTTATCCCCGCGCCCTTGCAATACGCGTTACGGGTCTTGACCGCCAGCGAGAGTGTGGGGTAATAGCCCAGATGTTTTCCCTTGATGCGCACACGCCACATCTTTCGCTTCTTGTCCCACCAGATGTATTTCCGGGGCTTGGGTGTAATAAATGCTTGGCGTAGCGATTCTTCTTTCGGATCGTCTGCGTAGTCCTTGGCGGGGCCGGCGGGGGCATTGATGGGGCCGGTAGCCCAGAAACCGTTACATTCGATAAATGGCGCACCATTCCGCGCATGTGGCAAAACGCGCAGGCTTCCACACGCGACAGGCGCGGGAATATCGGGTTCGTCATAACCCCGGAATATCGCGGAGAAGAAAGATTTAATGCGGGTTAGCATGATTCATTTCCCCCAATACATTTGAAAAGGAAAATTGCGCTCCGTGTAATCAATTTTTGGCAGACTGGGCGCATACTCCCAGCCGTAAAAATCAGCCATTCCCAAGCCTTTTTGACTTGGCAAATACAGAACACGGCGATAACCGATAAAATTCAAAATGTGCCAAGATAGCCATGCAATCATTTATCTACCCTCCGCCAAATCAGAG
>JAEHJW020001602.1_pt1 | contig 27516 bp, 33 predicted proteins | sample 9271431 | NCBI WGS metagenome assembly JAEHJW02 | reverse complement strand
ACATCACATAGCGACTGTGGAGGGGGCGAGGGAGATGATACAGATGCCCGAGAGTATAGTCGGGCGCAAGACCTCCGAGGCCCTGGCGATGATAATCGTCAGGGGCGACAGCATGGAACCGGCGCTGGAGGACGGAGACACGGTCATATTCGATGGCAATCAGTCAGGGATTGACGGCGGCGGGATATTTGTAATTGTTGTCGGCGAACGGCTGGCCGTGAAGCGGCTGCAACTGATGCACGACGGCAAGATTATGATAAAGAGCGACAATCCGGCGTATAACACGGAGATCGTGCCTGCCGACCAGGTGCACATCAAGGGGCGGGTGATATGGTACGGGAGAAAAATGGGATAAGGAGGGATGGACTATGGCTATCAGCTTCACGAGGTGCCCAAAGTGCGGCAAGAGCTATAGGGATGACAGGGCAAGCTGCCCGCATTGCAGCCCGCCTGAACCAAAGGAGCGTGGCAGGTTACAGCGTTTTATAACAGATTGTAACGGTCAAATACGGTCCTGGTTAGATTTAAAAAAAAAGAAGATACTACCTCAATCAATCATTATTGTTATCAGCTTATGTATACCAATAATCTTTTTTCATTGGTTATCAAACATATCTAATCAACAAATCGCTCAACCACTTCCAAAACAGTCATATCAAGAATCAAGGGATGAAAAAATAAAAAAACAATTCAGTGCATGGGATGGTTCGCATATCAAATTAACAGAATATATAAAAGGCATCATGAATGATCCAGATAGCTACCAGCACGTAGAAACAAAATATTGGGATAAAGGCGATTATCTTATCGTGTTTACACAATTCCGAGGAAAAAACATGTTTGGAGGGGTTGTTAAAAACGGATGTCTGGCCAAGGTGAGCATTAATGGAAATATCCTCCATGTGTTTAATCAAGATGAGGTGATGGATTTTATTAATGGGAAAAAATCTCTTGACGATTATTAATCTCTAGATGAGCGTCAGACCGCATCCTAAAAAGCCAGGCACATGGATCATCGACTATTATCCGCACGGCCGCAAGGGCCGCCGTATCCGGCAGGAGTTCGCTGGCGCACAGAGCGAGGCCAGGGAGATCGAGCAGCAGCTCAGGCGCATGACGCACGCCGAGCTTGCGATCGGTAACCCGACGGTGGCAAAGCTGCTGCCCTCATACCTGGAGTGGGTGAGCCTGCACAGAGCGCCGAAGACCTATAGGGATATACTGCTCAGCGCAAAGCACCTGCTGCCTGTCTTCGGGCACCTGCCCATCTCGCAGATCACACCAATGACCATACACCAGTACCACAAGGCGCGCAGCCGGACGCCGAGGGCCTGCAACAAGGAACTGTTCTATCTGCAAGGGCTGATCTCGTGGGCCGTGCGCATGAACTATGCGATGCGGCCTGCGTTTACGTTCGAGAAGCTGCCGCACAAGCGCCCGCTCCCCAAGGCCCCGCCGGTGCTGGATGTCGCAAAGGTGCTGGCGCAGGTGCGGGACAGGGTGAAGCTGGCGGCCCTGTGTATGATGGCCGAGGCAGGGACGCGCCTGAGCGAGACGATGGCGATGCGATGGGAGGATATCGACTGGGAGGCGGGGATGGCGCTGCTCACCAAAACCAAGGGCAACCGGCCAAGGGTGGTGGTGATACCGGAGGCGGTAAAGGGGCTGCTGGCGGATAAGCGGCAGGAACGGGGGTTTGTGTTTGTCAATCCGGCGACGGGCGTGCCGTATCGGGACCTGAAAAAGACGCTGTACGGCGCGGCGAAGCGGGCGGGGGTGGCGCGGATCACGCACCACATGCTGAGGCACTCGTTCGCCACGCAACTGCTGGCGCTCACCGGAGACCTGCGGCTGGTGCAGGAAGCCTTGGGGCATGAGGATGTGACGACGACGCAGATATATACGCGGATCACGGCAGGGCGGCTCAAAGAGGCAATAGGCCGGATGGCTACACTACACCAGTCACAGGATGCGGCAAAAAATGGGGAATAATCAAGGGGTTAGGAATGGGTCAAATTACTCTTAATCAGTAGGTCGTAGGTTCGACTCCTACACGGCCCAATAAAATCAAATAGTTAATGATTCAAATAGCATTAAAAATATTTTTTTACTGACTACGTTTGACTACATTCCAATATTCCAATCATTTCATTTTTTTAGCCATGCACGATTCCCGGGTGCAGGCCGTCCGTGAATGGCCAGGCTCCAGGAAGGACCCGCAGGCAAGAGTGGATCGTCTCGGATATTTCTTTTTTGGTACATCCACAATGGGGAACGGGGCGGCAGACGGCCGCATGCGCCGCGCGGGAGAGATGGCGGCGGCTCGTCGCTGCTATTTTGGATATTTGCTGTAGTGGCGCTTATGCGCCTGATGCGCCATCTCGCGTATCTCATCCGCTATATCAGATGGCACAGCGACCGTAACGACCTGCCAATCCCTGGGCAGTCCGCAGACATCACGGATCGCATACGCAACCCGCGCCCTGATCTGCCTCACAGCCTCTTTGCTGATGCCTGTACGCCTGGCTGCCTCAGCCATGGACAGGCCGTCTATTAACACCATATGGGCCACAGACCTTGCCTTTGCCTGCAATCTGGTGCGGGCAAGGGCGGCATTGAGCTCATCATGAGTTATTATCATTGCGCAACCTCAATCGTACCATCCGCATCGTCGATGGCTATGCGCATAGACATCGATGAGCAACTCAACAAATCATTGATGAGCCGCTCCATTCCCTGTCTGGACGGGCGCATTGGATCGATCGCGAGCAGCACATTAACCGTCTCTGCCAATGCGCCTCGGCCAATATTGCGCCTGCCGCACCACTTGACCGCCTGGGCAATGATTAGCGCCGCTCCCCATCTCCACTCATCATGGATGGCGGCGAACCCATGGGCAGTCAATGCCCTGCACACCAGGGCATAGTGCTCCTCGATCTCGCTGCGCTCATCATCAGGGCAGATGGACATCAGCCAGCCGTCCGCATACCAGTCCGATGCTGCTCGCACTATGGGCGATAATGTATGCAACATGTGCTCTGGCGTTCCCTGCTCAAAATAATGCGTGGACATACAGGTATGCACTGTCTCGCACAACATCGCATGTGCGAGCTCGTGCAGATACTCTATATCGCGCAATGGGTTACCTGGCGCGGGATGCGCCGGGCTATAAATGATATGGGTGCGCTCCCAGGGATCGCTGACTATCTCCATCTCTCCCCGGTCGTGCACCGCATCGAGCACCCGCCACCTAAGTGCATGGCGGGTGCGTTTAATGATCTTTTTGATCCCCTTGCTCATATCCGCTCGGGGAAATCCTCCAGCAGCTCCGAGACCGCGGCATCCCAGCACTGCCTGAGATGCTTCTCAGTGTATGCCCGCTTTTCGTCGAATTGACGCCCGGGCGGGAAACCGATCACATCGGCCAAAGGATCGTACTCAGCCAGGCGGGACCGGAGCTCCGACTCATCGGAGCAGATGATGGCCTGGTCCCGATCCATCTCACCCTGCCACTGGGTACGATAATCAATGGCCAGCACCAGGCGGCCATCATGGACGCGGTAGATGGCCACCTCGTGCCAGCGATTCTGGCACGGGCCTTGATGCTGGCGGGAGTCTGTTGCGGCTATTTTTTCGCCGAGAAATTGCAGTGGGGCCTGCCCGCTGCGCAATAGTGTGATATTATCCATCTTTTTCTCCTTTTTCATGCCCCGTGTCCGGCACGGGGCCACCGCCACAGAATAGGGTCTGTGGTGCCCTCAGTATTGGCGGGGACTTTTACTCCGTCACCACTGTCTCACGTACAGTCTTATGCGTGCCCTTTCCTGCTCCACAGTATACAGTGGTGCCGACCGGGACATCTACCTCGCAGTCGAGGATGGAGTCTCCCCGAGTAGGTGGGATGCGCAGGAAAATAGCATCATCTCCTTGACCCACCCTGGCCCACCAATTCGGCTTGCCGTGGAGGTGGTATCCTGTATTGCTCATCCTCTTTGTCGTGATTAGTCTGCTCATCACAGCACCTCCATATCTGCTAGACGTCTGGCGATCTCATCATAGGCTGCCTGCGCGACGACTATCATGTCCGCCCGGGCGGCACTGTACGGGATACGGCGCTGGCGTCTGACGAGACGATCGGCAAATGCTGCGATCTCTCGACGGGCATCATGCATAGTGGCTATGCTCTCGTCGCCGGCTATCATGGCGACAGTGGCGATCGAGGCATAGGGTGACATTAGGGCGACGGCTGTGGTGATGGTTTGAGTGTTCATTTTTTTTCTCCTTTCTTTGCCTGAATCCGGCCAGGCTCTCCGCCGCAGGTTCCGAGGGCCTGCGGTGCCCTGTTTTTTTATTTAATTATAATATAATCCCTCCCGCGAAAAAGTCAAGAGAAAAAAACAAGACCTTTTAAAAAAAATATGAATAAAAATGAAGGGAAAATTTGCATTCAGAAAAAAACCGCACAGAATGCCCTACAATCAACGCAAAGGGCTGACGAGACTTACCCTGCATGCCGCTGAATTTAAAACGATTGTGGGGCGAATGTGCGGGCCGTTTTTCGGGCCGCCACGCCGTATAAATCAGATGTCCACGACCGTGAGCGGAAGGCTGGGCGCAGGGCCTGTTATCTCGCCGAAACGGACAAAGGCCTTGGCTCCCACGGCAACAGACTGACCCTTGATGCGCATCGTACCGCCCGTGTAGGTTGTGATGGTGCTCGTGCCGTCCGCATTGATTGACGATACAGTCCCGATGATAAGCGGCTCTTCAGGTATCAGACTCTTGAATTTAGCCCATAGATTAGCCATACCAGCGCTCGACCTCCAGTGTCTGCATAATATTGACGCCCTGCGACCATTGAGCTGCAACCGATGTGCCTATCACCTGCCCGCGCCAGGCAACACCCGACTCCACCACCTCGATCACCGCGCCAGGCAGCACAAGCCCTGGGGCGTCCGGCGCGGCCAGAAGCGGCACCGCGATGGTTGACGTGTCCCATCTGCCGCCCGCTGAAAGGATATTTCTGGCGCGCTCACGGCCCGCATCTATATGCGTGATGAGCGCATCCGTGACCGAGGGCGCAGGGTTGTTGCCCGCCATGCCCGTCCTGATCCCGTGCGCCACCACGCCCTGCGACTCGCCCGACACAAAGACCGCATCATAGCGGGGCCTGATCTCCCACTGCCTGCCCAGCGTACTGATGACGGCGTCTGGCAGCGATATGACCGGCGTAAGAGCCGCCCAGTTCCAGGGGCTGGCTGTATATCTCGGCTGCACCACAAACTTCGTATCATAGGGATCGGTCTGGATTATAGCGCCTATAGCCTGCACCACGCGCTGCATGGCCTGCATGGGCGTCTGATCGTGATAGCTGTACGCCCCTGCGGTTACCAGCCAGTCAACCGCATTCCACACAAGCGTCCAGCCCGTGTTGGCCAGCTCATCCGCTACGAGCTGCTGGGCGTTTCTGTCCACAGACGACGCCGAGGAGCGAAGCGGGGCATAGGGGTCGGCGAACTGGGCCGACAGGCTGCGGCCCGAGATCGTCCAGGAATTGGAGCCGAACGCGCGGTTTTCCTGCCAGCCCTCGATCATGCAGACCCATTTCCAGCCGTTCATGTCCGCCTCGACCGAGACTGGGTTTCCGGCGGCGTCCGGCATGACCAGCGCCAGAGACGATTTATTGCTGAGGGTCGCGGAGAAAGACCAGCACCACGAGCCGGTATCTATCGAAATCTTGACGTTCGTTGCGTCAAGGGGCGTCCTGTCCGGCAGGCGGACGAGCGATGCGTTATTAATCATGAGATATACCCTCCTTATGGGGACGTAGATGATCTCTATGCCGAATATCAGATCCGCCAAAGACGGAACGGGGCGACTGAACCAGAGATCGGCGCTCCAGACACGAGGCGGAGGCGCAGGCGGGATGTATGGCTGCGAGGCTACAGCAAACCGCGGGGGCATCCCTTCCTGCCACGGAATTAGACGGCTCAGGCGCGATTTTATACCCACTCCGGAGGGCAGCACCCTTAAAAAGGCCAGAGGTGGCGCCTGGCCATACGGAGCCGCCTCTTGTCTGTGCAGATGCGACAGCGTGATGAACGGAAGGCCACTCATCACCGGAACCTTTTCGCCTGCCTGAAACGCCGCCTGACGCATGGTGTGGATTATTACACATGGGGCGAAGGGGGCGGCCAGGTGAGCGGATAGATGGTCTGCTTCCGTATGACCTATTGCGGCCAATGTGCGGCAGTGCGGCGTCAGGCCCCATGGGATATCCACTCCTGCCCAGCCCCCATCCCTGACGGAGGATAAAGGGGGGAGAGCGCCCGCATGGGGTATGCCGCTCACGATATGCAGTATGCCTATATCCTGCCAGGGGCATAGGCACAATGCGGGCAGGCGCTGGGCGGTCTCGTGCCGGATGCCGTATGCTGCGGCTGTCAGGCGGTTTACCGCATTGTCATACAATCCCGAGGCGGCGCACAAAAGGGACAAACTATAATTGGCCGAGAGCGCGCCCGATACGGGGTCAGGCGGTCTGACCGCGCCGGACAAGGCCGCAGCCAGCGCAAGGGAGGCCGTAATAGCGCCGGATATGACCGGATATTGAGGCACAAAGCGCAAATCGGCCTTATCTGACGCCGGCGGCGTGTATAGAGTCGTAAACCGGATATCATTGGACATTTATCTGCGCCGATGTGATGGAGACGAACCCGCCCTGCCATATCTGCGTTGCCGTGAGGATTATATCCGCGCCCGAACCCGCGGCCCCTGCTGTGAGATCGCATATCGTGTTGGCGCCGGAGACGATCCTGGCCCAGGCCGCTATACCCGAGGCCTCGGCGGGCTGCTCTGCGCAGGTGAACGACACGCCCGCGGCCTGAACAGTCACGCCCGAAAGAGGCAACGCGGCGAGCGGCGTAAGCGCCGTCGTTGTGTCAGAGGTCGCGGGCTGTGGCGCCGCGTAGAGCAGTAGTGTGGCGGATGCCAGCAGGTTGCCGAGCGCCGCGGCCACAGCCCCTTTTGTATAGGCCGATGTGTTCATACGGCGTCCAGCCAATCCGCGGCGGCGGCGTTGTATGCAGGGTCATGCGCCAGCGCCATGTATTTGCGGCCCCGCATGAGGCCGGAAAATGCATAGACCCCGCCTGCATCCGCCGTAGTCTTGCGGGCGAACGCCCCGGTCGCGGTGTCGTAGAGATATACAGTCGCGTATGGCACAGGGACATCGTTACGGTACACCGTGCCCGAGATAGCGCCGCGGCCTATAAAAGGCACGACGCAGACATAGCCGGACGACCGAGGGGAGACGCCGCCCGCAACCGGAAGAACGGAGAACCTCAAAAACCCGAATGCGCGGCATATATCAGGCATGGCTGCCGCCCCCTATTGCCATGGGCCTGTGATGTCCAGGGCCATGTTGGAGTAGGGTGAGGGATTGAGGGTGTTGGCGTCGACCGGCTGGGCGCATCTGACGACCAGCATGGAACGCACGGCCCCTGATATGGAGATGCTGAACGTTCCATATCCCGCCGTCGTGACCGGCAGTTGAAACGGCGTCCACAGCCCTGGCATGGCCCCCCGAATATTGGGCAGATTGGTCTGTTCCTGCACGGACACCGGCTGAAAAAAGAGGCCGTTGTCAGAGCTGTTGGGATACGCCAGAGAGCCTGTTCCGAACGGCGCATAAGCGCCGGAGGCGCTAAACGTGCCATTCACCAGCAGAGCGCTCATAAAGGCGCCTATCTGGGAGGATGAGCGCGCCAGATACATGCCCTTTCCTGCGACTGTATTCGCCAAGGAATAAAGGGCGCAAAATAGATTATCAATGTTTGGAGAATAGGAGGAATCGAAGTATAGCGCATAGTGCCCGGCCAGCAGGGTCTGCCAGATATCGCCGGTCTTGTAGCTCAGGATGTCGCCGAAAAAATACGGGGAATATGTGTCCGGATAGGTCTCCGACCAGTTCGTGAAAAAATAGAAACGGCTGGCATCCCCGATGATGATCCACGGCCTGGCGGTCGCGGTAAGGTTCTGCGCCTTGCGGATATAGCATTGCGCGTATCCCGAGGCGGGCGTCCAGGTGTTTATGTCGCTCATGGTCTCAAGGAGATACGCCACCGCCGTGCGGTAGCTCACGCCGTAAGACCCGGTGACAGGGCCGTTGTCATCCACGCGCAGGTAAAGCTGATTGCCCGCCGCCGGCTGGTACGCAGCGTGGTTTGAGGCATCCGAAAAGGGCTTTGACCAGCCCAACGGGGCAATCTTAGCTGTTATCGTGCCTGTGGCAGGTGACGTGGGCGTGCCTGTTATGGCGTACTGCACCGTGGTGGATGTGATGGCCGTGACCTGATATGTGCCGTTGTATGCCGTCTCGTTCGCGCCTGCGACAGTGATGTACTGGCCTACCACAAAATTATGGCCGGACGAGATGCTGAGCGTGACCGTGCCGGATGCGAATGTGGCCGAATCAACGGTTTTGGTGTTGAACCCCGTGACTAAACAGGCATCCAGCACCGAGATCAAAGAGCCGGCGGTGCCGCTTAAGACCGGCGCGCCCACTTGCGAGGAAAAAAATGTCTGTATCATGATGCCTCCTTATGGTCTGTCTATGTCGCCCCTGGCCTGGATGCGGAACAGGTCGGACTGCACGGTCGGCACCCCTTGCAGCACGGTGCGTGCCGCCCACGCAGGGGCGCCCGCCCCTGCCGTATTGAACCTGAGCACGTAACCCACCGCCCAGCCGCCGCCCCAGCCCGCAAGATGGATCGTGAAATACGGCGTGTTTGTCGCCGGGTTCACGGGCGCTAGGTCTGTATTGATGTCGCCAATAGCTATCTGGCCCACGTGTTCGCCCACCACGCGGTACTGGGTGGCCGATGTGAATATGATCGCCCATCTCTCCTCTATAGCACCCAGATTGGACACGACGAACGGATAAATGGCCGTATTGTACTGGCAGGTGGTGGCCGAGCCGATAAGCGTGTCCGACCACACACCTGTCCAGGTCTGCTGAGTGAATATATTGTGGGCGTCGGCCTGAAGGTCTCCGGATATGAGGGCGGACGAGACATAGGAATCTATGGGATAGTCGTGCGTAAGCGCCCTGGTGAAGGTCAACTGGCCGGTTATCTGCACATCGGACAGGAGCACCATGTCCTCGATCCTGTGGATGCACGACAAAGGCGTCACATAGCCGGTCAGATCAAGCGGATTGGCGAGCGTGACCGTGCCCGCATCCAGATCAACCGTGTATTTGTCCGTGGTGAGCTTGAGGCCGCCTGCGTCTATTACGTATGCGGACTCAAGCCGCGTCCTGCCCAGATTGAGCACATAACCTGCCGTGGCCGCAGGAAACACCGTGGTCTCCTCATTGTGCACTACAGCGACGTCGCCCGCGCGGAAGACCGGCACACGCCCGTCCGTCGGAAGGCGGGTCGGATCTATGCCGATGATCGAAGCATCGAGCGGGATGTAACTGTACACGATGCAGTTATATTTCATGGATGCGGCAAAGACAGGCTGCGCCTGCCAGACGCCGTTGACTGTCGCTCCGAAGCTGATCTTCACGACGCCCGTCTGATAATTGACCGTGCCTGACATGTAGGTGCTCGAAATGACGCCGTTCAGGTCCGCCGTGGCCGAGGCGGTGGTCCCGTCCGAGACCAGATTGGCCTGGATATAAAACGAACCTGGACGTATGGGAGCGCCTGGCAGACGGAACGTGCAGCCGGTTATCTGCTGCGTGGCCCATGAGGTCAAGAGACTGACCATGATGATCGCATTCGAGCCTCCGCCCGTGCCCCAGTCCGTAAGGGTGACGATGCCGTCCGCATAGGAGATGGTCCCTGCGGCTATGCCTGCGTTGGTCAAAGGATCGATCGAGCGGTATATCTGGCCGGAGCGGTCCATGTAATTATAGCCCATCCAGGTGAATCTCACTGAGCCGGGGATGATGGCGTAATCCAGCAGCGGCGTGAGATCGAGCTTCACCGGAGGGCCTGCTATATCCTGCGTCAGGGCGGTGGACTGGGCCACATTTTTGCAGTAATAGACCGTGCCAGCCGTGATGGTGATGTTGACCAGTGTGGTCGCCGTCGTATATTTCTTGTCGGTCTCGGAATACGTATGATTGATCTGGTTGATGGTCATGCCCGTCAGTGTGACGGCGCCTGTTGTATAGTCTATGGAGCCCGCCGGGCCCCCTATGAAATCCATTCAGGCATAATCGCTCGTATCGGGGTAATGGGCCTGGTTGTGGAACGGCGCGGCCACCAGGGAGCCAGCCCCATTATCATACAGCGTGACGCTCCATTGGCCGTACAGGGCCTTGAGCGCGACCGAATACGGGCGCACGGGCGTATTGGCGAGCGTGAACGAACCGCTGGTCACACCCATGGAATACTGCGTATCCTGAGTCCAGGCGGCGTGATACACAGCCCCTGGATCGTGTATGTTGTTGGGGGTCAGGGCTATCTCGCCTGTGGAATAAATAACTGTGCCCGTGGCGTCACCTGTGAGGTTGCCGTGGCCGTCGTCCGTGGCCGTCTTGACAATGGTGGCGCTCGGCCATGTGATGGTGAGAGAGCCAGGCAGGACAGGGGCGGATAACGTGGCCGTGATCTGCGGCATCTTTATGGTGGTGAGGGTATTTATATCAGGAAGGGCGACAAACTCCAGTTTCTGCCCCCACGAAAAGATGACCTGCGAATCCACATCCGGCAAGGCGGCGGTTGTGGCAATGACGGAACCTGTCGCATAATCTATGGTGCCGGAGCCATCACCTGTGAGGTTGCCCTTGCCGTCATCGGTCAGCCTGTACCAGTTGCCCTGGGCCATATAGTCCACAAAGGCGCTGCCCGGGGCGGGTATGGGGGCAAGGGTGGCCACCCAGTTATATCCTCGTGTAGAGAGTGTGACATCCTGCGCGGCTGACCATGCAATAGCTGACGGCGCAGCAGCAGGTTGAAACGACAGGATCAGAGACGAGGGCGACACCGCCGGAGCCGTGAATATGATCTCGCCCGTGGCGTAATTGACCGAGCCTTCCACCAGGCCGCCCCTGACCATATTGCCAGCGCCGTCATCCTGCCATATATAGCCGGCGCCGGCCACGGACACGCTCTTTCTGACCGCCCCCATGCCCAGGTACAGATGCAGGTCCGCGGATACGGTGGCGGTCACATTTTTTGTGACGGCCGTTCCAGGCATACCGCTTGCAATCACCGGGGCCACGCCGTTACCGGCCTGCACGTCCACAAACGGGGTCTCGACCTGGGCGCTGGGCACCAGCGGCGAGAATATATCCTGCACCTGCAGCGTCAGGGCGCCGGTGCTGACAGCCTGCGCTATTTTTTTAACTCCATAATAGTGAGCCGAGTCCGCAACCTGCGAGGTATAGAGGAGCGCTGAACCTGGTGCATCCGTAAGGTTCGGGAGGTTGCCGTTGAATGTGTACAGCAAGGCCGATGCTATGGATATACGCACCCACCGGCGTTTGATGTCAACCGTGCTTGAGCCGTATACCACGGTGTATGTGCGCACCTCATCCGTGATGTCAGTGATCCGCACATACTGATCTCCTACATTCGCCTGCGACAGGTAGAGCACGTCACCTATCTTGGGGAGGGCCAGCTCCTCGCGCTGGAGCACCACAATGGCCCGGGCGCCCTGGAGCTGATCGCCCATCAGGTAGCCGCTATAGGGGGCGGCCTTCACGACATAGCTCTCGATATTATTTCTTGCGTCCGAACGCAGGTCAAACCAGTCGCCCCGCGTGAACAGCAGGACGGATACGAGCGGATCGGCGGGAGGGGTGTCTATTATCATGTGCGAGCCGTAATACGAGTCAACGCCCGCATTGCGCACGGACAGGAACAGCTTCCGCAGATTTACGCGCCCATAGGTATAGTCCAGCTCAGAGATGTCGGGGAAGAGATTGTTTGAGAGGCCGTCGATTATCTCTGTGCCGCTCATGGCCCCGCCGCCGCCGTCCGTATCCAGCATCACGGCGGATTGCATCAATTTTACATCTGTCGATAATATCGCCATTTATCCTCCATCCTCCCCCCCAACCCCCTCAATGAGGGGGGACACAGGGGGGAGTGCCTCATTGAGGGGGGACATAGGGGGGAGTGCCATTATACGGTCATCAACCGCAATATCAGCCAGTACCAATCCGTAGCACCGGCTGTGTTGTAGTCAATCACAGGATGCGCCTCCAGCGCCGTCTCGTGATGCCTGAACATCACCTGGAACTGCCTGGCGTCAGGCAATATAAGCGTCATGGCCGCAGGGACGGCGTTGACCAGCGTATAGAGGCTGTCCAGCGTCGTTTTTGAAACCCATCCGGCTGTCTCCGACCCCGTCAGCGTCACGGGACGGCCTGCCTGACGTACGCCCGCATCCAGACGCATGGCGCCCGTGATCGTATATGACAGCGTATGAATAGGCGCAGCCCATTGAAACTCGTCCTGCCAGATCAGATCGTCGGGGAGCGTTATGGTTGCCAGTTGCATCGCCATCCCTTATGCCGCCACGGCCCCTGCGCGGGCCAGAATATCCAGGAAGTGCTGCACGTCCGGCTCGGCAAACGCGCCGGTGACCTCTTTGCCGCCGCCCGGCGGCTGAAATTTGATATGCACCACCTGGCCCGCCTGGCCGGGAAGGGCGGTTTTGGAATAAGCCGCGGCGTCCGCCTTGCTTACAAGATCTTTTGCCAGAGCCGCCGACTTGTCGGCAAACCGGCTTGCCAGGGCATCCGCACGGCTGATGAGATTATTGGACAAAGATTCAAAAATATGGTTGGTCGTTGTAATCGCCGGTTCCTGGCCGGCGCCGGTTCCGGCATCCGCGGTGTTGGGTATGAATATGCTGGGGATATATCCGGCCGAGGGCGAGGCCGCCTCCTTACCGGGACCGGGCGGTCCGGCGGGCATGAAGATGCTGGGGATATATCCGGCCGAGGGCGAGGCCGCCTCCTTCTCCTTAATGATATTGTCCATGGTCTGCTTATGCTGTGCCTCGATCTCAGCCATTTTTTCATCATGCAGCTTTTTGGCCTTGGCCAGGGCGTCCTGGTATTCGGCGTCTCCGGCGGCCCCAGCCTTATCATGCAGCTCCTTTAATTTATCGAGCTGGTCCTGATAACGCTGATTCTCCAACGCCACCTGGTTGCCCTCCTGCTCCCACAAAGACTGCTGCAAGGCCTTATCCATGTCGGAGAGCTGGGCCTTGGCGTCGAGGGCCTGCTGGGCGAGCGCGTAGAGTTTATCCTTCGCGTCCTGTATCGCCTGCTTCAGATTATCGAGCTGGGATTGATCCAGTAATTTCATGGACTTGACGGCGGTCTCGGACTTAGCGATGAATGATTCCAGGCTGAGCGTCACGCCCTTGGAGGCGCCCTGCACACTGTTCAGTATGGCGGTGATCTTCTCATACGGCAGGGCGGCGGCCTTGCCGCTATCGGCGATCTGTTTGTCCAGATTTTTCAATTGTTCGACTAGGGTGTCGGCGGCCTTGGCCTCTTGGAGTGTATCCTTAATGGCCTGCATGGCCAGGGTGGTATTGCGGTTGACCTCGGTAAACATCCCGCCCATGGCGCGCTGCAGATCGATATTGTTACTGTATATGTGGATTAAATAGTCATCCATATGACCCATCTTGGCATTAATGTCGGATAAGGCGGCACTGACCGATTGCAACGATGATAGATCTATCTGCCTGGAGGCCTGGTATCCCAGCTTGAAAAAGCCATTTGTGAGCTTTGAGAGTGACTCGGCGGCCTTTGTGGATAATTGAGAGAGCTGATCGAAGAACACGCCCCCGGAATAGATAAAGGTGGAAACAGATTCGGAGGACGACCTTGCCGCATCGCCCGTGGAGCGCATGGAGCGGGCCGTGGTGTCCGCCGCGCCGGAAAGGCTGCCGTAAGACGCCGCGGTTTTGTCCGCGGATGCAGCCTCGGAGGAAAGGGCCTGGGCCGCGTCATCGGCGGCGGCGGCGACCTGCTCCTGCGCATTCACAGCCTGCTGCGCCGCCTGAACGGCGGCGGTCAGGCGCTGTATGACGATCTCCTGTTGCATGATCTGGGCCTGGGTAGCCGAGCCGGATGATTTCATGGCGGCGAGCCTTGCCTGCTCAGCTTGTAATTGCTGGCGCAGGAGGGCAAGCTGACGCTGATCCGCCTCCAGCTTGACCTCCTCTGCCTTGGCCGAATCCTGCATTTGGCGGGCCTCCTGCGCAAGGCTGCGGGCATGTTCATCGGCCAGGCGCTTTTGTTCCTGCTGAGAATCAGAGGCGGCGTCAAGGGCCCGCTTGAAGTCTTCATTGTCTTCTGTGGATTTTACGAGCTTGCCATTGTAATTATCCACGGCCTGGGCCGTGGAATCCTCGGCCTTAACCTGCTGCTCCAAAGACCTGACGCGGGCGTCCGCACCCTGTTTGGCGTCCTGCTGGGCCTTGTTGTAGGCTATCAGCTCGTCGTGGGTCATGCCTTCGGTCACGGCCACCTCTTTCATGCGGCTGTTTAGATCGGCCAGAGACTCCTCGTACTGCTTCGACCCTATGGTGCCAGCGTCGAAGAGCTGCGTGAGTTTATCGCGCAACTGATTCAGTTGATACTCGTCCGTGGCGGCCTTCAGTTCCTTATAAAATACATCAACGGCCTTGACGCCCACGCTGCGGAAGGCCTCATCGAGCGCATCGCCCGTCGCTGTGCCCTGATCCTGCACCTCTTGCAATCCATCGGTGAGCGCGGACATGTCAGACAAATTTTTAGCCGCGGCGACGGCCTTGTTGAATCCGGCGGCTATCACATTGCCCGGGACCGAGCCGTCCGTGGCCAGGATGTTCAGTTCAGCTATGGCATCGCGCGTGGTCGCCGACACGCCGGTCATAACCTGCTTGATGTCGATGCCGAGTTTTTTCTCTGCCGCCGAGACGCTCTGCTCCAGGGCGATGGCGTACTGCTGCGCGCTGAGAGCGCCTGTGCGGAAGCCATCCTGGACGTTGTCGCGGAATTTTTGCAGGTCTTCGCCTGATATCTTGTTGAGGTCGTCCGATATCTTCTGGATTACATCCCGCATAACATGCCAGTCAGGGCTGTTGGCCGCTGCTGTCATCTGCTTGCCGAGTTCAGCCACGCCGGACGCGCCGGAACGGAAGACATCCTCGATATTCAGCTTGCTTGTAACAACCTGCGCATCGTGAGCGGCGGTATTGTATTTTTTGACCCCTTGCGCCGAGAGCTCCCACTGGTGTGTGTTTTCATTCCAGATCAGGGTCCCGGCCTTAACCATATCGTTAAGCTGCTTCTGTGTTGTGATGTTGACGCCGGTGCGGTCCGATAATTCCTTTAACTGCCCATTGATATGTTCCTGCGCCTCAGCGGATTGCTTGTGCGTATCGTTCAGGGCCTTTTCCTGCTCTGCCAGCTGCTTTTCAATGCCTATTAATTTGTATATTTCATCTGCAGCATAGATGACGGCGATAATAAATGCCCCGATAGTGGTCAAGGAAAACGCCAGATTCACCATTTTTATCTGTTCCGCCAGTTCAACCAGCTTCAGCAGACCGACGGCCTCGGAGAGCGCGATGAACCCGGCGCGGATGTCGGCCAGGATGGATGCGGCGGAGCGCAGGGCGAAAAATGCGGCGATCCAGTCGCCGTATTTGGCGATCACATCCACCAAGACCTCGGCCACGGCGGCGATATGCGCCACCACGAGCGAGATGGACTGCTGCAAGGCCGGGTCTTTGAACTGGGCGGAGAGGGCCTTCATTGCATCGGTCACGGCCTGAAGAGCACCCGAATTGGCGATATTCTCCTCCAGCTCCAGCAAGGCGTTCTTGAACCGGTTGAAAGCGCTTAGGGCGTCCTGTGACGCCTTGACCGCGGCCGCGCTATATTTTTGGTGCAAGGCCTCGGCCAGTTTGGGTAATACAACATCGGCCGTGAGCTGTCCGGCCTCCATCATCCTGTTAAGTTCCTGGGTCGAAACGCCCAGGGCCTCGGCCATGATATTCATCGCGCCAGGGAGGTCAGTGCCCAGACGCCGGCGCAGGTCCTGCGCCGTGATCGTGCCCTTGGACATCATGACGCTGACGGCGTCAAACAGATTGCGGGTCTGGTCGGCGGACATATCCAGTACCGTCGCGGCCTCTGACAGGCCCAGGAATATCTTGCGAGTCTGCTCGCCCTCCAGGGCGGTCCCCTTGGATGAGGCGGCCATGCGCAGATAGCCCTGAGAGACGGCCTCGAACGACAGACCGAGCCTGTCCGAAGTCTGGCGCAGGAAATCAATCTCCTCCTTTGCGCCGGTGCTCGTGCCCTTGATGGCCTCGAATCCGTTTTCTAATCTCTGGAGATTTACCGATGCGTCCCAGATGGATTTTGCGAACTCGACGCCGATAAAATACTTTGCGGTCTCGATCAGCGTCGCCATGAGCTGATTGGATCGCTCCATATGGTGATTGAAATCATCCCAGGATATGGAGATATTGTGGGCCGTATCCCCTATGGATTTGGCAAGGCCTTTTATCTGCGCCTCTGCCTGCTCTGTAGCCGCCCGAATAATGATCTCAAATTCAGATAGAGATGCGCCCATTTATTCTCTCCAGATAGATTCCCATGTGCTGGAATCGGCATTCATGCCGATCCTGACCGCAGTTGCCATATCCTGCATACGCTGGCGTCTGAGCCTCGCCTGATGCTCTAGTGCCGTCTTTGCGAACCCGTAGCCGTAGTCCCATGCGCCGGTGTGACCCGCGCAGATAAGTTCGCAAGCGAGTTCAGAAAATCCGACTGGATGCCTTTCATCAGCGTCGCCGCCACCTGTTGCAGCCCCAGCCGGTCTGCAATCCGAAAAAAAGAGGCGTTGACCTCCATGAACACATCGTAGAGCGCTTCGATCTCAGACGGGGCGTAGGCCGATATATCATCGGCGGTGATGCCGCAGGCCTTGGTGAGCAATATCTCCAGCGCGGGCAGCACGCCCGTTTTTGCGCTGTCTATGAGCTCCTGGATGTCTTTGAGCGTTAATTCCTTGACGGTGATTTCTCTATCGTCGATCTTGATGGATTTAGTCTTGCGCATAATATCTCCTTATAGTTTCCCCCTGTGTCCCCCCTCAATGAGGGGGGTTGGGGGGAGGATTCTATGACAGCATCTCTACGATGAACGGTTCGGTCTTATCCACAGGTGTGACCATAGTCCCCTTCAGTTTTATGGTCGCAAAATTATCGGCCAGGAAGTCCACAGCGCTGTTCGGCGTGACCTGGGCGTTATACACGGTCACGAAACACGATGAGCCGTCAACCAGATTCTTGCCGTCCAGCATGATCGCCATGCGCACAGTCGGCTGGATGGCGCCCTGGATTTTGTAGCCGCTCTCTGCGCCGTATGAATACGATACGTGCAGCACAGAGCCGTCCGTTATGATCGAGCCTATAGGGATAGTGATGATGCCCACGCGGGCGTCTGTAACGATATAATCAGTGCCGGCCACATAGGTAGTGACATCCGTGTGGTCCTTGACAACGACGCTGCTCACATTTCTGTGGGCCAGTTTGGACGCCAGCCCAACATGCGCCGTTACCACCTCTGGCGTCGTGGACGCAACCGTGCCGGCGATCAGCGTATAGTCGGCGTCAACGCCGAGAAACGCTATGGCCAGGGCCTTGCGGTCAACCTGCGTCAACTCCACGTCCAATTCTGCCGGCTTGTTGACCGCCACGGACGCCGTGACCTGGCCGTAGCTGTCACGGCCCTTGCTTGTCTGCTGCTTTAGGTCGATGTTGGGCTTTATCTGCAACTGGCCAATCCCGACCTTTACCATGCCCTGGCTCACTCCGGCATCAGTCAGCCGGTCGAGCCATACATCACCTGCGCCAATAAATGCGTTTGCCATTGTCTTTTCTCCTTAAATATGATCCAAATATGATCGTCTGTATCGCGCCTTGATGGTCACGAAATAAAATGGATGCGGCTGGCCGCCCATCTCAGGCACTGATGCCTGCTGGGATGAGCCGTCGTCCCAGCTCATGTTTTGCCGGTCGAGCACCCATTTGTCTCCAATAGGGCCTGGGGATGCCATCACCCCCAGGCATACATCCGCCAGTTGATGCACAGCCGAGACCCCATCCGCCGCCGAGTCAGTGGCGATATACGCGCCGCAGATGAAATGCACATCGCACACGATCTCCGTGCGGGAGAGCGTGCCGCTCACGGGCCGCACGATCACGCAGGGAAAGTCCTGCTGATTCGCCACGCTGTCCTTAGGTGGAAGCGCTCCGATATACACGGCTGGCGCAGTCACTGCACCGGACGGAGACGTCATGGACATCGTGATGGTCATGCCCGTGATCTGTGAGGCAAGGGCTGTCATCAGCTCCGCTATCATGCCTGCACCTCCAGCGCGTAGTGCATCTCGTGGGCCAGATTTTTCTCTATGCGCGCATCGACCGAGCGCTTCTGGACATCCTTGTAACGGCGCCCCGCGAGCAATTTCTCCACGGACGGCCCAAACAACTCTCTGATTTTCGCCCGGCCGTGCGCCGTTTTAACGCCCGTCCTGATCCAGATGCCCTCATGTCCCGAAGGCATCCGCGCGGTGAATGCGCCCAAAATACCCTTCATGCCCGCGGCCACTGTCACGGCCACGGATATGCCCAGCTCAGGCGCGTAACCGCCGCCCTTTGTGCGGATAGTCGAGGGCACGCGGGTCGGGGTATGCCGGAAATCAAACAACTTGATGCCAGGTTTGTTCGAACCATGCAGATACGCCACGATCCGGTCGTTGGTCGCAGGATCTATCTTGATGGCGGCCTTGATGTCAGCGGCCTTGATGTAAAAATCCTGCATGATGGCCCTGGACAGATCCGTCCTCACGCCTGTCGCCGTATTGTTCACGGCGCGGCGCACAGCGGAGCGAATTTTGGGTGTCAGCTCCATCATGCGGGTCATAACCACCTGGGACGACGTGGTGTCGCATATTATGCCGATACGCCCGACGCTCATGCGTAATTCCTCCCGAGCATCATCTTTGAGACGCCGTCAAGATCAAAAAAGTGCATCACCTGCCACCTCTGGCCGTTGAATGTAATTATCTGGCCCGGCGCTAGCGAACCTGTGTCAGACGAACGCGCAAAGACCTGGATCATCTCCATATCCACGCCTCCAGGGGCCGAGAGCAGCTCCTCGTTTTTGAGCGGCTCGACGAAGGCGCGTATGTTGACGCCGTTCAACACGGCGTCAACCGCGCCCCCGCTGGGGTCTGTGAGGACAAATGCGAAATCACCGGCCATGTAGGGATAATTCACAATTTATTCCTACCTACATCGCATTCAGTTTGATCTGAACGGTGGTGTCAGCCGTGGCCGCGGCAGCCCATGCGTACCCCGCATAGGTGTTGGACGTGGACACGGTGGTCAGATTCTTGTTGATGGCGTTCCAATAGAGCGCAGCGCCCTGGGCCACGGAGACCGTGGCGTCCTTGGGGAGCGTCCAGACCTCTTCGGTCGCCAGTTCGCCGGATGCCCCAATCTCTATAGACTCAAGGGCCACGGCCAGCATAGTAGAGCCTACCAGGACAGGATCGCCCGAATTGACAACCGCCGCCGTGTTATTTATCCATGTTATCGTATCGCCGTCGCGTACATGATTTTTAGCCATTTTGTGTTACCTCCATTGATGATCGGGCGGGCGCAAGGCCTGCCCCTATGTAATCAAACCATCCCTCCCCCCAACCCCCCTCAATGAGGGGGGACTAGGGGGGAGCCGCCGTTACGCCGCGTTGCGGAACATGCCGACATAATCCATCACGCCGCATCCGAAGTCGTGGCGGACTTTGATCTCAAGGGCGTCCGAATCGAAGTCGAGCTGCTCCTCCACATAGGGCTGATTCATGCCCTCCAGATATGCGACCTCGATGGTCGGTATCTGGTTCGGATCGGCGATGCAATACCACTGGCCCGCGGTCAGGCGCGGATCGCTGATGGCTGTAAGTCTGTTCGCCCACGGGTTGAACACAGCGGCGGAAAACCCTGTGTCAGGGAGGGCCGTGGAACGCAGGATCACCTCGGCGCTCGTCTCCCATTCGACAGGCACGAGCAGGAAGGCGGCCCTGACATCCAGAAGCGCTCCGTTCGGGCCTGTCTGCTTGCGCATGGTGGCCCTGCCCGAGGTCAATGTGTCGGTGGAGAGCACGCCCTTGTTCGCGGTGGTGGTCTCCATGTTCTTGTGCGCCGCGCTGAACAGGGCGTTTCCGTCGCTCATCACGGGATTGGATGTCAGGAGCGAATAGACCATATCGGATTCCATGCGCCTGGCCGCATTGCCGAAGAGCTGCGGAATGCGGGTGAATGCGCGCAAATCGTCGTTTATCACCATCTGGCGGGTGAGCGCCACCACGCGCCCCTTGGTCGAGACGCGGTATTTTTCCTGCGCATCAGAGAATGTGGCGGTCTGATACTCCCCGTTTTCACCCAGAGGCATGAGATTCGGGGCCTCCGAGAGCTTGATCCCATAGATATCCTTGAAGTCGACCGCGCTCGTGACACTGACGAACGGCTGCCAGGTCGGAGGGGCCTCGTTGTACGCGGCCTGCAGGCGTTTGTTGACAACGGCGGCCATGAGCGACGGAAAATCGCTGGTGGATGACGGGGTCAGCGCCCTGGCGGTCAACTCACGTTTGGACATGCCGCGTGTGTTGACACCTGCCATTTCGAGCGCCTGACGCGCCATATCCAGCATGGACACACCCATGAAATCACGGGCGCCTGGGGCGGGTTTGTCTATCTTCATCCCCGTGCGCATGAGCATCCCGTCAAGGGCGGCGGCGCGGAACTTATCGCGCTGATCCTGCACCATATCAGCCGAGGCCTGCGCACCAGCGCCGATCACGGCCTGCCTGCGCTCCATCTCGGCGAATATCGCCGAGCGGGCCGCATCCAGCGATTGGCCGGCGTCTATCAGAGAGCGGGCGAACGCCTCGTCCAGACCCGCCACCCTGCATGCGTCCATAATGCCTGTGATGCGGGCCCGCTCCTGGGCCAATATCGCATCCGCCGCCTTGCGCGGTATATCCTCCTGGGGAGGAGGCGCCGCAGGCGTGACCTCTACTGCTGCTTTCTGTGCTGCTTTTTCTTTTTCCATTTTATTGCCTCCTGTTGTTGCCATGTATGATCTAATCTTTGCATAGACGTCAGCGCCTATGGGTACGAGCGATAACTCCTTCACCTGCCAGGCGGTTGAGACCTTCAGCGGCCCTTCGTATTCACGGCCCGCTACTATCTGCTTCTGGCCCTCTGGTATCCATGTGGACTCTTTAACTTCGTAGCCAACCGAGACATCCGTTATGTGCCCCTCGCGCATCTTGGCCGCGGCGCTCACTGCTGCGGGATCGGACGCGGAAAACGCAAGGTCGGCCTCCTGCCCGCGCAGGCCTCCGGCAAGCTCTACCGGCCCGAAGCCGCGCACCGATCCCAGGACGGAGCCGACGCTGCCTCTGTTATGCGCATCGAGGAGCGGGACCGACTCCCTGCCGGGCGGCAAGGCCATGCCGTCAGCCACCAGCACCTCGTTGACAAAATCGAACCTGTCCCAGTCAAAGACCTGGGCGGGGGCCTCGGTTGACACCACCGCCTTGACCGACACACCTCCATCGCCGCCGGAGACGATCGTCTGCGGCTTGACAGGGGCGCTTCTGGCGTACATGCCGGGGACAAGACCGGTAAATGCCAGTTCGTGACGCAATTTCTCACTATCTTTCATATTGTTATCTCCTATTGAGGCATGCAAACGAGCATCCGTAATAGCAACGCTCGCATATCCAGCCGCTCGTGGTATATATCATGATCATTCCGCATTCAGGGCAAAGCATCTATTGGGCCTCCAATCTCTTTGCCGTGCTGTCCAGCAATAGGACAGCGATCTCTATGGCCACATTGAGCAATACCTGCGCCAGCGTCCATCCAGCCTCACTAATGGCTGTGACGGCCAGGGCGCGTTTTTCCTCGCCTGTGGCCGAGCTGGACTCCAATTTGGCTATGGTCCCTCTGACAGTGCTCCAGTTGTCAGACCCGATAAGCGATCTGATAGCCCCTGCCAATGCCATTTTTATAAGTGTATTCATGGTGTTGTCTCCCTTTACATTATATTGTCGGGGTCTATTCGACCCTTTCCACGCAGTTTATCTTCACTATCAGGCCGTTGATCCGCTGCCAGTCCAGGGATTGCTGTATCTGTGGCGCCCCTTGCCTGGATGGGCGGTCCGGCGGGAGCGACACCGACGCCTTGCATGTCCAGGCTGGAAGAACGTCCCAGGCCGACCTTTGCGCTGGTGGTAATGTGCACGACTGCGTGATAGATACTGATAAGAGCAACAATGCCGCCAGAAAGGGCCTCAATATCTGTCTGCGATATCTGAGGATTCCAGCCCCATGCCGCGGCCACGGCCAGAAGCGCCCCCAGAAATGCGCTGATGACGCCGGAAAGGGCCGCCGTGTTTTTCCATGTCGCGGCGTTTTCAAGTTCCTGCCCGGCGCGGAAGGCCTTCCAGACCGATGCCGTCTTTTGTATGATTGCCATGTCATTTCTCCTTTCCATCTGGTTCGAGTTTGCTGCATTTAAAATCCTCTTCGCCGGTTGATTCGCAGTACCGGCATATGGGTACTAATTTTAAATTTTTTACTTCGCAGCAGTCGCCGGCAGGCGTTAAAGGACAATCCTTGTATTTCATGACAGTCCTTAAATCACTTGCGTCCATTTATTGACCTCCTGTTTCGATGCCGTCAGACGGATTGTTTATAAAGACAGGGCACCTGCCGAACGCCGTCTCAAGACGGGCGAGCTGTCTGTCGATAGCGGCCTTTACCGGTGCGTCCACACCGGCAGCTTTGACAAGAGACGCGATATTCATGACGGCATTGCGGGCGTCATGATGGACGTCCATGCACTGTTCCTTCATTGTTTAGAGGCCTCTCGCTCATCATGATCCACGTCGTAGAACCTGATTCTGCCGATCTGCGCCACAAACCGCGCGGTCTTTGTCCACGGAGGAGGCGGAATCGATACATCGTAATAAGAATCAGCTCCGGGAACCGGATCGGACAATTCATTGTTGACTATCTTGTCTGCGATCGCGAGACACTCCTGCCAGGAGGGGTCATCGGATTGAGGCCAGACGGTGAGCTGGGGATCCTTCAGGGCGGTCAGGCTCGAATACTGCCATTTTTTGAACATGACACTCATGAAGTCGTGTCCCCACCAGGCCGGATGAAAGACACGGTTTACGATCGAAAACGCGACCGCCACCTTGCATTCATATATCTCGCCCCTGGCCTCGCGGTAGAGGGTGAGGGCCAGAAACACCATGTCGGCGCTGTGTTGAAGATCATTATTCATGAAAAAATTCCTCCATTTTTTGCCTTGCACCACTGGACGACCTTGCAGATCTCTGCTGAGATTTCATTCGATCGCTTGAAGGCCGCCAGCAGCTCGGCGTCGCGTTCCTGCACCCGGTTTGCGTGTTCCATCCATTTTTCAAGGCACAGTTCCTTTTCGTCGTGGCATTTGCCCAGGGCGTCTTTATATTCGGTCATCATCGCGGCCATGAGCGTGGTCATGCGCTCTTCCATGCGTTTGAGGATATATGCGAGTGTCAGAATCAAGAGCCCAACAGCGCCGGCCTGTGTCCATATATCTCTAATAAAATCCATGTCTTAATGTCCCTGTGGCAAGGTAACGGCATTTAGCATGATGTCCTCGTTTTGCTTACGCAGACGCAGGAGATCGGACATACGCTTTTCCTCTTCGATGAGGCCGTCGATCACCTCGTCCCAGTCCTCGCCCTCCTGCGCCGCGGCCTCGCGGCGTGTGGTGATGCCGAGGCCGACCTTCAGTTCGACCGCCCTGCCGTCCTTGAGCGGATCGACCCATGTCCAGCCCGGATTCTGCCACCAGACCGCCTCGTGATACCTGGCCGGATCCTGACTGTAGCCCGGCATCGCAGGGCCGAGGCCGGAGATGTATAGCGCATCCATGAACCATTTGACGACATTGTTGTTGAATTTTTCGTTCATGAAAAACTGCTGGCCGGAGTATGTGAGCCGCTCCTCCAGCGCGGCGGCGCGGGCGCTGGAATACGAGGCGGACGTGTAATCATTGGAAAACGCCTCGTAGCTCATGCCTGCGCCTACGCTCAGAGACCTGAGCGTGTCACGGACGTATGGCTCGTACTGCGTGCCAGGGCGATTGTGCGAGGCAACGGATATGTCCATGCCGGGAGGCAGGGTCTGGATGCGGCCAGGCTCGATATAGTCGGGGATGGACGCCGAATCCGAGGCATCTCCGGCCGGAACACCCAGGCCGGAGGCTATATCCGGATAGGCCGATTTAATAAATATGCCGAAGGCGGCGGCCAGCTTCGCGCCGATGCGTTCGTAGGACTTATATTCATCAAGGTCGTATGCCTCCATGATTGAGGCGGCCAGCCATGAGATGCCTCGTGTCTGAGACGCACGCCTCCGGTCATACACATGGATCATGTCCGATGCGGGGATGCGGACCGATTCGCCGAAACGTTCGACGAATATCAGATCGCCAGGGTGCTGTTTGAATACGTGATAGGCAACAGGACGGCCCGCCTTATCAAATTCTATGCCCTCGCGGGCCAGATTGCCGTTTGGCTGGATACCGGTGATGGCCCAGTTCAGATAATCGCACTCCAGCACCTCCAGACGCAGGGGCGGAATGCCAGGCGGGACGGATCTGTCGAACACGCGATGGACGAAGATATGTCCGTCGTACCACATGTGCCGCAGGATCAGCTTCTGCAACTGCCAGTAGCTGTCGTGGCCTGTCACGTCGCAGTAGCGCGCCCAGCGGTCGAATATATCCTCGATCTGGCGGTTCTTTCTGGTGTCCATCTCGCCGGAGGCCTTGCGGAGCCTGAATTGAGGGCGGATGCCCTGGCGGACGGTGTTGTTGCCGATCCGTTCTATGGCACCTGATATATAGGGGCTGTTCTGGGCGATGTCGCGGGCGCGGGCCGACATGACGCGCTGCGCCTGGCGGATATCCTGATCCGCGGTGCGCATGAGCGGAAACCAGCGCTTGTTCGCTCCGGTGAGCTGGCCCGCCGTGTAGAGGCGCTTGTACATGGCGCGTTCCGAGCGGAACCGCGCCGCCTTGCGCGGGCTGACCAGGGCGATGGCGCCTGAAACGGCTGCGGTGAAGGCGTCGAACAGAGATGTTTTTTTCACCGGCGGCCTCCGAACACGACCGTCGCACTCGATATGCGGCCTGATTGCGACAGGATGGCGATGCGTGTTTCAAGGTCTGTGATCGCCTTCTGTATCTCGACCAGGTTCGCGCGGCGGAATGTCTTTTCGCCGATGCGGTATTCCTGAGCGCCGGAGAGGATGTTCGTTTCGGCGGCCTTATAGAGGGTCAGTCTTGTCTGCAAATCCTGTAATGTCGCCATGCACACAGGATTACACTAGATATAGTGGATGGGAAGATAGCAAAGCGCTAAAACTAGCGAAGCGCTAGAAGTAGCGCTTTGCTAAAAGTAGCGGTTGGCTATTTTATATGCTGTAATTTCAGCATATTAAAGCATCCGTTAAAAATCGTTTAATGGTTCAGGCCTAACGGATGATATTTGGATCATTTTTTTTGGTATGATTGTTGCTTTATAATGTTCACAGTCCAGCTAACATCGCCTTCTTTCCAGTAAATTGTTCCCACCTCCGGACGGCTACATCTACATAGGCCGGACACAGTTCTATAGCATAGCAGATCCGTCCGGTTTGTTCAGCAGCAATAATGGTAGTTCCAGAACCGGAAAATGGATCATAAATGGTATCTCCCATCCGACTATTGTTTTGGATTGGCCGCCGCATACACTCCACCGGCTTCTGTGTGCTGTGGCCGGTCTCCGATTTTAATGGCTTTGGGATGTCCCACACCGTTGACTCATCGCCAGAGATCGCGTACAGGATGTCGGCATCTTCTCGGCGGACAAAAACGCCTTCTCCATCCCGCAGCACGTCTTCAATGTACCGCCACAGTGTGGAACGTTTGCGCGACCCCTGCCAATGGGCTGTTGCTCCTTTTTTTACCGCGTACCAGCATGGTTCATGTTGGAGGTGGTAATGTCCCCGAGATATCACCAACTGCGACTTGGCCCAAATTATCTGGCTCCGTATTTCCATGCCACATGCCTCCAGCGACTGAGCAACCAGAGATGCAAATATGGTGGCGTGCCACACATACGCAACGTCGCCAGGAAACAGCGCCCAGGCATTCCGCCAATCGGCCCGGTCGTCGTTCAACACCTTTCCTTTCGCCACACCTCCCCCTGATGGGTGCAGAATTTTACTATCGCGCCAGGAGGCGTCATATTCCACGCCATACGGTGGATCGGTTACCATTAAATGAGGCTTGGCTCCGGCCAATAACCGTTCCACTGTGCGGGTATCTGTCGAGCTGCCGCAGATTATCCGGTGCTTTCCAAGCTGCCAGACGTCTCCAGGTCTGGTGATCGGTTCTTTCGGTACAGGAGGTACATCGTTTTCATCAGTTTTGCCGCCAGTCAAATCCAAATCTTTCAGCAGACCGTCCAGTTCGTCGCTGCTGAATCCCAGCAGGCCGAGGTCAAACTCTATCCCAGCCAATTCACCCAACTCGAGACGCAATATGTCATTGTCCCAGCCAGCGTTCTCGGCCAGTTTGTTGTCAGCAATCACATAGGCCCGTTTCTGGGCCTCTGTCAGGTGTGAGAAGCGCAGGCATGGCACTAGTTCTATGCCCATTTCTTTAGCGGCCAGGACTCGGCCATGACCGGCTATTATCCCGCCCGCTTCGTCAACCAGAATTGGGTTAGTAAAGCCGAACTCCCGGATGCTGTCCTCTATCTACTTAATCTGTCTCGTGGAGTGGGTGCGGCTATTTTTGGCATAGGGCGTCAACTCGACAACCGGCAACATCTCAATTCGCTGATCCATTTTCATTCCTCCTCCACACTCTTAATGGTCACCTGAAGGGTGCAGAGGAGGCAACCAAAATTCTTGCACTTGTGATATCTAATCTTTATGCCGTCCATCCAAGGAAGCGACCTGACCGTATGAGCCCGGGGTGTTCCGCACATGGGGCATACCGCCCCGAGGCGGCGGCTGTAGACGATGCCGTTTTCGGCCTCCTGCTTGGCCCTAGCAACCAATCGAATCGTTTCTTGGTCAATCATGCCCCGAATATCCTCCTTCCTCCGGTATATGGGTTGACCTCCGCGGGCCTCTTGATGATGCCTGCGGAGACCTGCTGCGCGGCTGGACGCCAGAACTTGACGCCCAGTATCTCTATCGCGGCCAGGATCAGGACGGCGCAGTCCCAGTAGTGGTTCGCACGGCCCGGCGGGCACTGCCAGACGCCCTTTTCGTCCGTGTATTCGGCGCACATCTGCGTTGCGTAACTGTAATCCGTTGCGGAATGCAGGTGCAGCGCACCCATATCCG
>JAEHJW020006850.1_pt1 | contig 27568 bp, 35 predicted proteins | sample 9271431 | NCBI WGS metagenome assembly JAEHJW02 | reverse complement strand
ATATTTCTTATATGCGGAACCGATAGATGAAATGCCGTACAAGGAATATCACCGAGGAAGGTATCAGGGAAGATGGTTTAGAACTGGTATTATTGAACTCTTAATGGATGTGCAGACTCGTTCAAATGAAATCGGAAATCAAATTGCACAAGGACTTGAATGGGCGTCAAAATCTATCTTCAGAAGTTCTGATAAGGTAATTGCACAAAATCTTTTAGACGATTTAACAAATGGAGATATTATTCGTTCGGCAGATTTACAACAGGTACAGATTCGTATGCAGGGATTAGACCAGTTGATTGCTGATTGGAATCGGTTAATGCAAATTGCTGATAGACTTACTAATTCACATGAGGTGATTGTGGGTGAGGCATTGCCGTCAGGAACACCATTCCGACTTGGTGCGATGTTAAATCAAAATGCAAATAAACTTTTTGATTTTATTCGAGAGAAGTTAGCCATCTCTTTAAGTTCGCTTATAGAGGATTGGATTCTTCCTTATTTATTAAAAGATTTGAAAGCGGAAGAAATTGTGCGTATTACGGGAGATGACGATATGTTGCGAAGATATTATGAAATTTTGATAAACTCGTGGTATACACGTAATCTTATTGTTATTGGTCCACACACTGAAGAAGAAGCACAAACATTAAAGGATATAAAAATGCAGGAACTTCTTAAAAATAAAGAAGCGTTAGTAAGTTTGAGGAGAGAGTTTTGGAACAACTTTAAACCGAGAATACAAGTTGATATTACAGGGGAACGAGTTGCATTAGCGGCAGAATTAGAAAGTTATGCAAACTTCATTAACCTTGAATTAGACCCCGTTCGTAGAACCGCATTGATTGAATTAGCAATGAAGAAACGTGGAATTGATACAGAGAAACTTCCAAAGTCTCCACCACAACCAGCACCGATGCCAAACGCAACACAAATGGCACAAGGTCCGCAGGGAGTACAAGCACAAAGTCCAAGACAATAAAACTCAAAGGTCGGCTTGAGAAATAAAATAATATGCCAGTAAAAATAACACCAATAGGAAAAGGGAAATATAGGGTAAGTACACCGAATGGAGTTCACGCAAAAAGTACAACTCTTGAGAATGCAAAGAAACAAGAGAAGATACTTAATATGGTCGAACATGGAATTAAATTAAAGAAAAAATAATATGGTAAAAAACTTCAAAGAATTAAAAGAAGGATTTAAGGCAATGCCCCAAATGCCAAAAATGGTAAAAAAAATGAAAGAGGCAAAAGAAACTGAAGCACAAATAAAGATGATGAAACGTGCATCGGTAATGTTTAATGATTATAAGAAAGCTGGGTTTATGCCTTCAAATATGGAACGGGAAGCTATGGGCAATGATTATTTTCTCAAAAAGATGGGTGGTAAAAAAGAGAAATGATTAGAAAACCAAAACTTTCTCCAAGAAATTTAAGTGAATTTCAGAGAAAAGAAAATCTCATTAAAGAATATTATACAGTTTATCTCGCACTCGAACTTCAAAAGAGAGTGTGGCTTACGAATGTAATAAAAGAAATGGGATTAAGCGATGAAAAAGTTTACAACGTAGATAATAAGAGTGGGATAATAAGTGAAGTAGAACAACCAATACAAGTACCAGAACCAAACAAAGAGTAATATGACATTAGAAGATATTAAAAAAGTTCTTGATAGTGAAGCGGGTAAATCACTAAAAGATTATTTGTTATCAGAACTCCATACGTTGAAATATATCAATAATATTCAGGAAGAACGAACACCAACGCATCAGGTAATACAGTTTAAGGCACAAAAAATAGCGTTTAATAAGTTGGTTGATATATTTGATAAGGTAATGACCATAACAGAGTCGGATAAAAATAATCCAGAACCAGATAATTTTGCGGGGTAATTAAAATAAGTTGTGATATGGATGCTGTGTCTATATTCGTGCCACCTACGTCTATGGATACAGCACCCATATCGCAACGACAATGAAAGGTCGAATTGTAAAAAGGTGGAAAATAAGATATAATAAAATGAATGAGAATCAGGACTCTTTAAATTCTGAACAAGAGCTCAACGACTCACAAATCGCTGAAAATACTGAGGAAACTCAAGTGGAGGAAAGCGAAACTCCTGAAGAAAAAATCGCTAAATTGGAAGAATCAAATAAGAAATTATTTGCTCGTGCCAAAAAAGCCGAGGAGGAAGCGAAGGCTTTGAAAAACGCTCCAAAGGAGGTAGAAAAACCAGTTCAAAAAGTTGTTTCTCAACTATCTGACGAAGAAATAGATAGAAAACTTGAGGAAAAACTTAATGAAAGGGAACTTAAGTCTTTTGATTTGAGTGATGAACTTAAACAAGAGGTTAAGGTGTACGCAAAAGCGAAAGGTGTTTCATATCGGGAAGCTCTCAATTCAGATTACATCCTCTTTAAAAAGGATGCGGAGAATAAAAAGATACGTTCCGAAGAAGCATCGGCTTCGTTTAAGGGTAAAACAACAAAAACTAAGCGTGACTTCGGAAAGTTGGGTGATGACGATGTTCTTAATCTTTCAACAGAGGAATTTGTTGAATATAAGAACTGGTTAAAAACTCAATAAAGACGGTGGTATGAGGTCGACTGAAAGCGTTTTAGTTTAAAAGGTAGAAAAAAATTAGAAAAACAAAATTATGGCAAATACTATTACAGCTTTCACGCCCGCATACTGGGCGAAGGAAATGCAGGTAGTCTTTTTCAAAGAATGTGTTGCTCTTGGTTTGGCTAATACTGAACTTCGAGATGTGTTGAGTAATGGTGATGTGGTACATAAACCATATCGTTCATACTTGGCAGCACAAACTTATTCAAAGAATACCGACATTTCGACTTTCAATGATTTGACGGCGACAGATGAAACCCTTACGGTTGATACCGCAAAGGTAGTTCCCTTCTACGTTGATGATTTGGATAAAATTCAGAATAAGTGGGATACTGCGTCAAGATTTGCACAAGACTCACAAAAAGTTTTGAACAATGTTCTTGACCAGGCGGTTCTTGCGGAATACTCGAACGCACGTACGTTCATTTCATCGCAAGATTTAGGTGGTTCAGGTACTGGTGCTGTGGCAATTACACAAGCCAATATCTCGAATATGTTTGCAGTTGCAGCGAGGAAACTTGAAGCAGCTGATGTTCCAACAAATGATTTAGTGGCGGTCGTGGGTCCAAGACTCATGGAGACACTTAAACTCTATGTTGGAGGTAGAGAAACTGGTTTCGGAGAAACCGTTTCGGACAATGGAAAGATAGCACGAAGATTTGGATTTGATATTTATCAGTCCAATAACATTCCATTTTCAGCATTGATTACCTATGGTGCGACAACGAATAATCCATCAAACTTGGATACATTTACACTTAACGGTGTTGTATTCACGTTTGTGAGTTCGATTGGTTCAACAGCAGGTAATATCCTCATTGAGACCAATGCGACTGATACGATGACAAACTTGGTAAATGAGATTAACGATGCGACAGCAAATGCAGCAAAGCGTATTGCTATCTCATCGTCTGATAGGAAGAAATTGAGAAAAATGGGTGTGGTTGCAACAAATTCAACGACAACCTTTACTCTCACTGGTTACGGAGATGTAGCATTGGCAGAATCAGCATCGAACTTTGCGATTACGAACAACATTCAATACCCTGTCTTTATGATGAGAGGTGCTATTGACTTGCTTGTTCAGAAATCACCGAGTGTTGAATTTCGTGTAGCAGAAAAGAGACTTGGACGTTATGTCTATCCTTGGATGCTTTATGGAAAGAAAACATTTGATTCGATGAAGGATGCAATGACCTACTGCAAGGTAGATACGAGTTCTTGGGTTTAGTTCTTTAAACCTTTAGGGTTGGCGGTTAAACCCTATTTAGGTGGACACATATAGTCGTGAGAATTGGGTAAGAGTCTTATCTAATTTAAGAACTCTCTATAAGGTGGTAGGAGACAAACAAAAATGGCAAAATTATTTAATAGAGCATTACAGATTGCGGGAGAAACGAAAACAGTTGGTGGAGTTACCGTCACTGTAATAAACTTCGATGCTTCTGGAAACGCTACCGAGATAACTGGTGCAACAATTCCTACTGATGGTTCAGCGGGATTTGCAGTTGGTTGTACTTGGGTTGATAGCGATGGAGGAGCAGGAACAACTTATTATGTGAATGAGGGTTCTACAACTTCTTGTGATTTCAATGTACTTGGTACTGGAGCACAAGGAGCAACTGGATACACAGGTTACACTGGTTACACTGGTCCTACTGGAGATACTGGAGCCGCAAGTACCGTAACAGGTCCAACAGGATATACGGGATATACTGGCTACACAGGTTACACTGGTTACACTGGAGCACAGGGAGCAGCTGGTCCTCAAGGAGCGATTGGGGCAACTGGATATACTGGATACACTGGTGCAGCTTCAACCGTTACTGGTCCTACTGGATACACTGGGTACACTGGTTACACAGGAGCTGCTGGTGCAGCAAGTACGGTTACGGGTCCTACGGGTTATACGGGCTATACAGGTCCAACTGGGTACACAGGTTACACTGGATACACAGGAGCTGCAGCATCGTTTACAGGAACAAATCTTATATTTTCTGATACCACACTTACTGTAACTGGTACGTGTCCAACTGGAGGAACAATTATCGGATATTATGTTTCTGGAGTTACTGGAAATCCAGCACCTTCTCATTTGTTGCTTTCTAAAACAAATGATGTTCTTACGGGAACGGTATCGGTAGCACCAGGTACAGGCGAAGATGTGCAATTTACGGTAATGATACAAGCGTAGTTCTTTTGGTCTTTGACGGTTTCTACCATAAGTAAACCGTCAAAAATAAAAATATGGCAAATATATATAAAAATATAACTTTAGCTGCACCAACTACAACCACAGTAAGTGCGGGTCCAGCAATATTATCAAAAATTGTAATTAACAAAGCAACAGCAAATGGTGTAATTACGGTTTATGATGGGACCGCAGCACAAAATGTAATAATAGCAACAATTACAAGTCCAGCGACATTACTTGCTAATCAAGTATCACTTGATTTTGGTGATGTATGCACAAATAATGGAATTACTATTGTTACTTCAACGGCAGCACAAGATATAACAGTCGCATATAGACCAGCATAAAAATAAATATGGCAAAATTTTCGGTTGTTTTAATTGCCCGCAACGAGGAAAAGACATTACCAAGACTTCTCGAATCCGTTAAGGGTGTCGATGAAGTTATTGTCGTTGATACGGGTTCTACTGATAAAACAATAGAGGTGGCGAAATCATTTGGAGCAACGGTTTATGAAAATAGGTTTGATATTATCATTGATGAAGAAATGAAATCTAAAATAGATGAACTTGTCGGTGATAATAATATTAAGGTTGGAGATAAGGCATTTAATTTTGCGGAAGCAAGAAATTGGATAGCAGAAAAGGCACGAAATGATATGATTTTTATGCCTGATTGTGATGAGGTAGTTGAATGGGATTTACCAGGAGTAGAAAAGCTACTTGATACGCAAATAGATAGACTAGAATATAACTTTGTATTCTCGTGGGATAATTATGGAAATCCGTTAATACAGTTTATTCATAGCAAATTTTACAATAGAAAGAGATTTAAATGGGTGCGAAACATCCACGAAGTGTTATCGGGAGAAGGAAAGAGTCAATATACCGATAAGATATTTTTAAAACATTATCAAAACCAAGAAACCCAAAGAGGACAATATCTAAAGGGTTTGGCGATTGATTATATTCGTGGTCCTTATGACGACAGAAACTGTCATTATTTTGCACGAGAACTTTTCTATACGGGAAAGTTTAAGGAAGCAATAAAGATGTTTGAACAACATATTAAAAATCATGGTTGGAGAACAGAACAGGGACAATCTTATATTTTTATGGGTGATTGTTATAAAGCGTTAGGAGATAGACAGAAAGCGTTAGAGTGTTATGCAATAGCGTTTACGTATGATATGAACCGCAGGGAAGGATTACTTTCTATGGCGGGGATTAAATATGAAGATAAATTATGGAATGAGGCGGAACGATTATATCGTCACGCATTAGAAATTCCAAAAGGTAATTATTATGCAAATTGGGCACCAAATTATGGACATTATCCGTGGGGACAAATTAGTGTTTGTTTGTTCAATCAAGGAAAAATAGAAGAAGCACGAAAAGCATTATTAGAGGCATTGCGGTTAGACCCTGGAAATCAAGTATATAAGACAAACCTAAGTTTCTTTCCAGAAGAAATACCACAACCACACGTTTCTATAATAATTCCTACACTTGGGAGAGAAGAAGGATTAAAGAAATGTACTGATGCAATAAAAGAAAATGCTGGATATTCAAATTATGATGTCGTTATCTTGAAAGATTCATTTGAAAATAGAAAAGGAGTACCAAAACTTGTTAAGGAAGGAACTGACTCTTGTTCAGGAGAGTTGGTGATGTTTCTTGCTAATGATGTTATTCCTCAACCAAATTTCTTAAAAGAAGCGGTTAATAAAATGTACGAAGCATTTGGAAAAGATATGGATGGACTTGTTGGATTAAATGATATGTACTGGCATGGAGAATTTGCAACTCACTGGTTGGCAAGTAAAAAATTACTTCCCTATTTGGATGGAGAGTTCTTCCATACTGGGTATCATCATAACGGATGTGACAATGAATTAACCGAACGATGTAGAAAAATGGATAAATATGTATGGGCAGAAAAAGCAAAAGTATTACATAATCATCCAATTCGTGCGGATTTCAAAGGAGAAGTTGATGCGGTGTATAAAGTCGCACAACAATTCTATGATGAAGATAGGGCATTACTGAAAAAGCGTTCTGAAGAAATTGGATTTGAATTACGGGAAAACTTTATTCAACCTCATATTAAACTATCTGCGGTCATTCCATTTAAGGATAATCTACAGATGACACGGGATATGGTTGAAAGTCTGGTAAAGAATACTCCAAGTTTGGGACAAATTATTCTTATTGATGACGGTTCAAAAGAGGATTTCACTCCTCACTTGAAAGAATTAGAACGACATCATATTCCCATAGTATTCAATTCTATCAATGGAGGAGGATTGATAAAAGCATGGAATCTGGGTGCGTCACTTGCAACACTTCCATATATAGCAATTTGTAATAACGATATTCTATTTTCTCCAAATTGGGACCAACCACTTATCAATTCATTAAATGATGAAGTATGGATGGTTTCTCCATATCATACATACGGACAATTACCAACTGACTTTCCGAATGGGATAGGAAGAAAATCAAATATAGATGGGAATATAACTGGACTTCCATATATTGGTTCGTGTTTTATGTTAAAAAAAGAAACGTGGAATAGAGTTGGACCAATAGATGAACGACTAAAAATTTGGTGTGGTGATAACTTTATTTATGAAATGTTAAGGATAGATTTTGAGAAAGAAGTAAAAGAAATAAAAGAATCATACATTCATCATTTTGGTAGAGTTACAAGTGGAGAACTTCCTAGTGAAATATTAGAACAGGATAAAAAAACATTTGAAGAAATACGAAAAGAAAGAAATTGGGGAGGAAGAAAGAAATATTGTTATACAATACCACCGATTGACTTGCGGTTAAAACTTCCTATCAAAGACTTACATAAACTAAAAGTTCTTAATGTAGGAGTAGGAGATATGGGGTCTGGAATAGCACGACAACTTCCTTATCTTAACTTTGGACGATTAGACCATATTGATATTCATCAACCATATATTGATGAAGGGAAAAAAGCCGATTGGTTATGTAAAGATGTTAATTTTACTCTTGCCGATTTAGATGGATATGACTTCTCTGGATATGATTTCGTAATGATATTTGATGTTTTAGAACATCTGGAAAAAGAGAAATCTATAAAGGTAATTGAGACATTGAAAAAAGCATTTATCTTTATTCCGTTAGAAAAAGAGTTTAGAGAGAATCATTTTCATGCGGATAGTCAAGACCACAAGAGTCTATGGGTTGAACAAGACTTTAGAAGTCGAGGATATAAGACAACCTTATTGCGTAACTTTCATTCAGATGAAAAGAATCGGTGGGACGCACTCTGGTGTATAAAATACTAATATGCCATCATCTTATCCACATTCAATACTTAATATATTACAGACAATAGCAACACTTCAACCAACGAGTGTTCTTGATGTTGGATTTGGGAGAGGAAAATACGGATTTCTTATAAAAGAATATATGCCAGGAGTAATAGTAGACGGTTTAGAGGTATATAAACCGTATATTACAAAATTACAAGAGGAGATTTATAGGAATATCTACATTGATAATATATTAACTGCGGATGTTGATAAGTATGATTTATATCTTTTAATAGATGTAATAGAACATTGGGAAAAAGATGAAGTCTATCCACTATTAAATAGATTATTGGAAAAAGGAAATATCCTAATCTCAACACCAAGTAAATTTATAGAACAAGACCCCGTAAATGGAAATGAATGGGAACGACATAAAACTTTCTGGTGTGATGCGGATTTCAAAGATTATAACCATATCATAACACCAAATGAATTAAGTCTCATAATAACATTATATGCCAAGTCTCACTAATATATCAAAAACTTCATCAAGTCTAACGAATATTTCAAAGAATTTATCTGCGATAGATAGAGGATTATATTTTTTGTTACAGGAATCATTATCTTATTTATTACAGGAAAATGGAGATAGAATAGTTTTAGAACAATCAAGCGGATATAAAAATAGGTCGGGTTTAACAAATTTACAAAAGATATAATATGGCAGATGCAAAAATTTCGGATTTGACATCATTGAGCCCAGTCGCAGATAACGACCTTATTGTTGTTGTTGATGTTTCTGATACATCAATGGCAGCGTCAGGTACCACAAAAAAAGCATTAAAAACAGAACTCATTGGTGCTACTGGATACACAGGTTACACAGGTTACACTGGGTATACGGGCTACACAGGTTATACTGGATACACTGGTCCCACTGGTTACACTGGTTACACGGGACCAACTGGTTACACTGGTTATACAGGTCCGACAGGATACACTGGACCATCAGTTACAGGACCAACGGGCTACACAGGATATACTGGTTCTCAAGGAGATATTGGTGCAACGGGATACACGGGATATACAGGACCTCAAGGGATACAAGGTGCTACGGGATATACTGGCTACACTGGATACACAGGTCCCACAGGTTACACAGGATACACTGGTGCAACTTCAACTGTAACTGGTCCTACTGGATACACAGGATACACAGGATATACAGGAGCCGCTTCTACGGTTACAGGACCTACTGGTTACACTGGATACACAGGACCAGCGAGTACGGTAACTGGACCGACAGGTTACACAGGTTACACTGGTTATACAGGTGCATCATCAACAGTAACTGGTCCAACTGGTTATACTGGCTATACTGGTTACACTGGAGCAACAAGCACAGTTACAGGTCCTACTGGGTACACAGGTTATACAGGAGCAGCATCAACTGTTACTGGACCAACTGGATATACTGGGTACACTGGATATACGGGTGCTGCCTCAACAGTTACAGGTCCTACTGGATACACTGGATATACGGGATACACTGGAGCCGCAAGTACCGTAACTGGACCTACTGGCTACACAGGTTATACAGGATATACAGGTGCTGCAAGTACGGTCACGGGTCCAACTGGGTATACGGGTTATACGGGTTATACTGGAGCTTCATCAACTGTTACTGGCCCAACAGGATATACTGGATACACAGGACCAGCTTCAACAGTCACTGGTCCAACAGGATATACTGGCTACACAGGTTACACAGGAGCCGCATCAACGGTAACTGGTCCTACTGGTTATACAGGATATACAGGACCAGCTTCAACAGTCACTGGTCCTACAGGCTATACGGGATACACTGGATATACTGGAGCCGCCTCTACGGTTACTGGACCTACAGGCTATACAGGCTATACAGGATATACAGGTGCTGCGTCAACAGTAACTGGTCCTACTGGCTACACGGGTTATACAGGTTATACAGGAGCAGCGAGCACTGTCACTGGTCCAACTGGATATACTGGTTATACAGGAGCAGCAAGTACAGTAACTGGTCCAACTGGATATACTGGTTACACGGGATACACCGGTCCTCAACCAGCTTATGGAACTCGAGTAAACGGAACTACTGACTCAGCTACTCCAACCCCGAACGCTGACACGACTGACCTTTACGACTTGACTGCTTTGGCTCAAGCCGCCACTTTTGGTGCACCAACTGGTACTCCAGTGAATGCTCAAAAACTTATTATTCGAATAAAAGATAATGGAATCGCTCGGTCACTTTCTTGGAATGCAATTTATGTAGCTGGTGGAGTTGTTTTACCAACAACAACTGTGATAAGTAAAATTCTTCATGTTGGTTTTATTTATAATACAGCTAATTCACTTAATAAATGGATGTGTGTGGCATCAGCACAAGAAACATAAAAATATATGAGAACTTATGCAACTTGGAATCCATCAGATAAATCAGCCGGGGTAACTCTCTCTGGTGGTAATTTAACTGCGGCAGTTAGTATAACTCCGGGTGCGGTACGTTCTACTATTGGAAAATCAAGTGGAAAATGGTATTGGGAAATGACCGTAGGTTCAGTTGATGGAGCTGGAAATCCTCTTTTAAGTGGTATTGGTCTTTCTACTGCTGATATAAATAGTAGTAATCCTTATCCGGGGAGTGATGCCAATGGGTATGGGTATTATGGGGCAAATGGTCAGAAATATAATAATGGTTCAGGGGCTGCTTATGGAGCAACATATACTACAAATGATGTTATTGGATTTGCTCTTGATATGGGTGCTGGCACTATTACTTTCTATAAAAATGGTGTTTCTCAGGGTACAGCCTTTACTTCTTTGAGTGGAACGTTTTTTGCACTGGTGGGTGGAACATATGGAGCGAGTGTAAGTGGAACTTATAATTTTGGTGCGACAACCTTTGCTCAATCTGTCCCAAGTGGTTTTAATCCCGGACTATATGATGATACAAATTCAAACTTTTTAATGTTTATGTAAAAATTATGGAATCATTATTAACACCATCAAACATTATATTCGTGATAGGAGTAGTATAACATGGAACAAGACCACGATAAAATAATACGGTTAGAAGAAAAGATAGATGCTGCTACAAAAGTAATAGATGAAATTAAAAATAATCATTTAGTTCATCTTTCTAATGATGTGAAAGAACTTTCAAAGAGTATAGGAAATATAAATGTGAAATTAGGAATGTGGTCTGGGGGAATAGTTGTCGTAATATGGATTTTAGAAAGATTTATAAAATAGTCGAAAATAAAATAAAATAAAAATATGCAGTTTAGCGACACAACAAATAAAAATGGGATAGTCGAGGAAATAGACTTCATTGTTGGAAGTGATGTAAATGAATATCCATTAGCACAAAAAGCGAGAAACGTGAATCGTTGGTTTGATAGGGTAGTAACACTCATTCTTAAGGCGGATGGAAAATGGAATTGGGATGATGCAAATTATTCTGATTTACCAATAGGAACATTAGATTTAGTAGCAAATCAACAGAATTATTCAATTAGTGGAAATGAATTATTGAAATTATTGAAGGTAGAATGTGCACAATCAGATGGCACATTTGTTCCTCTTTATCAGATAGACATAAGAGAGAATAAGAATGAAGCGATGAGTGAGTTATTAAAGACAGCTGGAATACCACAATTTTTTGACTTAATTAATAACACGTTTATTCTCTATCCAAAACCAAACTATTCATATACAAACGGATTTAAGGTTTATTATCAAAGGATACCTGACTATTTTACCGCAGCAGATACCACACAGGTTCCGGGATTTGCAGAACCATATCATAGGATTCTTTCGTATGGTGCAGCATTGGATTTTGCTATCTCAAAAAATATGACGGGAAGGATTCCGTTGTTAAGAGAGGAAATAGCAAAATTAGAACAAGGATTAATTGAACATTATTCATCACGAAATCCAGATATAAAGAATAAAATGACACTACGAAGCGAAGATTATGGATGCGAGGACTACGAGGGAGAACGTAGTGTAGATTGGAGCTCATAATATGACAAAAGATAATTCATTTGAAATAAACTTAAAAGATTTTAATCAGGGATATTCTCCATTGGCATATTTAGATTCACTTACCCAAAAAGGAAATTCTGGTAATGCCTCTGTAATGGTAAATGCAGATATTCTAAATGGAAATCTTACACAAGGACCAGGACTAGCTAGTTTAACCGCAGGAACACAAGTAGGAGCAATTACTGAACTTGTTAATTACATATTAGATATACCAACATCTGATAGTGTTACCTTTGGAATTGGACCAACAAAATTATTTAAGATAACTCCAACCGCAGTTACTAATGATGGAACATTTCCACACACGATAACTAACGCAACTGATGGAGAAAGTGTTGCTTATTTTAATGGTAATCTTTATTACTTTTACAATAAATCAAGTGGAGGAGATATTGGTAAATACGATTTAACTTCTACATTCGATGATGATTGGGGTAGTAGCGTACCTACGGGAGCAGGTGCATTACAAAAAGCAGCACACCCAGTAGCGGTTAAAGAAGATTTAATGTTATTTGGAAATGGAAGATATGTCGGGAAGTTTACCAATAGTACCACTACTATAGATGTAGATAAACTTGATTTTGGAGTAAATTATGAAGTCTCTGATATAGTATTCTTTGGAAACTTTTGGTATATCGGAGTAAATGGTGGAATAACAGGAACAAATCGTTCAGTAGGACAAGTATATCTTTATGATGGAGCGGCACTCGGAAGTTTACTAGCAGATGAAACTGGAATTGGGGTACAGAAGATAGGATTTTTAACTGTATTAAATGGAGTAGTATTTCTTGCATATCAGGACCTAACCAACACAAATGGATATCACATCGGATATATTTTAGGAAGACAAATAAAACGACTAGCAAGCTTTAGTGGCGGTTTACCTAACTTTGCACAAAAGACTTTATATCAATCAACTATTCTTTTCGTGGCAGGTGCAAGTTTGTGGAGTGTAGGAGCAACATCACCAGACTTACCAAATCAGATTTCACAGATAGCAGATGGTGGTTACGCAACATTGGGTGCATTAGCAGCACCATTTGGAACACCTATGGTTGCTTCAACTGATGGTGCAACTAATTTTAAGTTAGCAAAGTTTAGTGGATACGATACTACTTCATCGTGGAAGTCTATAATTATTCCTACAAGTTCTGGAAGAAATCGTGGATATATTGATGACGTGACGGTTTATACCAATTCTCTTGGTGCAAGCGCTGGAGCAACTCTTACTATTGAAGCAGACCAAGGAACTAGAACAAGTAATTCAAAAACTATTTCAACTTCTGGAAAAATGAGACATCTCTTCGACTCTTTTGGCTTAGGAGATAACTTTGATATACGAGTATGTATAGATTTCTCGTCTGGGAATAGTGTTAATCCAGTCAAAATACGAAATATCGTAGTGCGTGGACATTATACAGAGTCATAAAATGAAAGATTTAACACCCAACGATTACAAAGTAATAGCGTTCAAAGATAAAATACTTACCTTTGATGCAGAATCAGACCCATCAAATGGGTTTGGAAGTCGTGTCGGTGGGTTAGGAGGAACTCAAACACAAGCCGTATCAAAAGCAATCAATGATGCGGGTAATTTAATTACTGATATAATCAATGCACGTTTAGATACCGAAGCAAAAACAATTCTTGACTCATTTAGTTTTGGAGTAAGTGGTGCAATTCAAATTGGAACCTATGTAAATGGAGTAACTGGAGACATTAAAATAAGTCCATCTGGAATAATTGCACGAAATACTTCAGGTGCAAATACAATTACAGTAAATGGAACTACTGGAGATGTTACTCTTATTGGAACTATAACTGCTTCTGCTGGGTCTATTGGTGGTTGGGTAGTACAACCCACCTATTTATATTATGACGGTGCAACAGATGCTACATCAGCTGGAATGGCGTCACTAGACTATCCATTTTATGCTGGTGCAAAATATGCAAATAGAGCAACCGCACCATTCAGAGTAACACCAGCAGGAGCGTTAACCGCATCATCAGCAACAATAACTGGTGCATTAACAACTGCGGCTGGTTCTTCTATCAACGGAACTTATTTGACATCCGCATCAGTTACTGGAACTGCAATAGCAAGTGCTACTATTACTGCTACTAATATTGTGAACGCAACAATTACTGCCACTCAAATTGCTAATAATACTATCACAGCGACACAGATAGCGAACTCAACTATAACGGCTAGTCAGATTGCTGCACTTACTATTACCGCTGCTGAAATAGCAAACCTTACGATTACGAGTGGGAAGATAAATGATGTAGCGGTTGACAAACTTACGGCTGGTACTATCACTTCAAAGGCAGTTACTTTGGCAGTGAGTGATGGTACGGGTGATGTTTATTTCAATGCAGGAAAAACGGATTTTGACAATACACAATCTGGTTTCATTCTTGGAATAGACGATAGTGATGGAAATAAAGCGAAATTTTATATTGGAAGTTCTACAAGTTATTTTAACTGGGATGGAAGTGCGGCAACTTTTTCAGGTACACTTTCTGCTGCTTCAGGAACATTGGGTGCAATATCAATCGGAACAAATGCGTGGAATGTAGATTCGTCTGGAAATATGTGGTGGGGAAATACGGGGGGTGGTTTTAGTGGTGCGTTTAATGGAATAGATAGTAACGGAGCAACAACACTAGAATCACTAAATACTCACGCACATCTTGGACTTAAATATTCATTTACCGCAGGAGAAAATTTAACCGCAACTAATGCAGTACGATTAGGATATTCAACTGCTATTGAACATACTTACGCCAAAGATACAACTGATACAACTTCGTGGCAAATTGCCCAAGTAAATGGATTGGTTATAAATGTAAAATATACTGCACAGGCAGTTAGATTTAGTTCAGTAGAAACAATAAAGGCAGTTACATTAAACTCAGCCTTTGATACAGGAGGAAATTATAAAAAACCATCAGTGAAAGTTGGAATTATGGCAGATTCAGGTGGTAATCCATCAGGGACATTTCTCGCTGATACTGGATATACAGAATTTGGAACTGGAAATGTAGCTGGAGTAAAAACATGGACACTAACTTCTCCATATACTACGACAGCGAATACAACTTACTGGATAGTTCTAGCGATAGAAGAAAGTGGAACACCTGGTGTATATGTAGTTGGTTCTGGAACTGATAACGGAACAGCATCAATGAATTTGAGATATGATAATGCGTATAATTATTCATCAACTTATGTAATGAAATATAAGAATACAGATGCAGACTCATGGACAGATGGTGGGGTATTACGAAATCTATATTTTTCAGTAGTGATTAACGAAACAGTTGGTTCACTATATAAAGCCGATGCTACCACACAAGCAATAGCAGACCACTATCTTGGTTTTGTAGAATCTACAATTACCGCAGGAACTACTGGAAATGTAAAGATAGCAACACAAGGAATATATAATCGCGGTTCATTAACTGCGGGTTCGGTTTATTATCTTTCAGATACTGCTGGGGCAATAGGAACTTCTGCTGGTACGATAAGTAAAAAATTAGGTATTGCATTAAGTACTACCAATCTATATCTATATTAAACTCGTAAAAAGTCAAAAAAAATGTTAAAATAAAACAATATGGCAAACTATACATGGTCTTCGTCGTTAAATCTAAATACACTTCAACCAGGTGATATTCTTACATTACCGAGTGGGGCACAATCTCGTAAAACAGCAACTGGATTTGAGACGGTCCAATCTAATCAACCGCAACCCACAATAAATCCTACTACAAATCAACCTACTAATATGGTAAATGTGAGCCCAGAAGTATATAAACAGGTACAAGATACTACCACAAAAACTAATGCGTTATTAGGTACAAATATTAATGCAACACCAACTCCACCACCAGTCCCAGTAGAAAAGGTAGAACCAACAGTTGGCGGTTCAACCCCAGATGTTACTAAAGGAGTAACCGACACTACTGCACAATATTTTACTGGATTACAGACACAGATAGATGCACTTACCAAACAGGTTCAAGATGCAAATAAAAAACAATTAGATTTGATAAACCAACAAAAAGCAGATGCACAAACAAAGATAGATGAATATAAAACCAAAATGGAAGATACGTTGGGAAATGTACAAGACCTTACCCAACCATTTCAACAGCAATTAGAATCAACCGAACGAGAACGATTAAAGGTAGAAGAAAACTATTTTGCAAATCAAAACTCTATTGCAGAACTCAATACCCTATTAACCGATTCATTAAATGCAGTGAATGAAGCAAAAGGAGTTACTGGATTATCGGCAATTAGAACCCCTACAATAAACAAGATTAAAGAGGATTATGATGCTAGGGCAGGTATATTACAAGCTGTCATGTCGGCTCGTAATAATCAAATTTCAGTTGCTACAAATCTTATAGATAGAAGTATTAACGCTATTACAAATGATAGAAAATCACAACTTGGATATTATGAAAATGTATTGAGTTATTATGACTCATTACGAACCACAGAAGGAAATAAACTTATCACATTAAATAAAGATGAAAAAGATTATGTCAATGCACAGATAAATTTGATACAAAATAAACTAGATGAATCACAAAAGACGGCTAATTATATTAAAGATTTAATGATAAATCCAAATACTGCAAATGCACTTGAAAGAGCGGGGGTTACATTAAACGATACGGTTTATGAAATCAATCAGAAACTAGCGAAAGATGCCTATATACAGGAAGTAAAGGATATAAACAATAAACAACAGTCAGAGGGATTAGTTTCAATTACTCCACAGCAAGTTGCGTCTAAACCAGTAGATGAGGTGTCAGAGCAAACTGATAGTGCTGGTAATAAGACATACTGGTGGAATCCTAAGGTTGCTACTAATAAGATAAAATTAGCACTAGATATAGCACAGGAAAATAGATTGGCAGCTGAAAAAACTGGTACATTAGATATATTGGATGTAGCACGATATAATGACCTATATCCTAATGCTGGAGTTATTATCGGTGATACAAAAGCAATAGCAAATTCTAAAGTTATTAATTCACAGAAACCAGAAAATATTGTAAGACCACCAATCGAAGCAGCAAAAGCAGCAGGAGATAAATACGAAACTGTAATAAAAGATATTGATGCAAATGCTGGTGGACTATTCTCTACACCAGAATTAAAAACCACAGCTAAAAATATAGCAAAAGAAGTATACAAAATTCAAGAAACAAAACCACTTCCAGGTACAATAAAAAAACAGGGAGAATTTGTAATTAGTGGGAATGTGCAAACAGGAGTAGCAAATAAATTTATCAACTCTATATCAAACTATCTATTTGGTAATAAATAAGTATGTCATATCTATCGAACCTAAATCAAAATAAGACAAGTGGTTCATATTTATCATCTTTATCGAATAAACCAAAATCTCAAAATGTTGATTTATCTACACTAGAAGGGTTAGTACAAACAGCACGAGAAGCTGGTTTACAAAATGAAGTAGAGAAAATAGTTGATACTACACCAAAACTCTCTTTCTTACAAAGAGTAGGTAAATTAGTAGGTTCATTAAATCCAGCTGAAGCTATTTTAACTGGAACAGAAAAAGGATTTGGTGCTGGATTAGTTAAATATGGAACTGGAATAGCACAGGGTATTGGTTCTGCAATAACTGGAACTGATTATGAAGGAGAAAGACGTTATTTTTCTGATGTTGCAGAAAAACTAGGAGTTGAAAATGGTATAGCAAAGTGGGGAGTTGGATTTGCTGGAGATGTTTTATTAGACCCATCTACTTATTTTGGTGGTGCTATCGCAAAAGGAGTTATTGGCGCAACAAAGGGTGCAACAAATATTGCATTGAAAACAGTTGGAAAAGTAGCACCAGAGGTTGAAACTGGACTTCGATTAACAGGAACTGGACTACAAGACGCACTTGGAAGGGCTTTTCAATATGGTTACAAAACAACAAAAGGAACAGTTGATGATGTAATGAAATTCTTATCTAAAGAACAACAAGCAAAATTAGGACTAGCCGCATCAAACTTGGATAGATTAGGAACTGGAGTTCTTTCTCAATCACAGAGAGAAGAACTTGCACTTAAAATGATAGCAGGAAAGAGGGCAGAATTTACCGCAAGAGAAGCGGGAAAGACAATAGAGGAAGCTGGTTTAATAGCAAAGGAAACCGCATTAAAAGGAACTACACAAGATGTGGCAAAGGTAATTGAACAACAATCAGCACGTTCAAAAAAGATAGCAGAAACAGTAACAGAAAATCCATACGAAACATACTTTCCGTTTATAAAAAAAGAAAAAGTTGCAAAGTTCATAAATGAAACTAGAGGAATTAAAGTTGGAAGCGAGGGTTATCGTAAACAATTTAAAAACTTATTAACCAATGAGAATCTTGAACTTGACCCAGCAAAGGCATTTTTCACTAGAGAGAGTCAGATTGTTTCAGATAAAATAACAAGAAATTTTCTTTCTGGTTTTGTTGGTAAATATGGTAAGCCACTTAATGCTTTTGCCAATTCAGATGAAGCATTAAAAGCGGGGTATCAAATAATAAAAGAAAAAGGAATATTTGGAAAAGAACTCGGTTATGTAAATAAATATGATGCTGCACTTATACGAGATAGTATCAATCCAGAATTTCAAACAATAAACATGTTGGCAAAAGCAACTGGATTTGATGCACTTACCTCATTATTTAAGAGGTCTGTAACTGGATTATTTGCACCATTTCATATTCGTAACTATATGTCTGGAATAATACAAAACTTTGAGGTATTAGGTATTGATTCATTAAATCCAAAGAATGTTGCTATAGGACAAAAGATTGCTTACTTAATGGGTAAGGGAGAGAAAATACCATCTGGGATAATTGAGATTGGAGGAAAAACACATAAATTTAGTGACATAATGAAACCATTTGTTGATAGATTTTCTGGAGATACTTTCTACAATGCAGATTTTGATTTTGCATTAAAGAGTGGAAGCGAATTACAAAAAGTAGGAAAAGTTCTATCAAAAGAACGGTTAAAAACAACAGTAAAAACACTAGGACTTGGACAAGAAGCAATACCATTTAAAGTTGGTAGAGCAGTCGGACAGTTCATAGAACATCAACAAAAGGCAACCGCCTATATTACTGCACTAGGACAAAGAAAAGGAATTGATGATGCACTACGGATAGCTGAAAAAGCGGGTTTTGATTATCGGGCACTTACAAGATTCGAGAGTCAAGTATTAAGACGGTTAATTCCATTCTATTCTTTTGCCCGTAAAAACATAGAACTTCAACTTAAAACTCTTGGAGAAAATCCACAGAGAATAAATCAGGTATTACGATTCTTTGGAAGTATGGGAGACACATTAAGTGAAGAAGAAAAACAAAATCTACCAGCATTTATCAGAGAGTCATTGGGAGTAAAACTTCAAGATACCCCAGAAGGATTAAAGCAGTACATCTCAACATTTGGTACACCAATAGAAGCATTTACCCAGTTATTTGGTTCAAACCCAATCCTTCGTGCAATCAGTATGACAAATCCAATTCTAAAAGTTCCTATTGAGATTGGCATTGGAAAAGATAGTTTTAGACAACGTGATTTGAAAGATGTATATCAGGCTAATGAATATAATATGGCTCCACAAGTTGTAAAAGACCTATTACAAATAAAACCAGTTACCAAAGATATTCTAAAGAAAAATGCAAATGGAAAATTAGTTAAGGTTGGAGAAAAAACTACGTATGTTGCAGACCCAGTACGCTTGTTAATTGCACGCAGTTTATTTACTTCAAGAGGTGTTTCATATTTAGACCAAGTTTTTGGTAATGATACACAAGGATTAGCAAAGGCATTGAGATTAACTACAGGTATTAAACCACAAGTAATAGACATTGAAATGCAAAAAGCAATAAAGGAAAAGGAACAGAAACGTGCATTAGAAGATTTACTTACCACAAGAACAAATACGGTCAAAAAGTATCAAAATGTCTATATAAAGAAATGAAAGAAATAATTGCACCAATAATTTTTATAGTAATTTGGATTATTGCGATGTTTGTATACGGTAATAATCAAAATATAGTTCCAGATTTAAACGTCGAAGATAATCAATGTTATCAACAAGGTCATCTGTTATGGACTGACTGTTAAATATGAAATTACAACTTTATTTTCCGCTAAAAACATTTACCCAGACACAAGGATTTGGAGAAAATCTTGCAGACTTTTACGTTAAGATGGGAATGTTGGGACACAATGGAATAGATATGGTGGGTTGGGAAGGACAAGTGGTGCGAGCCGCACACAATGGCACGGTTACATTTGCAGGAGAAGATGGTGCTGCTGGACTTGGAGTAGTAGTGAGGAGTGATGAGGAGTTTGAGGATAGTGAAGGTAAACCGTCATATTGGAAATCTATTTACTGGCATTTGAAAAAAGATACTATTGTAGTGAAGTACGGACAGAAAGTTGTTGTGGGAGACATCTTGGCTCAATGTGATAATACGGGAATGTCCACTGGTTCTCATTTGCATTTTGGAATTAAACCGTGTGCAAAAGGAGAAAATGATTGGAGTTGGTATAATCTTGAGCAGAATAACGGATACCTTGGTGCGGTTGACCCGAAACCTTACTGGACTGGATTCTATGCAGAAGATTATCGAGTACTTATTCCTGCACTTTCTAGTTTGGTTGAACTTTATAAAAAACTAGTCGAAGCATTAAAAAAGAAATAAAAGGTCGTGGATATAATTAAGGCAATAATAGTAATGTTTGTATCTATTATCTGTCTATTCAAAAAAGATGGAATATAATTTAACAAAAGGGATAATAATGCGGTTTATTCGAGGATTAGTAAGCGGTGCGGTATCAGCAATGATTCTTATCGCACCTATGGGAGTATCAAGTTGGGGCGATGTATATGGATGGCTCAATTCTCTCGCAATGGCGGGGCTATTGGGGGCTATTTCTGGTGCATTACTAGCGGTTGATAAATATTTACGAGCCGAATAGTTATCCACAGAAGACCATTGAAAAATGGTCTTTTTTGTGATACAATAATTACATTGTGAAAGCTAAACCATCTCTAGTTTTTTGGGATATAGAAACTTCCCTAATAAAAGCTTCGGTATTTTCTCTAAAACAGGAATATATACAACCTGAAAATATTACACAAGATTGGTATATTATTTGTGCATCTTGGAGCGGAGTGAATGGCAAGATACATAGTGTAAGCGTATTAGACGACAAAAAACGATTTAAGAAGAACCCGTATGATGATTATTATGTAGTAGAAACATTACGAGAAGTTATCATAAACTCTGACCTACTTATACATCATAATGGAGATAAGTTTGATTTGAAGAAGTTTAATACAAGACTTTCTTATCATAATCTTGAACCGTTGCCACCAGTACGAACACTTGATACACTAAAAGAAGTAAAGAAGTTTGGTTCATTCACATCAAATAAACTAGACTATTTAGGAGACTTCTATAATATAGGAAGAAAAATACACACAGACGGAAAACTATGGTTAGACATACAGAATAAAGGAATTGATGCGGTTAAAGAAATAAAAAAGATGGTAAAGTACAACAAACAAGATGTTAATTTATTACGTGGAGTATTTATGCGGTTTAAGAAGTACATCAGAGGGTTTCCTCAATTAAGTGATGAAAGAGTGTGTCCACAATGCAGTTCATATAGTCTTCAATTTAGGGGATACCAAAGAAATAAAACAAGTGAGTTTCATAGATACCAGTGTAATGATTGTGGTTCGTGGAGTAGAGAAAGGTTATCGGATAGAATATTCGCAAAAGTAGTATCAATATGATTAAATACTTTATAGTCGGTTTAATTTTAGACCTCATTGTGACTCGTTACACACAAGCGATACAAGAAAATAAAGCGTTATTAACCGCATTACTTTCTCTCGTTATTACTCTTGTGAATATTTTTGTGTATGGATTTATTATTTTAGGGACAGATTTTCTCGGTGAGTCAATCTCATTTGCTCTTGGATGTGCGGTTGGTTCATACATTATGGTTAGAAAAAGAGAGAAAAAAGTAGTATAATATAGATATGAAACAGAATCTAAATATTTTGATAATAAAAAACAATATTTTCTATGATATACACGATGATATTGAAAAATTTGAAATATGGACAAATGAAAGAACTCCATTTTCTTGTCAGATAACTTCTATAGAATTAACTTTTTCTGATTTGTGTTATAAACCGTTTGGAGTGCCGCTGAATGGAAAAATAGGATATGGATTAGATGGAATTAAAGAAAGATTGAGAAATATGAATGTAATAAAAAAGGATATATACGATATTGTTATCTTTCTTTACAATATACCTAACGGATGGGACTTTAATACACAAATGCTCGGTGCATGGACATATCCAAATCCACTTTATGACCAAGAAATATTTATTGAAAGTCCAGTACAAGAAACCTTCGATTCTGGTGACAATCTAACTCGTATTTTAACTCATGAAATTATCCATGCTTTTCATAGAATGTGTGCGTTGAATGGGATTTCTACTATAGATACTATGGACTTATATGATGATGAATATAATATATTTTCTAAAACAGGCAATAGAGTACGAAATTTACAAGAATTATCTCAATATTGGGATGTTTTATTTACAAAACGAACATCACGGATATTAAAAAAAATATCAGCAATACTAGACTCACTTACAAAGATATTGCTTAGAATGAAATATAAAACTATGGTATAATATATATAACCATCGCAGTATCAACGGAACGGAATCCGTGTATGCCTCATAAGCATAAGTTGTGTTGGTTCGACTCCAACTACTGCAACAAATAAGACCGTTCATTAACAATATTATTTCTCTGAACCTGCAAATCGGTGAGAATGGTTGGTAGCACCGAATAATACGCTATAAAACGCTATTCCTTATATCCTACAAGTGTTAGTGCTTGATGGAGATAAGGTAGTTTCCATTCTTGCTTCGGTGTGATTTGTGGGCGTTGACACCCGATACGATAATCGGTTGTCTTATTCTACCACGTGTAGAAAAAGCATCAGAAATCGTGTGAAAATGCGGTTTCAGAAAGTCTCCTGCGTCAATAGGGCTGTCAAGCCGTCACGGTTGCCAACTAGTGCTTCGCTGGAAGGCATAACCACTAGATAACCGTAACTATTGTATGCAGGTTCAGGGGAATAATACATAAGACATTTGTGTTGTGAGATGTGGGGTATGGACCGTGAGCCATTAGCTGATAGGTGAAAATCCTAAGTAGATAATCGGGCAGTTATCGCTGTGCAAATCAGCAACGATTATCTGCAAGTCAAACCTTGCCCCCACTTCCCACAACATAAAGGTGAAGAAATGAAACACATAGAAAAACGTAAGTGCGAATGGTGCGGAAAATGGTTTGAGATACTTGTTGATGACTTCACCCGAATGGTTGAAGAAATGATGGGCAAATGTAATATCTGTCCAAGGTGTATCAAACGACCACCAGACGAACTGAAAGAAAAACAATGGAGACCGTCATGAAACTCAAACGTAACCCTTGTGAGAACTGTAAGAAAGTAGCAGATGCCGAAATAACCCATTTTCAATATGTCAACGAAAACTGCTATGCCATACGGTTCAAATGTACTCTTTGTGGTGCAGAACGATTTAGACTACTCACAAAAGTTCAACTCGACAAAAGTGTGGTAAAATAATACCCAATCAGGGTTAAAACTTACCACACCTTATACTCAAATTCTGCAACTAAACTGAACGAATTAAGCCAAATTTGTGTATCAAAATAACCACAAATGATACGAATAAAAGACTAAATTGATACACACAAGCATTATGCAAAATTTACATAATAGAGGTTCAAATGAGACGGTTCATCGAAGTGAAACCGCAATGCCAAGAATGTGGCGGAAGTCTCGAAATTGACCACATAACCGTGAATATGCCCTGTTGTGCCTATGAAATTCACTGTTATTGTATCGTATGTGGTGAAGAAAATACCCATATACTCTCCCTCGAAGATTTTATTGAAATAAGTCAAATTCTTGGAGACACAAATTAAAAACCACCCTAAATAAGGCGGTTTTTTCTTATTCTTTATCCAAACAAGTAAATATTAAATCATATATTACGGGTAAGGAGAATAAAAATGTTAGAAGGGGTATAGTATCTCAAATGCTATTGAATTATTAAAGAATAGTCAGATACTCCTCATGTTCTAACGGTTCTATTATAGCACTCGTCACAAAGGTTTTCAATGAATGTCGATTTTCCAAATATTTTATCAAATCCATTCAGTTTAAAATTCAGTTTAATACCACATATTTCACATTGTCCTTTCTTCTTTGGTGGTTTATTCTTTTCCTTCTCTTTATTAAAACATTCCTTACATACACCATTCCTATTCAATACCCTTGGTTTACCACAAATAACACACTCTTTCGATATCTTCTTTTCTTTTGGTATATTTTTTGTTATTTGTTTCATCTTACATTTAGTACATAATTTGTCGTGTATAATTCTCATTAGTCCACATCCCTCGCATTTCTTTTTCTTTTTATCAAACTCTACACAATACCCGTGTATATATAATCTATGATAACACGAGGCACACATTCCTTTCGCACACATCCTTTTTTCTCTTGAACATTGGGAACATACTCCTATTTTAATGTATTGTTTCATATGGTTTTCATGTTGTCCGAAACTGGGAAAATCTCTGGTTTTATTCGGGTATGGTTGAAACTCCAAAGCCAGGGGTTAGATGATTTAGACAGTGTTGTTCCGTTTTATCTCGGCACTGTTTAAGAAGTTCTCTAGCTAGGGTATCTGTTGTCCCCCTGCTGTCTCGTGTAAGCGTTACTTCTATTCAATTTACCACTTATCACTTAGTCATTCGGTTTAAGGTTTCAACTCCATCATCCTACAATTTAATAGGCATCCAGAGAGGGGCTTGTAGGTTCGCCAACCACATCTCTCCAGTAAAATAAAAACCACTTACAACTCGTTTCATATCTTCTCTTCCAAGAGACATAAAACGATGTGTAAATGGTCTAGGAAGAGAGGTGTGTAAACAATTTCTATTTTCTATATAGAAGTGTAGCATAACCATTGTAGATGTCAAATGGTAAACCGCTATACTTATCCACAGGTGACTATTGAAAAAACGGTTAAACTATGGTTTGATTAAATCAATGAATAGAGAGTCTAAAGAGAAACTTTATAAACCGTCAGATTTCACGTTCTTTCCTAATATAAGTTGTAAAGAAGGAAAAGAACATTTGATGCGGTGGTTACAAAAAGATGAAATCTCTCCTTACTTATATAAGAGTTATGACGGTGTACCCTGTGTAGAATATTGTACGAATATATGGGAGTGTGTGAACTGTCGGTTTAGAGCAAATATTTTACTTTTAAATGGAAAGAATAGAACCAAAAACAAAAAACTTTAAAATTGGTAATACGACAAAAGAACGTGCAACCGCAGATGAGATGTATGAAGCATTTGGAAAGAAAGTTTCTTATCCTCTTATTAGAAAGTTAATCAACGAATATGGAGTACGATATGTATTTGAACGGTATCTTCAATTACGAAAAGAAGGAAAGTTGAGTTGGAAATTATTATGTTGGAAATGTTCACACGAAACAAAAATAATCTATGATAGAACCACTTGATATTTTAATAAAGAATAAATGTGTACGAGTTGGATATAAGGATGTTGAAACAAAACAGTTTCTAAAGAATGTGGATATCAAAAAACATTTACTTCGATATGCTGATGCGTGGGGAGTAGACTATAAAACATTTGCAGATGAATTATTACCAGAAAATTATACAATGATATTTATGGATGGCTCGGTAAAATATACTACGACCGCAGAACGATTTGCCAAAGACGGATTTATGAAAAAGTTTGATGAATACGGTTTACAAATCTTCTTATCAAGAAAATACTTTGAAAACGATGACGGAAGAACACTTAAATTATTATGAAACGAACTCCATTAAAAAGAAGAAGTAAATCAAAGGCACTTGTTGATAAGGTGGATAGAAAAATGCAGAATTGGTATCGGTCTGAATATAAGGGAACTCCGTGTGAGGGATGTGGTAAACCGTTTGATTTAATTCATCATTGTATAGAAAAAAGTAAATCTAACTTCTTACGGTTTAACCAACCAGATAATTTTATATTTCTATGTAAGGGTTGCCATTTTGCAATTCATAGAAGTGGAGATAGTAGGGTTATGTTGCGAGTGAAGTTACAACGAGGAGATGAGTGGGTGCATAGATTATTGGACTTAGAAAGATTAGGGAGAGGTTTTCCATTAACGGTTGATTATTTGAATGAAATGGATAAAAAGTACACTGTGGATAACTCACTATTGACTAACAAGTTATAGTGTGCATATAATAATAATGTCGTTAAATAGTTGGCGAGCAACAAGAGGTTTAATTAGAGGTTGCAACCCTAAACTTCCAAGACGCTCTCAATTGCAAAACTTGAAGGAAAGCAAACCAATAAAAAATATATGGAATACAAAATAACAATGAAGTTAGATGGAGATAAAATAGTTACATCTTCAAATATGAATGAATTAATATCAGAACAAGAATTAAATGATATGGCAGAACATTTTGGAGGAAATGATATTTGTGTAAAAAAGTATGACGGATTTTGTGATTGTTCAAAATGTATGCTTGATGTCGAACAAGCAATAGAAGATAGTAGAAATAAATAATATGGAACAAAACGGTGCAAAAAAAGGTTTGGAGATGAAAATGTCAGGTCAAGCGAAAGGTGCGTGTTTCAATAAGGCGGTTGATACTGTTATTGCTTTATATGCAGACCAGAAGTTTACTGACGAACAGTTTGTTAAAAAAGTAGAATGGTTTTTTGAACAGTATAAACCAATCAATATGGAGGAAAAAGTCGTTGGAGATGATGCTCCATTTTAATTAACAAATATGACAAAAAAATTAACAAGAGAACAAATAAATCATGAGATAATTCGTGTAATTGATATATTAAAATTGAAAGATGAACTTGAATTGAGTGATTATATTAGTTGTAAATGTCCTGAAGAATTAAGAAATGGAAATAATGGATTTTTTCATGTAACACCTATAGATTGTGCAATTAAACCACAAGATATTATAGATTCTTGTCAATATAGAATAGAATATTTAAATGAAAAAATAAAAAAACTAGAAAATTTAAAACAAACAGTAAAATTAAAAAATGAAACTAGAGGATAAGATAGTTGAATATGCGAAGAACAAGAATAATAGTTGGCATAAACCGCAAATTGGGATTTATCACGCCAGTAGAATATAC
>JAEHJW020008227.1_pt1 | contig 27601 bp, 41 predicted proteins | sample 9271431 | NCBI WGS metagenome assembly JAEHJW02 | reverse complement strand
GAAATTTCTAATTCAGAACCCATTTCGGATTCTTCACTTTCCATTTCTTCATCCATATTCATTTCTTCTTCAGGATTCATTGGCATTCTCATTAATTTTTCTTCAGGCATAGTTTTATTTATTTATTATTTTTTAATATTTATTAATTATACCACATTTACAAACTATTTGAAATATCAGTTTCGAGTTGTTGTTTTATTTGACTGACATTTCTATTAAGAAAGTCATAATATATTTTATGAGCTTTCTTTTCTCTGAATAATGCTTTCCTTTCAACTTCTGGAATATCCTCGTTATTTTTAAGTATCTCTTCTATTCTTAAAATTTCTTGTCTTGCTATCTCTGCCAACTTTTTACTTGTCGGATGATTCAGATAATCTTCGTCAACTCTTAAATCCATCAAATTTCTTTTCCAATCGGCTATGGTATCTAAATCTCTTTGACTATATCCGGCTAAATTCATCTTATTTAATTTTTCTTCAATTGTTTCAGACATATTATTGAGTTGTAATTTGTTGATTTTGTTGAGGAATAGCTCCTTGTGTTTGTTGCTGGGCCAAAGGATTCATCATTCCACCCGGTAATTGAGAAATAGCATTGGTATTTTTCTGTACTTGCTTTTTTGCTCTCAATGTTTCGTTATTAGCGGCAATACTTACATGCCTTTGAATATACTCCATAAATTTCTGGAAATTCTTTTGAATTTTTGGATCTCCTTGATGAGACTGCACAAAATCTTTTATCTTCTGTAAGAAATAAGCAGTCGCATTGTAATTAATTTCCGGCATTCTTCCCATCATTAAATCTTGAATGGCTGCAGAAGTTTCGCTGATTGTAGTTTTATCTGCCTGAGTTGATGGATCGAGCAATAAAGCGATCTCGGCTTCTGTAAATCTTCCAATATCTCTTAGGATATATTCATCTCTCATTCTGAAATTTACTCCGGGATTTGCATTTGGAGGTACAGTTGAAATAAGAGTAAGGGCTTTTTCTTTATTAGCCTTAGCCATTTCATTGATTGAATTTTCACGAGCTTGGCTTGTTACTGTAATTTCAAAATCTTTTTTCAAATTGAGATCAATTCTCTTTAAGAAGTCCCATTGATAACCATCTTCTCCTAAAACTTTAATAGCCATTGGCTCTCTAAGATAATCTTTTAAGCCACCAAAGAATCTAACTCCTAATTGCTGACCAACTTCGATAAATGGTTGACTCTGGAAAGCCAATCTCTTTGCAACTTGACCCAATTCTTGATAAGTAACACCGACTGCCTTGCTGGCTTCTTGAGAAGCACCTTGCTGTAAATCTGTAACACCAAAGTTTCTTCCGGCTGTTGATTCTAAATATTGCAATACATCAATAGTTCCGGTAAGTTCCGGGGTTTGGAATTGATAAATACCCTCAGACAATCTTCGAGTACCGCCTTTTGTGTCCATCATAACTAACCTATCTCGGCCCATTTGAGCTTGATCCAATTGCTGAATATTCGGGAACATATCCTTGTCATAACCTTTGGCATTTGAGTTCCTTCTCTTTCTATTTTCTAAATCTTCGTTAAGCATATCAGTCATTGCAACTGCAACTGGATATAAATCATCAGCAAATCCTTTAGATGCAAAATTCTTTTTATCTCTGTGAGAAGCGGCTGACATAATTGGATATAATCCGGATGAGCAAATATCAGTCCATTTTTCAAATCTAATCCAAGTTCCGGAGAATGCTTCGAATAAGCAATACCATCTCTGGCCCTTTAAAGTAGAAACAGCTTCAACAAATTGAAACATAGTTTCTCCAACATAATTATTTGATTCAGGAGTCAAGTTTAAAGACATGAATCTGTTTGCAAAATCATAATTGTCCCAATAATTTGAAACTTTAAATTCACTGCCACCCATTGAGATTAATTTATCTACTTGCTCTTTATTATAAATTCCATTTGCAACTCCTTTTAATAAATCACTTTTAGTCATCCAAACATTGCTTCTCATTTGGAATAAATGATCTTCAAAATTACCACCTCCTTTTGGCTCAAAGAAAACATCTTCAAAAGCGAGATCTTCTAATTTATCCAAATATCCATTTTCATTTGAAATGGAATAAGTTAAAAATCCTCTGCCTGTTAATAACATTTCTTGCCTGAAAGCTCTGAATTTTTCATTCCATTGAGCACCGGGCATCATTGATGTTGAGCGTTTTTGAATAGCAGCATTAGCTTTAATAGCCGCTTTATTGTCGGCTGGATCTTGTGCTTCAAACTTCAATAATAATCCGTCATCTAAATCAGCTTGCAATGTATCAATCATTCCGGCAAATATTGGAATTGGCACATTGTATCTGATTCTTAATTGCTTCTGAGGTTTATTATTATATAAATCTCTGAATTTTCTAATTTGTAAAATTCTTGGAAGTTTAAAAATATAACTCTGCTGTACTTGGCGGAGATTCATATCGCAAACTTCTTGGGCAAAATGATTTTCTTTAGGCATAAATTTTGATATTAAATTAATTATAACACATTTTTAATAATGTTTAAAGCAACTTCTTGTTTGACCATATTTCCGTAGAACTCACTTGATAAATGTTTTGACATTTCCATCAATGCTTCAAATTTTATCTGCCTACTAAATTTCTGACTGTTTACCCATTGATATTCTTTTCGATATGCTTCAACTTCTTGGCTAAATCTAAAATCTTTTAGCAACAAATATTTTATCCACCAATAAATTCCATATATTTTTGAATAATGCTGTTGTTTGTGATGGACTGATTCGTGAATAACTTTATCTGGACTTATAAATGAATTGGTATAGCAATCAGATCCCCATGCAACTATTACTCTATCCAAAGGAATTGATGGCCATTTCATTTTAACTATCCAAAACCAAAATGGTAAATGTTTGTGAATTATAATTTCCATATTTTTATTGTTCGTATTCTTCTGGTTTATATTGCGACTGTTCATAAGGTACGAATTGACTGCCCAATAAACTTGTTTGAATTGCTCCGGCTTCAAATTCTCCAACACTTGGAGCATCTTGTACATAAACTGGTTTTGCAGAATCTGAAACTTCAGCAAAATTTCTCATTTGCCAACAAACACATGCCGCCATTAATTTATCAAAGTGTCTCGTTGCTTCCGGATCATTTTTTAAATCAGACAAATCAGCCTGATTATATTTTCTCATTTCATTTAATAAAGAAATATCATTAATTTCAATATGCCCATCTTCAAATGCTTTTTTAAATTCATAAAGCATTGTCGGTTTAGTAGCAGCGTTAGTTTCCCATCCAAATTCATCTTTTGGTTTATCAACAATACTGGCAACTTTTCCCTTAAATATTTTTCTATAAATCTTTTCAACTGGATAAATAGATTTTAAAGTTGTTATTGTTGCATAGCCGGTATTATTTACTTCCGGGCCGATCAAACAAGTTCCGTACATATCGCCCTGTCTTTTGAGTTCATGAGCAAAAATATCAGGAGCTATCTGATTATTGGCATAAGTACCCACAACCTTATTAGGAAATTGCGTAAAATCCATCATTACAGAGGCGTTTGAGTCTCTACCTACACCTTTTGCCGTATCTCCTCCAATAGCATATCTATGGGCCGGATTAAAGCGATCCCAGACTTTAAAGCCAGATTTATCTTCTAAGTGAGGTTTTGCTCTTTTTATAGCCTCGTCAACTTTAGCCCTATCAAACACTAAATCTCCGCTTGCTTCCGGAGAGTTCATCATTTCAGTCATATAGACTTTTTCGCCAAGATCTTGTTTTTTAGATTCAAGAGAAACTGTTGGATGTTCTGGTTTATTAACATTTCTCGCACCAGCTTCCAAATCAGTCATTGCATATTTTGCCGGCCAACTTGGCTTACCGTCTATTTCGGCATCAACCCTTCTCGTTATAAATCTTGAATTATCTTTTGCTTTATCAAGCATATACTGGACTACTCCGGCATCGCTGATATAGTTACAAGTCATTACCAAAATAGCTGTTGGAGATAATCCGGCCATTAATTCATCAATATGGGAAATAATAGCTCTTGTTATAACCGCACTTCGAACTGTTTTGGATATCTCCGTATCATCAAGAAAGAAAGCATCCGGCCTTACATCCTGATATACACGACCTCTGACTGATTCTTGCGTTGAAAATGCTTCATATTTTACACCATTCTTTAAAATAAAAGCACCCACTCTTTTCATTGTGGACTTTTCTTTATGCTCTTCAAAGTATAACTGACCAAAATCAGCTATTAGTTTTTTATTTGTTTGAAACCATAATCTTATATCGAATAAAGAGTTCTCGGCATTTTCTTTTTCGTATGAGTCAAAGTTTATATATTTTTTCTTTCCATAAGCTCCGAGATAACAGGCATAGATCTTGGCAATTGTTGTTTTGGCACTCTCTCTAAACATCATCCAAATACAAAATGCTTTCTCTCGCCTATTTAACAAATCTATATCTCCGTACATATCCCAGTGAAAATCAGCAAAAGCATAATGTAAAAAATCTGTAAAATAATAAATTACAAATGCCGGAAAGAATTTCTCACAAAGATATTTTCTATGAGCTGCTGTTGCTTTAGCTCCATAAATATATTCTTTGATATTCTCAAAAGTTTTTATATTTATATTGCTCATTTGTTTAGGTTTAAGAACTCATCTAATTTAGCTTTTTCTTTATCATCTAAGAAGAAGTCCTTACCATCAGCACCAGTGATCTCATTCCTTTTTGAATACATTTCTTTACCTAATGTTTCAGCTACAAATTCAGTCGCTTTATGTTTTATAGCCAATACTCCCGAATTTATTTTCTTATCTCTTATATCTAAATCTAAATGTTCATCTAAGTTCCTTTCCGCCTTGACAAGTAAGTACTTTCGTTTTCCTATATTCTCAGATAGCCAATCAGGACATAGATTACAAATACTTTCCGCATAAGATCTTGAATACCCTACAGCTAAGGCACTTTGTAAGGCATTGCTAAAAGTCTTGCTTTTAGGATCTAAATACTTACTTAGAAATAATATTTGCTTATCATCTAATTTCTTTTTGGCCATAATACTAAATTTTAAATTCTCCTTACTATCCTTCCCCTTTTTATATCTTTGGGGGAAAATTCGATAATTACTTGATCATCTAATAGAACTGATATTTTATTTAGTCTCATCTTTCCGGATAAATAACATAGAATTTCTTTATCCTCGCATTTAACTAAATAAGTTGTATCAGGCCGGACATCGATTATCCGGCCCTGTTCTTTAATTAAATCTTTCATGGTTAGGCTCTCTGATAGCGTTTTAACTCTTTGGATTGAGTTTTAGCCTCCTTGGCTAACTGCTGCTTAGTTCCCTTTCTAAGAAGTTTAACTACTCTCTTATGCTCGGTAACTAATTCCTTTTTTGGTTCAGTGATTGTTTTAGCCATTTTTCTTTGCTTCTTTGATTAATTCAGTAACAATTTCCAATCTTCTCTTTGCTTCATTCAAGGCAATACCGCCATTTTCTACATTTGTTTTACAAATTTTTTCTCTATTTTCAAAATCATTTTTGGCCTCCATTCCTTTAACATGAGGAAGATCAGCAACATTAGGAGCAACTAATGAATCTAAAATTCCTTGCCAATATCTAATTTCAAGCTCTGTTTCTACAATTCCTAATTTCAAGGCATCGGCTTTAGCTTCGAGGCTTTTAACAATGCTTGATTCTGTTTCAATAAAGAAAACTACTTTATCTTGAAAGGTTTGAGATCCATTAGCCGTGATTAAATGGCCATTCTCTTTCAAGAAGTCGTTTACTTGTTTATTTGAATCTTTTTCTGAAAGGCTGATTAATTTGATTTGTAACATCTTTATTATTATTTATTAATTATATTAGGGCGATTAGTTATTTTATTATACCATTTTCTTGCATCTTCCACAATATTCACATTCCAACTTCTGTAAGATCCAAGATGGCCGAATATTAAGTGGCAATTTCTCTTTTCGCATAGAGTTATTAAATTGCTCATTTCACATTCTAAACTTGGATTTTGATTAAAAGGTTCTATATGATGCACTTCGCATTTTTCATCTCCACCACATACTGCACATACCGGATGAAGATCTAAGTGTTTTCTCCGGATTCTTGGCCAATATTTACTTCTTTCAATACCGCCAAAAACTTTTAAACTTTCACGATTTTGCCACATTCGTAGCAAATCTATTAAAAATTCAATTATTGATTCCATTATTTACAAGTATCAGGAATATAGACAGACAAATAATTCCAAATAACATTAATTTATACTTAATTTCCATTAATATATTATAGCATACTTTACTTATTTTTTACACCATTAGGCAACGACTTTTTTACCCATCTTTTTGCTGTATTAACTTTGCCACCTCCTTTGCAAATAGGACACTCTTTTACTTCTGAATTTCTTTCAATCTTGCATGATTCACAAGTGATATAAATAGGTTTTTCTGAATTAATAAAATCAATATCTTTTTTAGCGTTTTTAATTGCCAAATCTTGCATATCTCTTTTCATTAAACTTCCAAAATCTTCTTTTTTCTTCATATATTATTTATTGGTTAGGTTTGGATTCAAGAAAACGACAAATTTCACTAAAAGTTAGACTGTCTGGTGTTCTATTTGTATATTTTTCAGTTGTTACTATTGCGTATACTCTAATAAATGCAAAATACAATATTTCTCTTGGTAATAAATCTACTAATTTTTGATATATTTTAATTTTCATATATTTAATTCTTTATTGTGTGAGATTAATTCTTTCTTCGGCGATTTTACAGTATTCAGGACTAATTTCTATACCTATGAAGTTTCTATTATTTTTCTTTGCCATCTTACAAGTCGTTCCACTTCCGCACATTGGGTCTAAAACTACATCTCCTTCTTTGCTCCAAGATAAAATATGGTCTTCTGCTAATTTGAAAGGAAATATTGCTGGATGTCCTCGCAAAAAATCTTCAGTATAACTATGTTGCCAACCAGTATTATATTCCCAAATATTCCAACGAACACCTTTTTCTTTTATAACTCGTTTATTTTTACTTCCAGACATTTCTTTTAATGAACCATCTATATTTCTATAATTTCCTGTTATTGTTTTATTTGCTTGTTTATTATCTTTATCTTGAATTAGATTTACTGTTTTAGGTTTTCCCTTTGAAAGAATAAACATATATTCAAAACATTGATAATACCTATTAATATCTGGAAATGTAAGAGAATTTTTACGATAAATCATAGTATCGTGTAAATTAAATCCAATTTCTTTAAAATAAATTACTTGTTTAAAAGATGTTCCAGTTTCACTTCCTTTAATAGTTGCATCTCCTACTATCCAAACACATACACCTCCTTGTTTTGTAATTCTAAATAATTCGTTTGCTATTCCTTCAAAGTTGAAAGTATATCCTTTATAATCACGTAAATTATCATAAGGTGGCGAAGTTAGAATCATATCAATACTATCCGCTTCAAATGACTTCATAACTTCTAAACAATCTCCTTGATATATCTTATTTAGTTCCATAATTATTTATTACAAATAGTTTTTTCTTCTCCGCACAAGTAGTTTCGTACATTACAACTTGTATTCTGCCAATGACATAGGGGTTTATCTTCGTATTCGAGCATATATGCCATAACAAGTTTCTGACTCCAGCAATCTGCCCATCTGTTTTGCCAGTCTGCACTATCCAATCCAGTAAATAACTGAAACTTTTTTGCTTTTTCGTGAAATGTTTTCCACTTAAATTGAAGACAACCAAGCGATAAACTTCCACCATCATTTTCATTTCTTGCGTTCTCTTTGAATTGGCTTTCTCCTTTCATTACTTCCATAATCACTTCATTATGGCGTTCTAAGATAATATCTATCTTGCTAAAAGTTTGAGAATTGTCCGGAATTATTAAAGATAGAATAAAAATTATAATTGGCATATTATTTTAACTACGTTATTTCCATTACAGATTTTTTTATAGCTTTAAATTCTTCATCAGTTACTTCAACATCATATGGATAACTTCCATCTTTTGGTTGACTATATTTAAGATTTTTTTTTAAATATATGATTGAATAATTTTGTTAGAGTGTCCATATTATATAATCATTGAATAAAATGAATAGGAGACCGATCCTACACTTACCAATATTATTATTCCTGCGATTATTAATTTACTTACTTTAACTAAAAGACTTTCTTTCGGATCATTTCCTAAATAGGTAAAAGTTCCGTTTGGACTATGAGTTATTATTTGTTTCATATCTATATTATAATTTAATTTTTATAATATCGTCAATATGCTTAAATACGATAAAAAGTGGATAACTTTTTTATTGATTTTCCCCCATTAATTGATCCATACAAGGAAATGGAATCGACTCAACTTTGAGTTTAGCCAAAAATCTATTCATAATTTCCCATACCTTATCAATTTCTTCCTGTTTATTTAATTCAGTTGTGCTTTCTTTTTTAGTAACAAATTTTTGAGCTTCTCTCCACAAAAGTTCCTTAACAAGGGCCGGAGTCCAGTCATGCTCAATTGTGAAACCCTGAATTACCTTTTCTATATTTAAGCCAGATTCATTTAAACTATTAGAAACCATTTCAAAATATAGGTGCATAGCATTGTTTTGAGATGCTGTTCTACGACTGATTTTTTTTCTGATTATTATTTCAAGCTCTTCTCCTTCCATTTCTAAACAATATTTCATAAAAGATTTTTCATCTTGAAATATTATTTTTCCTTTTTTTATTGTTGCAAAAAAATTAATCTTTTTCATGATATTAATATGTTCTAAATTTCATCATTGAGCTTTGTTTTATAACAGAAAGACGATCATCGGGATGCTGTTTAAAATCATCAAATGTAGCTTCAAGAATTTTCCATTTTAATTTCCATAAAGGTAATTCCATACCCTTAACTTCAACAAATTCTCTACTATCGTCATTGTGATGAATTATAAAATCAATTCTATAGTCACAAATTTTTGTCTTATTTACTTTTAATTCCAATTTAATCTGTCGTTCCCAGCTTTTTATATCTTTAGCTCGGACTCTAAGATCAAGTTCTTGAGCATAGGCAGCTTCCAATTTACTATCATAAACACTACCTTCATAAGCAGTTGATTTGGCATGATATTTATTTCCGCTATATTGCATGTACATAAATTTAGAATAGCTGTTGGTTTTTAGATTCAGTTATATCTCTTATTTCGACTTCAACCGGCTTAAATTTAGCCTTTGCGGTTCTTAGACCTATCAATGCTTTTGTTTGTTTTTCAATTCTTCCTGAGAATGAGGCAATAAATTCATCAAGTTCTTTTTCTGTTTTTGCATAGTAATATCCAGTTCCGGCAGCACAAACAGGATAACCATGTACTCTAAGAGCATTTATTATAGATCTAAGATCAGCACCTTCTTTTCCTGAATCTCTTTCTTTTAAATTTACTGCAAATGCTATTTCTTTTCCTGTTATAGGATTTGATTTTGGATGGTTGATAAGTACATTTAAAACATCCACTTGTAATGAAGTCAAATTTTAACAGTTTCCCCAATTAAAGCCATAAATATAGGTTCTAATTGTTTTTCTTCAGCTCTTTTTCTTGGATGATGAGCTTGGCATACTGTAATACCATTTTTTAATTCATATCTTAATTCAGGATAATTTCTCCAAGATTTTATATGGTGTACGACTAAGTAACCATAGCAATTTTCATTTTTTAATTTACATTCTTTATCTCTACTTTTACATCGTCTAACCCACACTCTATATTCAGCGTCATTTCTAATATTTCTTCTTAAGGAATTTCTATCAAATATCCAACTGTGATGATTCTCTCCACGATTAGCATCAGCAATTTTCTTTTTAGTTTCTTCTGAGCATTTTCTTCCTAAATTCCAAGGAGATCCTATCTTTTTATGACTTTCGCTAATTTTTAATCTTGTTTCATCAGATACTTTTCTACCCAATCCAGCCATTCTTATTTTAATTTTCGCAACTTCAGAATGTCTATAATTTCTTCTATCTATCTTAAATTGTTCGGTATGTTTATATCCTTTTGGTAACATATTTTTTCAATTTAAACTTTGTTTAAAAAGGTAAATCTTCTTCTTTTACTTCTTCGGCTTCGCCATTTTCGACTTCTTTGGCGACTTCTTCTTTATCTGGAGTATATGAAGTTCCGGATAATTTAGGGCCAAATTGTAATTTTTCGCAAATTATTTCAGTGGTTTTAATCTTTTGTCCGGCTTTATTTTCCCAAACTCTTGATTGCAACCTTCCCTCGATCATTATTAGTCCTCCTTTCTTTAAAAATCTACCACAAACATCTGCTTGTTTTCCCCATACTACAACATTATGAAATTCAGTATCTTCTTTTCTATTTCCGGACTTATCATTCCATATCCTGTTTGTAGCAACTGAAAAACTCGTAACTTGAGATCCGGATGGAGTAGCTTTTACCACCGGATCAATTGTTGCTCTACCAATTATAAATACTTTGTTTTGATTCATTATTTTATAACTTTGACGCTTCTTCAGCACAAAGTTGATTAATTCCTATCCAAACTTTTTTAATTTCGACACCTATTTTTACAATATCAATTAATTTTCTTTCTGTTTTGAATGTTCGTATTTCTCCAGTTAAAACTATTTCATTTCCTTCTCTTTTTGTAGGCAACCATATTAATTCAATATTTTTAGGAATAAATCCGTATTCATTCCATATCATAAAACAATAAAAGGTTATCTGTTCAAATGAATCTACTTTGTTTTGAGTCCATGCAACTGTTCCAGTTTTAACCTCTCTCAATATTTTCTTTTTAAGTAAGAATCTATCAAATTTTCCGTATAATGGTATTTTAACCAATTCCTTACCTTTACCGGAATAATAATTTGTAGATAGTTCGTATTCTCTTGAATTTTTTGGATCTTTAGGAAGAAATGTATTGATATGATCAAGTTCACTATTTCCAACTAACTCTCCGGACTCTATGGATTCTGCAACTTTTTTGCCAAAATCCATATAAATACTTTCCATTCTTTTTCCGTAAATATAGCAATCTCTATATAGTTTCGGACTTCTCTTAAATAAAGAATATTGAGACCATGATAAATATTCTTTAGGAGTATTATTCATGTTTCTTTTTTTCTATTAAAAGCAAAAGATCTTGTTTTTCTTCTACTTCATACTTTTTAGATTCTTTGATTTTAGCAACCCAACTATCTAATACTTTTAAATTTTTGCATTCTTCAATCATTTTTCGAGCTAAGGCAAAATCATTTTTTTCTTTAATTATATCTTTAGGAGGCTCTATTGGTTTAACAATTTCCTTGCCATTTGATTTGATCATTTTATCGATCATGGCAATAGCGGCTTTTTCCGGAATAAGCTTTCTCATTGCATTTCTTTCAGCCTTACTAAGAGCAACTTCAGTAGCAAACTTATTTTCATATAAACCATTTCTTCCTTTTTTCTGATATGGTTCAAATTTTATACCCCAAGCACCAGATCCAGTAAGCAAATCCTCAGCAAAAACTCTTACTTCTACACCTTTTTGTCCATTCTGCTCAACATTTCTATCGATATTCATATAAGCCGGATTCAATCTTATCTTTGAGCCGGACTTAGGATTTTTGTTTAACAATCTTACGCTTTCTCTTACACCAAAAACTGATAATCCTTTTTGCTCATGTCCAGTTCCGTCTTTAAATGAAAATATATAATGAGGCAAAACTTGGCCGGTAAGTTGATTGACTATCATTTCATCATCAGCCAATTCACTTGCTACTATAAATTGCATAGATGGATTTACTGGACTTTGGACTACCATTAAATCTTTTTTTGTTTTTTTAGCCATGATTTATTATTTTTTAATTTTTCTTTTAAAACATTTATAGCAAAATCATATCCACCACTTAAACCTAAAGCATAATAATAACGATAACTTTCTTTAGAAAGACATTTCTTTATATCATCAACTACTTTTTTATTAAATTTTAAAATTATTATTGCTTCTTTTATTTTTTTATCCATATTTTTAAGCTGAGAATCCAGCAACAGTTTTCTTTTCGACTACTTTAACTCCGGGAATTTCAATTCCACTTTTAGCATCTTTATTAATTAAAGAAGTATTAGGAATCAAATATTGTCTTGGCAATAAAGATTCATCAAATATTTCAACTTCTTTTACAGTTCTGAATTGAGCCTGTCCTCTGCTACTTACAACCTCAGTTTTTATTTCCGGTAATTTTTCTAAAGCCTTTTCTGCTTTGGCTTCTGAGATTTTATTTTCTTCAAGTTTTTTAGCAATCTCAGCTTCTTTTTTTCTTGATTCGGCTTCAAGATTTTCCTGATAGGCAACCATTGCATTTTTAACTAAAGATTCGGCTGTCTCACATTTTTCGATCATCTCTCCAAATGTTTTTTCTTGCTCAGCTTTAATATTTTTATAAGCTGCATAGGCTAATTTAACCGGACTATCCATTCTCTCTTTTACGAGTTTATAAACAGTTTTAATTTTAGTTAAGATATTTGTAGCTTCTTTAAGATCTGCATCTGTTTTAATTTTTAGATCTTGAGCTACATTGAAAGCCTTTGAAACTTGAGTTTTTACAACTTCTATTTTTAATTCTTTTTCCATTTTTTCTTTAAATTTCAAGATAGATTATTCTACGAGAGGCCAGCGTTGCGGCTTACCTCTCTTAGAATGCAACCCTGATTTTGAAATTTGATTAATTGCGACTTAATTTAATTTTTAATAACCTTCGATTTCTTCTCTTTTTTGTTCGCACCTTTTACATCCACAATCTATAGTTCTATCGCAGATCTGACTGTGGCCCTTAATTTCGTTTTGTTTAAATGCGATAACTGATATTTTTTCAGTTCTACTTCCCTTTCCCTGACCCTTCATCCACTCTTTTACTCCCCTTGCTACTGCTGTTGCCCAATTGGAGGCGGACACTTTATATTCTGTAGTCCATTTATCTCCGGCAACTCTTATAAAATATTGTTTCATTTATTTATTTTTATAACCAGACAATTTTTCTATTACTTTTAAATTCTTACCACACTTACAGGAATGAGCAGAGATTACATCTTTTTCTTTGCTATCATTGATCATTCCTCTTTCATCACACTTATTGCATTTTTTCATTTTAATTTTTATAACTTTCTTGGCGACCTTTTATTTATATTAGTTTAATATTACCATATTGTCAATATACTTACAAATATCATCAAACACTTAAACTGTGGATAAAATTTTTAGGGTAATTTAGATTCAATTTCTTTCATCTTTTTTATAAGATCAAACACTCTTCTATTCGGGCCAATTCCATGCATTACTTTATGATTTCTACTATCTCTATGAATATTTATCTGATCAAATGAGCAAAATACTGCATGGATTCTTTCGTCTTTATGCTTTCCAGTTCTATGTATTATAATCTCCATTCCTTTTTTCGCATCTGTGAATCCAACATTTTCCAATAAGGCAATTTGATAAGATCTTGTTTTATACTTTGGAATGTACTGCATTTTTTATTTTAGCTCGATATATTTTCATATACTCAGCAAAATATTTTTTATATGCCGGAGACTGTCTATATTTTTTTTCAGCTTTTCGTTTCTGCTCATAATAAACAGATGGTTTTTCTTTTTTAAGTTTTATTTGATAGAGTCGTTGTCGTGATAAGGTTTTCATATTTTTAATATTCTTCGTTGTTTACTTTTGGCATAGCCATTCCTTTTAATAATTGGGATCTTCTTAGTTTATCTTCGTTGCTTAGTTTAAATTCCACTGGTTTCCAAGTTGGCCTTATTATTTCATCCGGATATTTTCTTATATGAGTTTTTATAAAATTACGGAGTGCGGCCTCGTAATTACTATACTTTTTACCTTTTGCTTCGCAATAATCAATTACATCTTCAATTCGATTTTTAACACAAGAAACTGAGATCTTATATTTATCCGCAATTTCTTTTATCTTCGTCTCCGGCATTTCTTTAAAATCTTTTAAAGAATAAAAAGTCTTTTCTTTTTTATTATTAATACAAGGATCTATATTGATATTATCTTCGTTTAGTTTTCTAAATGGGTACTGTTTTTCTTTCTGAACAGTGTACTGTTTAGAATTCTGAACAGTAATATCTTTACGATTAGTTGGGGATAATTCTTTATCTGTATCATGATAAGTTTTATGGCATAGCATGCAAATTCTTACTACCTTTTTTCCCCCATCTTTTCTTGAAATAGGAAAATGATGTTCTTCTAATGGTTGTAATTCATCATTATCGCACCATTCACACTTTTCATTTTTTATTATTTTTCGGTTTTTTTCTTTTGTTTCATCATCTCCATACATTAATTCAATTTTAGGAAGTATCATTATATATTTTCTTTGAATATAATCTCCGGATAATTTTGTTTTTATAAATCCCTTTTCTTCTAATATTTTTAATTTAACAGCCAAACTTGCCTTAGATTTCCATTTATTTTGTAATAATGGATTCTGTTTTAAAAAATATCCATAATCAAACCAAGTATAAATACCAAGATCATCACTAATTCTTTTTAGTTTTTGATTTTTACTTCCACAAAGCCAATATAGATAATCTAAAACAACGACTTCTTCTAAAGATAGATCTAAATTATTATTTATAATTGCTAATTGGTTTATTGTAATGCTGTATCTCATTTTATATATTTACGAAATAAAAAAGTCGGGCAAGCAAAAAGAAAACTGCAACATAAACCTTTTGCTTTGTCCGACTATCTTAATTAATAATATTAAATTGTTTGATGCAGTTTTAAACATATTGAAATTATATACTGAAAATCTAAAATTATCAAAATTACTTAATTGTGAATAACTTTTTTTAACAAAAAAACCGGACTCTTTTTTTAGAAGTCCGGACAAACCACTCTGTTTTTGTTTTCTATATTTTCCATATATGAGGAATTTTTTTATCAATTCCTATAATTATTATACCACATATAAATTCAAATTACAATGGCAAAATAGTTATCCACATTTTTTGTATTATTGTCAATGTAAATATGTTATACTAAATTTAATAGGGATTCTACAATTTTATATAACCGAATCCGCTATGCCTTAAAAATATTATTGATTGCTTTTTATTAGAGTTATTTAGCTTAACGAACTTCATCGCCAGTATGTTGATTCGTCAACGCAAATACAGCGACAAGTTGGGTCAAGTAAAATATTTTTTAGTCCGGATAAGATTTAACCTCACAGATCTTTTCCGGACTTTTTTTATTTAAAAATGAGAAAAGAAGTGTACACACTTAATTCTTATACTTTTATAAAATAAAAAGCTCCGATCTCTCAGAGCTTTATTTTTTCTTAGTTTTATAAACTAATTTATCATCATCATAAACTTCTATATCTATTGGAGATATAAAGAGTTTAAAATCCTTGATAAATCTCTTTGCTTCTTTGAGGTTTTTTGCTTCATAACCTCGTATATTTCTTACTATTTCTATGATATGAATTTTTATCATCTTGATTCTCCTTTTTCGATTGCCTTATTATCTTCATAAAGTACCCATTTAATTACTTTTCCTTCAACAGGCACATTGAGAATCTCAATTACTTTATTGGCCTGCTCTTTAGTAAGATTTGAAAGCTCAAATCTTTTAGGTGGCTTTGAATCAAATGCTTGTTCGCTGTACTTTATAGAGTACATTTTATTCCTCCTTTGGTGGATTTATTTCTCCTGATGAAACAATTTTCTTATCGAAGAAAACAGTCCACTGAATATACATACCTTCTGAGGCCTTTTCAACTTCTTTGATCTTAGTTGCCGGCTTGTCATGTTTGATTGCAACAAACTCAACACCAGAATTAAAATGCAAGACAAATAATATTTCATACATATTTATCCCTCCCCTTTTTTAAAGTTCTATATATTAATAATAACAAAAAACCACTCTTTTTACGAGTGGTTAATTGTTGATAGTTTCAATTATCTGTAGCAGAGAATCCCTCACAGATTCAAATGCAATATTTATAATAACACACTAATTAAATTTTTCAATATATCCAATGACCATACTTGTATATATAAATAAATTATCCTATAATAGTAAAATGCCAAAAGGAATTTATATTAGAACAAAAAAACATAATAAAAATATATCGCTTAATAGACTCGATAATAAAAACCCTAATTGGAAAGGTAATAAAGTTGGCTATACTGCATTACATGGATATATAAATAGAAATTATAAAAAACCTTTATTATGTGAAAATTGTAAAAAAGTTAAACCATATGATTTAGCAAATAAAGGAATTTACGATAGAAATATAAAAAATTGGGAATGGTTATGTCGTAGATGTCATATGATAAAAGATGGAAGAATAAAAAATTTATATCAATTTACCGGAAAAATTGCTTATTGGAAAAATAAAAAATTACCAAAATATATTATAAATAAGATGAAGATCAGTTGTAAAAATAGAAAAAGAGACAATCTTGGTCATTTTATTTCAATTTAGTAATTCCATATTTTCCACAATCTAAACATTGGAATCTGTGATATTTTCCATTCTTATTAATGCCATAACCTCTAAATTGGATATTTTTGCTTTGGCATATCAAATTTTTACAAATAGAATCTTTTGGTGTTATTGGATGATTCTTTATAAAAGGCATCATCTTTTCAAAAACAAAAGTAAGAATATCAACATCATTACGATTATAAGAAGCCATTTGTTTTAGAGACTTTTCGTCTCCTTCAAAACATCTTCTCCATAATCCTTTGGCATTTTCAGTTTTGCCTTTATAGCCAAGTTGTTTTGCTAAATAATCTAATTTATTTGAATTTAATTTAAAAAGAGATCGGGCCAATAAACAAGTATCATAATGAGGAATATTTGGTAATGGTTTTAATCCACTTAATAAAAGCCTGCCATTAAACATCTTAATATCAAAACCAGCTCCAAAATGAGCTACCCAAATATCGGCTTGAGAGATCACTTTATAAAACTCTTTAAGCACATAAGAATCATCGTGAATATCTTTATTAAATAATGCCTTATTATCTAATTGAGATATTGTATGGATTTTCTTTTCTCCATACAAACGATAAGAAATACAATGAATATATCTTTCAATTTTTATATTGTCTAAAGCTATATTCTGTTCTCTTGTATCAAAACATAAGACTTCTTGTAGAGATGATTCTATATCCCAGATCAAGATTTTTAATTCTTTGTTTTTCATAAGCTATCCTATCCCCTCACTTGGATAGCCACTATTCGTTAAATTTAGCCCTTTTTAGGCATCTATAACAAAAGATGAAGAAATACTACTTTCTTATACCTCCAAGGCTTATATCGCCTTTCTGATAGCGTCTAATGGCTATATATAAAGCTATGCCACCAGTTAAAATGCCTTCAATGGCACTATTGGCAATTTCTATACCAAACGCTTTTAATATACCAACTATTAATAATGCTATAGATCCTATGTATTCTTGAGACATAAATTTATTTTATTAGTTTATAATACCTTTATTATACCATATTTATATAGTTTTAGCTATATACAGCATTCATCTTTTCTCTTGTTAATCTTCCGAAGAATCCTTCTGCCGGACTTATTGAATTTTTATTTTGATAAGCAATTAAAGCATTTTTGGTTATATTTCCAAAATAATTCGTACTTTGTAAATTGTTGGCCATCAATCCTTCATATTTAAGAATATCTTGTAAAAACTTAATATCCGGATCAGTCATTCCTAAAGATAGATTTTTAGTAAATGTATATTTAGGAGCTAATGCTTCTATTTCATTGAATTTAAAATTTATAGGGTATCTTGCCAATATACATCTTGAAAAAAATTCTTTTGAAATAAACTTTTGGAAATATTCTTCTTTATCAGATGATTCTTCAAGTACAAGATATTTTATTCCATTGATTGTAGCTGTATCTGTAAATGTAGTTGAATGAGTCCATGGTTTAAATATACTTATTATTTTTGGATATGCTGTTCCAAAAAATTCTCCCGGCCCGAAAGTGAACCATGCCATTATAGGCTTTTTAGTATTTTCTATTGTTGATGCAACAGTTTCAAAATCTAATGGTAATTGAATCCAATTTTTAGAAACGGAAAATCCATCTGCCGAATCTTTTAAATAATCAGTTATTTTAAGATCATTCATTTGAGATTCAGATAGTCCTTCACTTGGTAATAATTCATTTGTAATTGCACCATTTGCAGCCAAATTTACTATATCAAAAAAATTCATGCCTTCATTCGGCTTATTTATACGCTGAGTGTACCAAAATCCGGGACTCCACTTAACTATCCTATTATTTAAAAGCCAATATAAGATCATTGTTATCTTGGCCATAGTAAAAGAAACGCATCCACTTGATCCGTCTTGAAATTGATATAAAAATTTTCTAATACTTCCATCTCTGTTTATTCCATTGAATGTTGGAATAGAGATCTTTGCCACTACTTCTTTTTGTTTATAAACATTATTACTTATAGCACCGGAAATAATATCTTCTTGAGTAATTCCGAAGTTTCTTACTTTAAAAAGTGAATTTATAAAGTTAAGCATAATTTTATTTTCTTATTGAAAAATACAACCAAAATAAAGACATAATTACCGCAGATCCAATTATAGGCATTAAAATTCTAATAAATAATCCAATTAAAAATGGAATAATACCTGACTCCCATAAAAAGAATACGATAAGAGTTAATAAAAATACTAATATTATTGACATATATTTATTATAACATTTTTATATTAATATAGACAATATGATTATTTAACTTTAATTAATTTTTCTGGATTATAAATTGCATAAGTACCAGTATTTTTTATATATACCCCATCATATCCAGCAAGTTTCATCCAACTTTCTATATCTGGATCTTTTACTTCTTTGAATAACTCAGAATCACTTTTAAATTCTTTTATTTTTAATTTAGATAAATCAAATTCATATACATTAGAAGTTGGAAAAGTACCTTCTTTTCTTAATAGACTTTTAGTTCCACTATTTATTACTTTAGAATCTTTACCAAATTTTTCAGCTTTTAATTTATCATCACTTAAATAAAACGCATTTCCTATACTCCCTTTTGTTTTATTTGGTATCCCCCTTATTTCTTTTGCTTGAGTTCCATGATAGGCAGTTATAGATTTTGGAAGAATAGATTTTTTAACCGGAGAAACTTTAGCCTTTTCATTTGAAATAGCTTCTTTTATAGCATCTCTTTGCTGTCTTAATGTAACCAAATGCTGATAGGCATCTCTTGCATCTTCTGAAGAAGAAAATCCATATTCGGTAACAATAGAATCTCCTTCTCTTCCAAATCTTCCGGACACTCCACCTATTACTTCTGGCAATTCTTGAGTTCTTTTATTGGCAAATTTAGTCAATGGAAAAGCCGGATGCTCATCGATCATCGTATTATAAATTTCCAACTGATTTTTTAGATCAGCTAATTTAGTTGTTTCCTTTGGAATAACTGGCTCTGCAACTGCTTCAGTAGTTTTAGGGATTACGCCCTCAGCTTTTTTTGGTAAGATAGGTTTCGGCTCTACAGTTGGCTGTACATATCCAGCTTTTGAAACTCCTTTTTCAAATGTAGTCGGAGGCTGAGTTATTAATGGAGCACCACTTTTTCCGGCTGGTGGCAAGGCTAACATTTCCAATTCTTTTTCTATTTTTTGAATACTTGGTTTTCTTTCTATACCAAATATCTTATTGATGATCCCTCCAATTATAGGTGCTTTACTGGCAATATCTGCCCTTTCAGCAGGAGATGCTTTATAAAGCCACATTGCTATTCTACTTCGTACTGCTGGACTTTCTGCTATCTTTTCAGCTCCATATTCACTTATAGCGGCAGCAATTATGCCCGGATTAAGAGTTGCAGTACCAAATATCAATGCACCTATTCGGCCCATATTAGTACCAATTTTGATAACTTTACCGGATTCAGTAGCAAGAGATCTATTTTCCAACGCTGTTTTTGCGGTAATAAGATCGGCAATTCTTCCATTTACATCTCCAAGTCCGGGAATAATTTTTTCAGTTTTATCCATAAGCATTCCATAGGTTCTTTTTAGAGCCATATTTACTTCTTTATCATCACTTACATTTCCGGTAAATTTAGTTAATTTTCCAATTAATTGTTTCAATTCAATGGCTTTATTTGGATCTTGATAATCAACGCCTCCTTTTAAATAGCCTAAAATATCGTCTTTTATATTAGAAAGGCGAGTTATTAATGCAGAGTTTGTTTTAGGTGTTTTTTCGGCCATAATAAGAGCTTCGTCAATATATTTAGTTGTATCTCTTAATGAAATTGAAAGACTTGGATTGACTGCCTTAGCTTGTGCTATTACATTTTTAGCTTCATCAACATTTTTCGAAATAGCATCATCAACTTTTTGTATTCCTTCATCAAAATTGTTAAATGTAATTCCCTCCTTTAAAATTCCTTGTCCGGGATTCTTTCCGTAAGCAAACATCTTAGGAGTAGCTTTTAACATTGTATTCTCAACTCCAACTCCCATTTTGCTTATTCCTTTTCTTAACGCTTCAGCTCCTTTAGATAATCCTAAGCCAACAACTGGAAATAAAGATCCTATTATAGCAGATGATAAAGTTCCTTCTTGTACTGGCCTATTTTCTCCAATATTACTTGCAGCAGTAAAAGCAGCACCGGCGGCACCTTGTTCTATGGCACGAGATAAAACAGATCTTCCATAAGAAAGAGCTTTTTCCGCAATTGGCAATACGCTTGGAGCAAATTTCTTAACTCCTTCTGTAATAGCAGTTTTAACCATTTCTCCACTACCCAATCCTTTTGCTCCACCCATACTTGCGGTTAAAGCAGTATTAAATCCAGCCTCAATTATTTTTCTTGGATCTGGAATATTTTGTTGTAATTGCTGTAAATTTTGCTTGCTTTGTTCTCCTATTTGAGATGATTGTCTTATGGCCTGATTGGCTTGCTCAAATAATTTTCTTTTTCTTTCAGGATCTTGCTCTGCTTTGGCCATCTCTATCATCTTATTTATAGATTCTAAGGCCGAAACATTAGCTAAATTAGCCTGCTCAACGCTTTTTATATCTCCAACAGTCTTTGGCAACATCAATGTTTTAGCGGTTTGAGTTCCTACTCCGGCAGCAGCTTTAGATCCAAAAGTTGACTGGAAAATACTTCCAATTGTTTGTGTTCCATAAGGAAGAGTAGAAACATCTCCGCCTTTTGGAGTAAATTCTTCTTTCAAGAAAGTACCTACTTTTGATAAAGTTCCGGGTTCTTCTGTTTTTTTCGGAATAATAGGCACTGGTTTTATTTTAGACGCAAAAGAAAGCCCAGTTGTAGTTGCTGGAGCTTTCTGTACTGGTTGTATTTTATCTTGAAAAGATAATGCCATAATTTTTATTTAATTATAACCATCCTGCATCTTTTGCTTCTTTAAGTTGATCTGGTGTTAGATCAGAAACATTTACTTGTTGAGTTCCATCTGGACTCTTTAATACCCCTGATTTACTTTGATAATTCTCTCCAACTCCAAACAATTTCCAAACTTGTTTATTCTGTGCATCTATACTTGACTGAAGAACTGAACCCATTTTATCTCTTGATGCTTTAAGAGCTTCTTCAAATCCAGTTATACTTCCTTTTGCAAAACCATCTTTAATTATTTGCTCTGCTTTCTTATAGTCAGCTTCGTTTATTTGCCTTATATTGCCATTGGCATCAATTTGTCCGGCCAAAGCGGCATTATACATAGCAAATTCTTCTCTTAATTGATTCAAATGGAATGAATATTTAGAAACATTTTCATCACTAAATTCTTGACCAGCAAACATCTTAACTATGTTAGCCCATCTCATTGATTTGAACGATGCTTCATCTGCGGCTGTTCTTATGTTCTGAAGGGTGGCATCTAATTCTAATTCAGCTACTTCTGCTTGGTTATTTCTAAGTAAGTTAGCCTCAACTGTCTTGCTTAATGCCTTATATTGAGATTGGAATGTAGCAATATCTACTCCTTTTTGTTTAGCAAAATTCTGAGCTTCATTCATATATTTAACTCTTTGAGCCGCAGTCATTCTTGTTAAAGCTGAAGTTCCTTGAGTTAAATATGCAAAAGCCGGTATAGATAATCCGGTTTGAGAAAGAATATCTGAACTTAACGGATCTCCGGCTACTTTGCTCTCAACCTCAGGATTATTTAATGATTGAGTCTCAGCTTTTATTTTATCTATCTGAGCTTGTTTATAGGCAATATCAAGTTTAGCTGATTCGCTTACTGGAGCAACATTTTTATATGTACCATCAGCTTGTTTAATCAAAAGCATCCCATTTACTTCAATAGGTTTTTCCGCACCATTAAAAACATCTGAGGAAACTCCGGGAATATTAAAAGTTTGTTCTTGAACTTCTTTAGTTCCGGGATTTACAGTGATTTGTTTCATTGTAGTTCCACCCATTCCGTCATCAGAATATAAAGTCTTGACGACTGGTTTAAATTGTTCTGGAATAGCTTGATTCCATAATTGGCTTAATTCATATTCACTTTTACCACTTTGTTGAACTATTTGAGAGGCCATATCTGGTAAAGTCTTTTTAAAATCAGCCCATGTTTTACCATTGGCACTCAAGGCAATTCCTGAAATTGCATTTAAAGCATCTGAAGCTACTTTATCTTGAATAGCTTTCTGATTTTCTTTATTTGTAGCTAAGGCGGCTTCAGCTAATTTAGTGGCATTCGCATTTACAGTTCCATATATCTGAGACATTGCCGCAGATTTTCTTGCATTGATAACATCTTCTCTTGCTTGATTTACTTTTCTTACAGATTCTCCTGTAGCTCCGGCTCTTTCTTGTTGAGCACTTGATCCAGTAAGTCCCATTAAAGCAGACAAGGCATTAGTTTTGCCCATTTCTTCAGCTTTATATTGAGATCCTTCAGCTTGAGCAGCACTTAATTCTTGAGCATATTGTTTATTTACTTCATCTATTTGAGATTGGACATTTTGTAAAGCTCTTTTATTTGCTTCGCTATAGATCTCATCTTCTGTTTTTATAGTTGGAGTAGCAACTGGAGTGGCTGGTTTATACATTGAAGTATCAAAACCAGTAGCACTTGGTGTAGTTTCAGTTGGAGGTATTCTTGTTAGACCAGATGTAGGAGTTGGGGTTGATTGTGTGTAATTATAAAGATTTCCAACCAAAGAAGCATCTACGGGAAGATTTGTTGTATTAATAGTTTTTACCGGCTGAGTATCTGTTCCAAGATTGGCAATATCTGCCTCATCATATTTAAGATTTGTACCTTCAATTGGATCTCCTATTTTTGGATATGGCATAATTTTATAATTTTAATTAAAATTCATAATTTTTAATAACCAATCCGACTCCTGTACCACCAGCACCTCCGTTTCCACCACCAGTTGCTCCAGCACCACCAGAACCACCAGTAACCACAAATGTTCCTGTATTAGAAATTAGATTATTATAAAGCATAACAACAGAACCACCTCCACCACCACCTCCACCGCCACCACAGTTACCAGAAGCATTAGTACCATTATTTCCCTTACTCCAAATAGTTCCTGAGAATGTAAGAGATCCACCAATTTCAAAAATTAAACCATTACCACCATTACCACCAGTTCCTCCAGTTCCGCCAGAAGTACCACCAGAAGCACCGCCAGCTCCATTATGAGTTGTTAAAATCTTTGAGCTTATTAAGGCTGTAGTTGATGCAGTAGTTCTTGCACCACCAGCCAATCCATCACTTCCGTTAGATCCGGAAGTTAATTCTCCTGCACCTCCACCCCCACCCAAACAATTATTTCCACCAGCAGCACCAATTAAATTATATTTATTTATAATAAAATTAGATTCAGATCCACTAACTAATCCGCTTAAATCAATAAACGGAATTGCAGTTGAAGTTAAAATAACATCTCCTTGAGATTTTAATACTATAGATGTTCCACCACTTGCCGGATTTGAAAAAGCTAAACCGCCAGTTCCGGTAATTGAAATACTCGTATAGTTTTTTGTAAATACGGAAGCACCCATTAAATTAATGGTTGTAGTTCCACTTGAAATAACCAAAGCACCATCTTCTCCAGATCCACCAAATTTAATTATTGAATCTCCAAATTTATTTAATATAGAACCATTAAATGTTGTAGACGCCATTGTAGAAGTGGCAGTAAAAGTATTCTGTCCGGCAAATGTGTAATTTTCTGACATATCCAAGAAATTACCATCAATTTTTCCGGAATTATCAGTTACAACAACTTTTAAAGGAGCAGTAGCGACATTGTAAGTAGAAGTTGCATTAGAAGCCGGAATAAATAAAGAAGCTCCAGTAGATCCAATATCAGTAGAAGAAGCTACTTGCAATGCTGTAGCTTTTTGAGAAATACCTTTTACGCCAGTTGTTGCATCCGGAGCACCGGCAATAGCAACTCCATCAACATAATATTTAGTTGCAATAGTTGTAGAAGCAGAAGCGCCAGTAATTAAAACTTTATTATTATAGGTTAAAAGATTGGGTACTGTATCAGTTCCATTTAAAATTCTTGATAATATAGCAATTTGAGGATAATCAGTTGATTGAACTGATGCAAAACGCCTATGGGCATAAGCAGTTGTAGTTGCATTTGGATTTGACATACTTATTCCACGAGTCATTCCAGTTATAGAAGTTCCGGAAGCAGTACCACAAACATATTCAACAGTTGGAGTGTTGGCATCAATAGTAAAACAATTATATCCGGACAAAGTTACTCCGTCTCTTGTAGTTCCGTTAGCAAGAGTCATAGATGTAACAGCATTATCTATTCCAATTGATAAATAAGTATCAATTAAAGCATTGGAAACCGGAATAGTTGCTCCAAGATTCAATTTTTCTTTTAAATTATAGCCCAATATACCAGCTACAAGTGATCCTACAACTCCCAAACTTATTAATAATGGTACTAATGCAAATCCTTTATTTTTCATAAATTTATTATTTATTAATAATTAATTATACCATTTTATGCGGACATTTACCATAGAAACCTTTAGCCATATTACAATTATGGCATAAAATTTGAAACCCTTTTGGAAAATTATTTTTAATTAACCAGTGATAAATATTGCCACCCTTCTTAGTTCCAAAAATTTCATTTCTATGTTTATTGCCGCCTCCATTTATATGATCAATAGAGAGAAATTCATAAATTGATTCACTGCAACACACACATTTTCCTCCATAATATTCTAAAACTATCTTCCTTCTTTTTTTATTATCTTCTTTATACCTTTCTAAAATCTTAATTTTATTTTTTATATAATTTATAAGTGCATATTTTTTTATTTTTTCCGTATTCTTTTTTGCCCATTTTTTAACACTATTTTTGCATATATCTTTATTATTTTTATAATAATTTCTATGCTTAAAATTAAGTTTTTCCTTATTCTTTTCTCTCCATATTTTTAAGTATTCTTTTCTATTAAACATGTTATTGTTTATTTTAATCTTTAGAGCGAACCTTGTCTTGGTGGCATTGATCTGATTGTCATCTGAGTAATAGTTTTATACTCATAATAATTTATTTGAGCATATCCACCATCAACAGCTTCAAATTTTACTCTTATCCATTCATATCTTCCTGTATTTATTGGAATTTCTACTTGAAATGGATTGGCATAAACAGTTGCTCCACCGCCAACAGTTTTACTTCCAATTGTTTGAGCGCCAACTGCAATAGATTTTCCGGTATCTACATAACTTCCATCTCCATTTATTTGGAATACCTCTGTAAAATTTCCTCCATCAGTAGCAATTGAAACTTTTATTTTTTGAGATGTTTGAATTAATCCATTTACAACTAAATTTCTAACTTTCTTCTGTCCCTCTATTCCATGATTTGTATATCCAGAAGTCCAGTAATTATTTATAGTTGATCCATCATCATCAAATCCACTTAGGAATGTATATAAGTTATTTAAGAATTGATCTCCGCCAATTAAAGTTCCTTCATATTCGGCCCATCTCGTAACAGCAAGATCAGTTAGATCCCATGCTCCAGTTTTTTTATTATAGAAAAGAGTTCGAGAATTAAAATTATTTTTAACTCCATTTTTTACTTCTTGAAAACTTAAAACAATAAAATTACCAATTTCAAATATAGGACAAATATCGAATGAGTATTGAGATAGGTTTAATTGTTTAGAAAGCAAGGTTGGAGATGCAATGTTTGCGGAAGTAGCACCGGTATATAACTGCAGGCGATAAACTTCTGGCCTGTTTATATTTGCATTGTTTATATAATAAATTCCATCAGTACCACCGAAACAAGAATATGGGTAAGAAACGCCCATTTTGTCTCTAAAAGGGAGATTTGAGGCTGTAGTGGTAGCAGACCTATCATCATTGGTTGGAATCGTTGTTTGCCATGTTTTAAGCGAATGGAAGCCATAAAACACATTGGCCAATGGAAATACGGCATTTAATGGTCCACCACCATCAAATTGAGAAAAATATCTGCCAGTTCCAGCCACTGGAGATACTGTATTAAATGAAAAATCTAAAACTCCAGCAGAAGTTGCATCTTCCCAATAATAAGAGCAAGTTACTGCTCCGGTTGTTACATTGGAAAAGGTTATATCAATAGCACCAGTCGCATAATTTACAGTTCCAGTTCCACCGAAATTGGAAGTTAAAACTCCGTCTTTATTATCTAAAAATGTTTCAGTTCCTGCAGCCACTGTCGCAGAAACAACAACCTGAATAGCTGTTCTTTTTCCGGTAATTGCTGTAAGTGTATGAGTATAATGAGTTGAACCTAAAACTCCAACTGCTTCTCCTGTAACCTGAGTATATGAAGCAAGATCTCCTTTATCTATATAGGACATATACATTCCGGTTTTATCAGTAAATCCATTTGAGTCTTTTCTATTAAAAAGAATGGATCGAGACTGGCCGAATTTTAAAATACCTTTATAGTCCGGAGTTAATTGATCAACTGCATTGGCTGGATTTGCCACTGGAATTTTATATGTAGATGAATTTGGAGAAGTTATATAAACGAAATTTCCTGCCAAATTTTGATAAGGAGCTATTGAAACCTCTTCTCCATTAGCGGCGACTGGCAAAAGATTAGAATTTACTTCAACTGTATCATCAGTAACAACATCATAATATTTAACTTTTCTTCCGTATGAAAAAAATGGTACTTGAGAGCCATCACTTTTAGTTCCAATTCCAAGACCTGTAATTTTACCAGCACCATTATCAGTTGTTCCAAGTCTTTTAATACCTCTTCTTAAAACAATAGAATCCTGCTCATCCCCTGTTATCCAATTTAAAGAATCCGGACTAAATCCATCCGGTATTTTTTGAATATCAGAAATAAGAGTATTCAATCCATAGAATTTAGAAACTCTTAAATTTATTGGAGAATATTTTATATAAGCAGAGGTTTTTTTTGCCATATATTTATATTGAATTTGTCATTTTACCTGACTGCCATCCACCCGGTTGATCACTGTTAAA